>WNGH01002844.1_pt1 | contig 16460 bp, 17 predicted proteins | sample 5400631 | NCBI WGS metagenome assembly WNGH01 (sample SAMN13153373, study PRJNA577476) | soil metagenome | isolation source: 115 cm soil or saprolite under Garry oak tree replicate 1 | place: USA:California | collected 2016-06-15
ATGATCTTCGCCACCGGAGGACACACCAAGCGGCTTATGTTCGAGCTAGACTTCTCGGTCTGGATTTCATTCTTGCCCACTCCAAGGACTCCTATTTCGAGCACGAACAGGCCAAACGCGATTACTTCTGCGAAGAACTTGGCATCCCCGATGGTGTCCTGCCGCAGCGCCGCTTCTTTCAGCAAGGCACCCTCAAACGGCGCTTCTTCCCGGATGGTTTTCCGCTGGCGCTCTCTTTTCCCGGTGATTCTTCTTCCCCTGTGGTCACCTTCACATTCATCGACACCGGACACCATGACCCCGATTGCTATGCCGCGCACATCCGCGCTTACATGGCTTTGTTCCGCGAACTGCGGCGCTTCCGGTTCGTCTATATTTCAACCCCGGGCGGCTTCTTTACGGAGGCACAGCCTCTGTTCTTGCTGCTCCTCGACGGTGAGGCGCGAACAGGTCTCCGACGCTATTTCACCGTGCGGCGCAGATGGGAGGGCGAAAACTACCGCCTACTGACGGACGGCGACTTGATCTTCCTGAATGGGGCCGAGAAGCGATTTCAAGGCCGACTCTTCGACCGCCTCTACTTTGACTGGAAGCAGAGACGGCTCCCGCGCGCCTTCCGAGCAGAGCCAAAACAGGCAGGAAAACTCTGCCCCATCGTGGCCTTCGAAACCTTCGAAGCGAAGACTCCCGAACCCATTTTTGGCGCGCACCGGAGTCCATGGGGTGAACGCCGGAGTAAGACCGGGGTGACCCTATGTGGGTCACCCTTGGCGTCACCCCGGGCGCGCAGCGAAGTCAGTACAACAGAAGCAGATGCGTGAAGAATCGCAGAACAGTTGGACGCGGCCAAAGCACCGTGTTGGGCGGGAGCGACCCCACTTTCGTCGGCCTTCAGCCGCCCAAAAGTCTGTGGGGTCACTCCCGCCCTTTCATGCGTCCGCACGAGGTGCTTTGGCGGCGCGTCAGAAGTTTTGTCATGCAGGTTGCCAAACAACCTGTCTGACAAATCTAAAGAACGAAAGGAGAAAAGAAGTTGCCCATCCTGAAAGCACCACCCAAACAATCGAAGAGTGCAAGCCTGCAGATTCGTATCGAGGAGGATGTCCGACACAAGCTCGACAAATACGCCCAATTCATTGACTCCTCACCGTCCTACGTCGTCAGCGAAGCCCTCAAACTCCTGTTCAAAAAGGACGCTGAGTACAAGCTCTGGCTAAACCACCACACCCATAACCAGAACAACGAAGGAGGAAAGCCCACGGACACTGTGAAGCAAGCATGAAATCTCGCCGTCTCCAATTCGATGCGCGCGAGAATACAGCGTCGTCACGACAGCATGCCCCGCGCCCTGCAATGAGTCCGTTGCCATCTCGATTTGACAGTCTGCCTGGAAATTTGCCCGAGACCCCGCCGCAGTTCCCGTGCGCATCGCCGTCCGTCAAGACATTCGATCCAACTCTTGGCGAACCGGCGAACGAGGCCACAGGGGGAGCCACACGCGAGAAACACACTCTGCTCACCGTGCAAGATGTCGCTGAGCTGCTACGAGTACCTGTTTCCTGGGTATATGAGCGGACGCGCAGGCGCTCTCTTGATCGTCTGCCAGGCTACCGCCTGGGCAAATACTGGCGCTTCAACCAGAACGAAGTTCTGGCATGGGTGAAACGCCAGTGCGGAGCAGTGCATGTCGCTTGACAGAACAGCTACACTCATAGCTGACGCAGAAAGAGGCGGACGAGCCAGCGGAAAGGACACTATGGCTCGACCGCGATATCAAGACGGCAGTCTCGTTGTTCGTGGTAAACGCAGAAAAGTGTGGGTTCTTCGATGGAGGGAGGACGTGCGAAAGCAGGACGGAACCGTGACGAGAATCCAGCGCGCTGAGACGCTCGGCCCGATCCGTACAATCAGCCGGCAAAGCGCACGCGCCGTCCTTCATCAAAGGGTAGCTGCCCTGAATCAACGCCAGCGTTGGGCGCAGGCCACCATGCCGCTCACAGATTATGTGAGGATTGAGTGGAGGCCAAATGCGGCACTGGCTTTGAAGAAGAGCACATTGCGGTATTACACCTTCCACCTCGAGAATCGCATATTTCCAGTTCTCGGCTCTTGTTCTCTCTTTGACCTGAGCCGGGTGCGGATTGAATCCTTGCTGACAAACCTGAGACAGCAGGGGCTTGCAAGCCCCACCATCCGTGGCGTCCGCGCAACGGTCTCGTCGGTATTGCAATCGGCCGTAGAGCGAGGTTACCTTGATCGGAACGCCGCGCATGGCATTCGAATTCGGGAGACGGATGCCAAACGCGAACCCCGGTTCTACACGCCGCCTCAGGTGCGACAGCTCCTGGCCGAATTGTCAGAGCCTTCCCGCACAATCGTGCAACTCGCCGTTCTTACGGGGCTGCGCATCGGCGAGATCCTCGCTCTCCGGTGGAAACGTGTGAATCTGCTGCGCAACACCATCGAAGTAGCCGAAACGTTTTCTGAAGGAGAATTCGGCGCTCCGAAAACTCGCAGCAGCAAGCGCGTGATCCCGATGAGCACAACCCTTCGAGCCGTGCTCGAAACCCACCGTGCGGGGACCGCTCGGTCTCTGCCGGATGACCTGGTTTTCAGCACTCCGAAAGGAACGCCACTGAGTCCGCAGAATCTCTACAACCGCGACCTGGCGCCCGCATGCGATCGAATCCAGCAGCCACGTGTGTCGTGGCATTCGTTCCGGCACACACATGCGACGTTACTTACGGAAGTAGGAGAGTCCATCAAGACCGCGCAGTCCTTGCTCGGCCACTCGGATCTAGGAACAACGCTCAACACCTACTCACACGTCATCCCGGACTCGCAACGGCGCGCTGTTGAGCGAGTCGCGGGAGTTTTGTTCTCAGATGTTCTCAAATCGGAGGATGGCCCGGCGCGCAAAAAGGTCAACTAACTGTGAATTCAAGACTTACAAAACGGTTGATCGCTGTGCCGGGGCTCGAACCGCTTACCAGAAAACTTCACTCAACGCAAATTCCCGCTCCTGGCGCGGGGTCCGCGAACGGGTCGCAGGAATTTTGTTCTCAGATGTTCTCAAGTTTGGCGAAGAGGGCCAAGACGGGAAAGTCAACTGATTGCAAAATCAGGAGTTAGAAGTTCGTTGGTGGGCCCGCCAGGATTCGAACCTGGGACCAACGGATTATGAGTCCGCTGCTCTAACCAGCTGAGCTACGGGCCCGCGCCTTACTTGAATCGTTCCTGTCGAAGTGTAGAGCAAAGTGGAATGAGACGCAATTTGTGAAGGAATTCGGTTTTAACCGATTGACGCGCTTTTGTCGTTGACAATGGGGCGCTTTCCTTCTTGAATGGCGGTTTCGTTGCTGTTCCCGCGTTGAAAGAAGAGTCCGCATGACCCAGGCGAATGACAACCCGGCGCCCGGCGGTGGCCCACTTGTGGGCTTTCGCATCGTTACACTGGCCATCAACGCTCCGGGGCCTGTGGCAGCGGCGCGTTTGCGCGCCATGGGAGCCGCGGTCGTGAAAATTGAGCCGCCCGGTGGCGACCCGCTGGCCCAGTCATGTCCGCAGTGGTATCAGGAACTGACCGATGGACAGGAAGTTCAACACCTCGACCTGAAACAATCCGCGGCCCGTGAGCAACTCGACCGAATCCTTGGCCAGTGCGATCTTCTATTGACAGCGACGCGGCCCGCGGCCATGGAAAGGCTTGGTCTTGGTTGGCCGCGCCTGCACCAGAGGCTTCCAAAACTCTGCCAAGTTGCCATAGTGGGGCAGCTCGCTCCGGACGACAATCTGCCCGGGCACGACCTGTGTTATCAGGCTTCCGTCGGGCTTGTGAGTCCGCCGCAGTTGCCGAGGACGCTGCTGGCCGACCTCGGCGGAGCGGAGCGTGCCGTGAGTGCAGCGCTGGCGTTGCTGCTCGAGCGCGAGCGTACCGGCGCGGGTGGATTCACGCAAGTCGCCCTGGAAGATGCCGCGGAAGCGTTCACGCCTCCGTTGCGCCACGGGCTCACGGTCCCGGGCGGTTTGCTAGGTGGCGGACTTCCCGGCTACAACGTGTATCGTGCGCGGGAAGGGTGGATCGCCGTGGGCGCACTCGAGCCACATTTTCTGACGCGCTTGCTTCAGGCGCTGCATTTGGACAAAGCAGATCCGGAGCCGTTGCGATCGGCCTTTCTCGAGCGCACCGCCGAAGAATGGGAGCGCTGGGCCTTGCAGCATGATTTGCCGATCGTCGCGGTCCTCAGGCTGCCTTGAAGCATCTCTGTTTGGTCATGCGGTCGAGGAGAAAACGATGTCGCAATCACGGCGAGACTTTATAAAATTTATCGTTGCAGGCTCCGTGGCAACCGGTTGTCCCATTGAGGAGTCGCTTCTTTCCTGTCCGGAGCCAGCGGCCGCCGGCGGCGCGATCGTCAATGGCGAGCACTACGAGACGTGCCATAAACTCCGCGACAATTTCCCGTTTGACAGGCCGCCGGCGACACGCAACGCCGCCGTCGTCATCATCGGCGGCGGCATCGCGGGTCTTTCCGCGGCATATTTCCTCCAGAAACGCGATTTCCTCCTGCTCGAAAAAGAAGCGCGTTTCGGCGGCAACGCCTTGCAGGAAGAATTTCGCGGCGCGGCCTACAGCACCGGCTCCGCATATGCATTCAAGGGCGACGAAGCCGACCAACTCGCTCGCGAACTCGGGCTTCCGCTTCTGCCTGTTGAGAATCCCGACCCGACTATTATCAAGGGCGCGTTTGTCGCAGACACTTGGCGGTCCGGCCTCGACCAGCTCCCGTATTCGCAGGACGTGCGCGACAGCTTCAAGAAATTCCGCGATATCGCTCGAAAGATTGACACCAAGACGAATGCCAATGATCTCGACCAGGAGCCTTTCAGCAAGTACACCGCCGGTCTTGCGCCCGAAGTGCAGCAGTGGCTGGACGGACTGGGTCTCTCCGACTGGGGTGCGGCCACTGCGGAGTCGTCTGCGCTGGCGGGCTTCCGGGGCCTCGAAGGTTTCATCGGTGACGCGCCCGACGGCCGCGTGACTCTTCCCGGTGGCCTCGGCGCCGTCAGCCACAAGCTCGTCGAAGTCCTTCAGGCAAAACAGCGGGAACGCATGCTCTGGGGAGCGACCGTGGTCGCGGTCGTGCCCGGCAAGGGCGAGGTCCAGGTTACCTACCAGCACAATCAAAAGCTCGTCACCATCGCCGCGAAAGCTGTGCTGATGTGCACGCCGAAATTCATCACCTCGCGCATAATTTCCGTCATTCCTAACGAGCAGAAGCTGGCCATGCGCCATATACGCTACGCGCCTTATCCGGTGGTGAATCTGATTTTTGAAAAGCCGGTTTACAGCCGGGGGTACGACACGTGGTGCCCCGGCAACACGTTTACGGATTTCGTCGTCGCCGATTGGACCGTGCGGAACCAACCCGGCTACCAGCAGAAATACAACATCCTTACCGCGTATACCCCGCTGCGCGAGCCGCAGCGCCGCAACCTGCTGGCCGAAGACGAGTGCAAGACCCTCGCGGCCGCCGTGCTGAAAGATTTTCAGGGCCTGCTGCCGGAATTCCATGTGAACCCCGTCGAAGTGCACATCTACCGGCGCGGCCATGCCATGTTCATGCCCACGCCCGGCACGTACTCGAAAACGATTCCCGCGGCGCGCGCGCCGATGGAGCGGATCTTCTTCGGCAACGCCGATTCCGGCGGGCCGGAATCGATGGCCTCGGAAGCGATCCGCATCTCTCGCATCGGCGCGCAGTGGGCCGAGAAGCTTCTCGCCGGCAAACCGAGGGCGCAGGACTTTGCCGTGCACGCGCTGGCGGCCTCGGCTTAGTGCGGTCATGCCATTTCCGCTTTCCTTTCTCTTCCACTTTTGGACTCGCCGGACGGTTGCCCTGTGGAGCAATGCGCTCGAATGGAAGATAATGGTGCAACCCAGCCTCTTCCGAACTGTTGGCGCTCGGCGCCGGAAACAATGTCCGAAGAACCGATCATCGCGAGTTCCAGAGGGCCGCTGGCCAAAGTCCGCCGCGCGGCGCTGTGGGTGCTGTTTGCCTTCGTCGGCCTGATTCGAAAATTCGTGGCCTTGCGCCGAAAACCGCAAGTGTGGCTCGCCATTCGCGTGGCCCTCGGACTATTCGGAGCCGCGCTTGTGATTACGCCGCTGGGCCGGCGGGCCGGATGGATCACCTCCGTCTTCGGCCTGATCTTGTTTCTTGTCGCTGCGCTGCTTGGACCCACGCGCGCCGACACCCGCGTGGACGAGCGGGCCCGCGAACTCGGAGCGCTCGTGGTGGTCAAGGGCGGCCGTTACGAACAATTCGGCGGGCGGGCGCTGGAAGTCAGCCTGTTCGTCGGCTCCGAACGTATCTGGGTGCTCGACCCCGAGTTCCACCCGTTGCTGGTGATGCCGGTCCAGGAGATTATTTGCGTGCGCGCCGGTCAATCGCTTTCGGGCTGGAGCCTGTGGATCGAATGGGGCGGACCGATCGCAGAATTCTCCTATGAAGGTTTCTTCGCCGAACACCTCGCGCGTGTGGCTGAGTCCACCGTCCGCGGCGTTCTTCGCCATGCGCTTCCCGCCATTCAACCGGCTCCGTGAGTACAGCGAGGCGGGCAGAGAAAGCCGTGGCCCGTGATCCGTGTTCCGTGAGTACAGCGAGGCGCGCAGAGAAGGCCGTGGCACGTGATCCGTGAGCACCCCCCACCCCCTGTTTTTCGTAAGTATGTGATTCAAAAGGCTTTGTGAAAAGGCACTCTGCAAGTATGTGTGCCTAAAGGGTTTGAAAGGTGATTATGCACTTGACACAGATTCGGTTTCCTGATAGTCTTTCCTCATTGAGAGGCTACCATGAAACTGATAGACGTTCACAAGCAATTCGACACCGAAGACAAGTGCTTGGACTATTTGGAGCGGACGCGCTGGCCTAATAGCGTGTGCTGCATCAAGTGCGGCTCACTCAACGTGTCGCGGATCACGCGGGAGAAGCACGGCAAGAATCGCCGCGTCCGCATCTATCAGTGTCTTGAGAAACCCTGCAAGCATCAATTCAGCTCTACAGCCGGAACAATCTTCCACGATTCGCACCTGCCCCTAGAGAAGTGGTTTCTCGCGCTGGCAATCATCTGTGAGGCCAAGAAGGGCGTTTCCGCGTGCCAGATGCAGCGGCATCTTGGCGTCAATTACCGCACAGCTTGGCATCTGTGCCATAGAATCCGCGAGGCCATGAAAGAAGAACAAACTCCGCTCACCGGCGTCGTAGAGATTGACGAAACCTATGTCGGCGGCAAAGTGATACGCCGAGGTGACCGTCGCAAGCCGCGCAAGGAAAAAGACGTTGTGCTAGGCATGGTAGAGCGTGGCGGCAGACTCCGCTTCATGCATATCCCGCGTACCACGTCTCGCATCGTCAAGCCGCATATCGAGGAACAAGTCAGCCCAGACGTGCAGACGATTATGACCGATGAGCATGTCGTGTACCCCTTCGCGCTCGCTGAGAGATTCGACGGGAAGCACAAAACCATCAATCACAGCCGGACATACGGCATTGGGGACATTCACACAAACACGATTGAGAATGCATTTTCACTACTCAAGCGCGGCCTGATAGGGACGTTCCACAAGGTGAGCATAAAACACTTGCAGCGTTATCTGACGGAGTTTTCGTATAGGTTCAATCGGCGAGGCGAACAATTACAGCTATTCGATGGAACCCTCAAGAACCTTCTACACGGCGAAGTGCTGCCCTACAAGAAGCTCACCGCGAAAGTATCGGCTTAGGGCTACGCTTGCCGGTAGCCTTTATGGAAGTGCGCGGGACAGGCTTTGCATGAATCAGCCTCGAAAGGGCCGCATCAAACTTGGCCTTTTCGACAAATACTTTTTTCTTAGTCATGGAGGCATGGTAACATAAATGGAGGGGCCGGAAGGATTCGGACCTTCGGAACGTTCGTGAACACGTTTCACCTGATTATAAGTCAGGCGCGTTAGACCACTCTGCCACGGCCCCAAACTTTATTACTGAACAGCGTACGTTTTCGCTGTACTCTCCTCGGGAAAGCCCAATAGCGTCAACTCTTCCGGGTCAATCCTGATATTTTTTGGCCCCTTCAACTCTCGCTTGACCATCTGAAGAATGTGAGTGATGTCCATAGAGGTGACCTGCTTAACTGCTTGCTTGAATCGAGGAAGCAGGTCTTTTTCCTGCAGGATTTGCTGCATCATACCGACAAAGCAAATCAGTCGCAGGGTTCCATCACTATTCTTTGTGATAGGGCGGACATTGTTCTCCCATTTAGACAAGGTAGTCTTGTGAACGCCGAGGGCTTCGGCCAGCTCAACACCAGTCAGACTCGCCATTTTTCTCAAGTACTTGATTTCTTCTCCTGACAAGAGTGTTTCTTTTTTGATTAGGTCCACCAGAATGTTTCTGTGCAACCAAGAGATAGCCGGAATGCGGGCAGTCATTGCGCCACACTTGCAATGGAACACTACAATGTTCTTGAGCATCACAGACTGCAAGCCGCATTCAGTGTAGTGGTAGTTCTGTCGATGTCCTTCCATTGTTCCGCCACACTCCGGGCATTTGCGTGTCACGGTTACATCTCTGCGCCCTTCTTTTGTTTCAGTCATCGTCATTCGGAGCCTCCTTTCCGAACGCCCGTTATTAGAGTTATTAACGGGGTTTCGCAATCCACATTGAGATCAAGTGCTACTGAGATTTCTAATCGCTTCCCTTCGTACTTTCCTCGGACGGTAATCCTCCAATTCTCATAGTCAGAGTCACGTCTTGGTTTTCCGCAGATTCTTCCTGTCCGTATAATTCTCTCTGCATCGACCGTTGTGAAATTTCTTTCAGCGCATCTGCGCTTGAAATGGTCAAGGACGTCTACGTTACCTTCTTCGAGAGCTTTGACCAGCAGCCGTTGAGCGTTAGTAGTACTCAGCGGAAACTCTGCGTCAGAGTATCGCCGCTGTTCCCGAAGTTGTTTCCATTCCTCTGTCATTGTTGGCCCTATGCTAACAGTTGGCCCTATGGCGTGTCAAGTGGTTAGCTCTTATTTGCCAACGTGGGGGCTGCCCCTTGCCTTGCGCGGTACTTAATTGTGGTATAGCCTCGCGGCTCTAAGGAGGCACGTATGCCAAGACAAATCGCGGATGTTTCTATCCATCAGGCAGTGGAGATTACAAAGGCCGCTATCACAGGGCAAAATGGCCCTTGGATGAATTCCCCCCAAATTGTCACGACATTGATAGAAGCAGTTGCCAACAAACTTGAAGAGCTTAGGATCGGCCCAGGGAAACATTAACAGTCTGGCTAAACACGTTTTGCCAATTCTCTCCAAACTCGCGCTTATAAGTGGCGATTAGCTCCTCGACTGTCTCAACTATCTTCCGATCTGCGTTTACTTTAGACTTAAAGGGTGCCCTATCACGGCTCATCTACTTTACTCCTTTCTGTGTGAAATGCATAATCACCTTTGAAACCCATTGTTTTGATATAGATGTGCGATTTTTTGGAAGTATGTGAGCCCAAAGGGTTTACGGAGGCGGAATCTATAAGAATGTGAAAACAAAGAGGTTGAGGGTGGAAAGAAGAGAATTTGGGCCAGGGCGGTTGGACACACCTGCCGCTCATGGCTGTTTCAAAGCGGCTTGCGGGTCCCGCAGAACCGTCCGGGATGCAAACTGCGCACATCTTTCTTTTCCTTGGCTCTTCCCTTACTGCGTTGGCGTTCTCTAGCGGCTCTACACCCTAGCGGGCGCCTGGCGATTACTACAGAAGTATGTATAGTACAATTAGCGGCGGTTGTCAAGGGCTGATTTGGGGGGCTTGAGGCGAACAATTCCCCACCTTTCCGCGAGCGCAGCGGAAAAGATGGGGCACCCGGCTTGTGTCTATTCACACCATTCTCCGCGGATCCGCCAGTCCGTGCCTTTCGGAAAGACATTCTCTGTACTCGTAACCAAAGTTGATCTTGGGTCTGCCGTGGTGAGGCTGACCTGGAATGTTGCAACCCAGTCAGGGACTTTTTCCGATTGGTCAACTCGGAATAAGACTCTCAGAAGAAATTCCTTTGCAATTCGCTCCATCTCATAGAGGTGCTTACGGACAAGATGCTCGTGTTGCTTGTCAAGTAGGCTGACGCCACCATGAGCGAGTGCTGACCGTAATTCTGAGAGGGACATGTCTCCGTCCGAAGACTCCTGAAATAGCGATTTAAGGTATTCGTGGCGTTCGCCAAAGACCGTCGTTACGGCCAACCTAGTTTTGGCAGCCAGGCTCTGTACACATTGAAAATAGGATTCTGTGACGAATCTTATCGGGTCCGCTGCGGACAACTCTTTCTGCTTTTCATAAATACAAGCAATGGTCGCGGCTTTTTTCGCTGCCTTGGTTGGCTTGGTGACGGACATTTTTCCCAACTCGGCGCCGTCGGCAATTGCTATCGCCACGCTTTCCAGTGCCACATAGTAGCAAAAAAATTTCGTGAAAACGTTTGTGGAAATAGTCCCTTGGTTGTACCAATCAATTCCAGATGCCAAGAGAACGCCATCAACCGTGTAGGGGAATTTCTGAAGGACATCGTCCACGATTTTTAGTTCATCGTGGGTAGGCGTAAGTTTTCTGTTCCCCCCAACTGTCGTTCGGTATTTGTTTCGCCAGCTGTACGCAGCACCGAATGGAAAACATAAGACGCTAATCAGATGGCCGATGCTTGATAGACCCTTTTCGATCTGCTCTACTTCGCCTGTCTTCAAATCAAGCCAACAGTCGTAGACACAGGTGTTCTTATCCCCTCCATCGTAATCCTGACTTGGGCACTTCCAAATATGCAGGCCTCCTTCTCTTGTTGCTGTATGGACCCCCGGTAGCTCCAAGTTTGTTCGGAGCGCGAACTCGATGCATCGGTGTCCCGTAAGCCTAAGGTATAGCAGTACCCCTTGTACGTTGGGATCATTTGAAAGCTGTCCACACTCCTTAATCAGGTGATCGGCATTACCCGGATAGACGAGCGGTTTCCATTCACCTAACTTGTTGTAACGGCCAGGGAGTCCGATTTCATAAAGGCGCTTTCCGTTTACGCGATATTCGTTACTGCTAGCTTCCATCGACATCATTAGAAATGTGACAGGAGGTCCAAATTCGACATTTGTTCCGAAGACACCTTCTCGCGTACGGTAGAAATCCGCGGTGCAGTTCTGAGAAAAGTGAACACGAAGTCCGTTCAATCCAAATTCGTCGTCGGTCAGCAATTCGAGGACGTCCAGACTCCCCGGGAGTTTGATATATTTGGTCGGGCCTTTAAACTTCAAGCGTTCGTCAAAATAGCAGTCAAGGAGCTCTGTCAAGAGCCGTGAAATGGTGTTGAATGCATCGCGAACCGCATCCGGACTTAGTCGGTCCTTTTCGAGCAAGTTAGTTGGATAACTGGCCGCTAGTCGGTCTGCAAGATCTGGAAAACCGGATGCTTGGGCGTCAGCCACGAGAGCCTGGATCTTTTCTTGAGCTGTGGGCCATACGGCGTTAGGAAACTGTCCCTTCTTCAAGTGAAGGAAGGCACGAACCTGATAGTGCTTCCCGTTCGCGCAGTTCAGCAGATTCTGGAAGAGCTCAAGAGGCTGAGCCTGGGAAGCCAGAAACTGATAGGCTTTGACTATGTCAGAGATATCTGGCTCCTTGAGCCACTCGCGGAGCTCAACCAGTTCGTCTTTGTATCCCTGATAGCACTGGATACCGTCAATTCTGACCAGGACGTATAAGTATTCAAAGCCACCTTGCTCTTTGGCCTTCTGGAACAACACTTGGATGGATGAGGGCGCTGGATGGTCACTTGCGGCTGCTGCTCCGGCTGCGCTAACGGGTTCGCTCATTTATCGACGGCCTCTCCGTGGCTGGTTCGATGATTTTATCTTCGTTCTTCGACAAGACAACCCACGCGCCTTGAGCACATGAGAAATACGTCTTTGACGGCTAACATCGCGAGGAAACAAAAAGCTCTACGCAAGGCTATTCGCCCCCCGATGAGGAGAAAGCAGTTGCTCCGGTGAAGCTCCTACTGCGTTGGGCCCTTGGAAGTTAGGCCGTTCTGCTGCGCATCAACCTATCGGAAGCACTTTCCCCCTAATGTCACGGTGTCAAGCCACTTACGGCCAGCTTGAGTCATCTGCCACACGCCACGGGGTGAATCTGACCGGATTAGTCCTCTACGTTTCAGGTTGTGCCGCTGCCACGCAACCCTATTTCGCCAACGTATGTCGACACCGCTTGGTAGCGGCTCCAAATCCTCACGCGTAAGGATATCAGCCATTTTTTCCCCGACGCGCTCGATCACCTGGTCGCTCGATGCACTTCCTCCCAACTCGAGGAGGCTTTGCATCAGCGGAATATGATAGAGCTCTACAGGGGTGAATCGAGCCTTGTCAGGGGTGTTGCCTTCGGGCGCAGAGGGCTGAGATTTCGCGGCAACTTCCGCTCGTTTGCCCGGCGTGGAATTACCATTGGCGGGAATCAACCGCTTGACGGCGTCGAGCTTTTCCTTGAGTTCGCTCCGCCTACTCATTAGAGGTTCCAGACGTGATTCGACGTCCGCGATCTCTTCTTCCAGGTCACCCTTCCACTTCTTGAGTAGCTCTTCATCTAAGCTTTTCATTGTCATGCCTCCCTCACTGCCTAACTACATACATAATACTAAGCGGAAGTAGTCGTTATGTAAAGACAATTCTTTCGTACGCGGGGCTTCGTCGCGAGTCTCATTCAACTCATGTTGTATCAATGACTTACAAGAACAACCGTCGAAGCGGCGTCAGACCAAGCCCTGCTGGCGGCGGGGAGGCTCGACGCCGAAGTGTTTGTAGGCGCGGGCCTTCATTGTGCCGGGCATAGGGGAAAAGCGATGACGTGACCTGTGTTCCGTGCTCCGTGAGGGGACCGAGAGGAGCAGAGAAAGAGGTGACCAGTGTCCGGTGTTCCGCGAGGGCAAAGCGGCGTCGAGCCGCCGCACTCCAAAAAGGATGCCCCCGTGACAGCTACTCGGTGAAGACCACGCCAACGGCGGTCAAGTCCTTTTCCGGCCCGGGCTCGATGCGGACCACGTAACCGCGCAGGTTCATGGCCGCTTCTCCGTGTCCTTCGTTGCCCGTCGGCTCCATCACCACGGTCACTTCCGACTGCAGCCGGGGGGTGTGCTTCAGATAAATCAACGCGCTTTGCAATGAAAGATCGCCTATGACGGTGTCTTCCTGGAAGGCCTGTCCTTCTTCGTTAAAGCCGGCAACGCGCGCGCGGAAGTGCGCTTTGCGGCGCGTGGTGGTACGCGCCCCGGGCAAGATGACCTCGACGCGCTCTTCGCCGAGGGTCATCACCATGCCTTCCAACGCGGCATAGACCGATTCGAAATTGTCCCGCGCCTTCCGCAGGGTTTCGTCCACGACCTTGTCGCTGGAATCCGGGTCGTGGTGGAACAGCACCAGGTGCTTCGCTCCGGCCTCTTTGGCCAGCTTCACGCCTTCGAGCCACGAGGAGTGGCCCCAGCCCTTCCGCGCCGTGGCGAGCTGCTCCGGAGAAAACTGCGCGTCGTTGATGAGGATGTCGGCGCCCGCGGCCAACTCGAGCAAGCTCTTGTCCAGCTTCGGCACGCCCGGCTCGTTGTCCGTGGCATAGACAATCGAGCCCGCCGGCGTTTCCAGGCGAAATCCCAGGCAGCCTTGAGGATGGTTCAGCCAGCGCGCGGTCACCTTTGTGGCGCTAATCTCGTATTGGTCGCCGTCGCTCATCTCGGAAAATTTGCGCGCCGCCGACATCGCGGAAATATCCACCGGGAAGTAGGGATGGGCCATCTGCGTTTCGAAGACCTGTTTCAGGCTGTCCGGCCCGAGGAACCTCGAGCGAAAACTGTAAAAGTGGAAGCGGTTGCTCTCCGCATAGAGCGGCGCAAAAAACGGAATCCCCTGGATGTGGTCCCAGTGGTAGTGGGTGACGAAGATATGCGCCTCGGCGGCCTTCGTTCCGTGCGGCCCCACCCAGCGGTTCCCGAGCATGCGCAGCCCGGTGCCGCAGTCCAGGATAAACTGCGTCCCGTCGGGCGCCTGCACCTCCAGGCACGGCGTGTTTCCCCCATAGCGCCAGGTCGCCGGGTCCACCGTCGGTGTCGAGCCGCGCACACCCCAAAAGCTGAGTCTTGTTGTCGGCGTGGACATTGCCCTGCACTCGAGGAAATTTTCGAGTGCGCCTCCGTGACATTACTCGGCCGTCAATCGCCCCGGGAAAGTTCCTTTGCATGGTAGGCAGGGGGTTGGGGTGAAGTCAATCGGCGTCGCGCAGCAGCGTTCCCATCTCCCAACCATGCCCCAATCTGGAGATGCGCCGTGCGCCCTGCATGGGTAGAATGGGCCACATGAACTCCCATTCTAACCAGAGTGGCCCCGGACATAGTCACGCTCACGGTCATGCCCACGCAAGACTTTCGCCGCGCGCTCTGGGCTGGGCCATGGCGGCCACTCTGGCGCTGGTCATCGCGGAAATCTTCGGAGGGACTGTCGGCCGCTCCGTGGCGCTGTTGAACGACGCGGTCCACAATCTCTCCGACGTCCCCACGCTGGCGATTTCCTGGGTTGCTCTGCGCTGGGCCAGCCGTCCCGCCGATTCCGACCGGACCTACGGTTATCACCGCGCCGGCATCCTGGCGGCCTTCACCAATGCGCTCCTGCTGGTTTTCGTGGCCCTGATTCTCGCCTACGAGGCCTGGGAGCGGTTTGCTCATCCGGTCGCTGTCATCGAGAGCTGGATGATTGCTACTTCCATTGCGGCGCTGGCCGTCAATGGCGGCATCACCCTGGCCCTGGTGCGCGGCCGCAGCGACCTCAATCTCCGCAGCATCCTCATCCACAACTTCGGCGACGCCCTTTCCAACATAGCCATTCTGATTGGCGCGGTGGTCATTCATTCCACGGGGGCGCTCTGGCTCGATCCCGCGCTTGGCCTGGCCATCGGCGCTTTGGTGCTGTGGTCCGCCTGGGGCATTCTGAAAGAGTCCGCGCACATCCTTCTCGAGGGGCGCCCTCGCGGAATGCAATTGGAAAATGTGGCCCGCGCCGTCCTGGCTGTTCCCGGGGTGCAAGAGGTCCACGACATCCACATTTGGACTCTCGGCGCCGATGTGCACGCGCTCTCCTGCCACGTACGCATCCCGGATATGCACATGGACGAGAGCGAGCGAATCCTTGCGGCCATCTGCGAATCGCTCTCGCGCGATTTCCGCATCTCGCACACCACCATTCAGTTTGAGCGCGCCGGCCTCCCCCGCGACTCCGGCTACGTGATGCCCGAGCCGGTCCGCTCACAGAAGTAGTTTCACGCCGTTCCCTTGCTCTTTGTGATTTGCTGCGCGCGGATCCTGAAAGGTTTGCTTTGAGGAGATACTTCTACGCCTGTGCCGGGAGGCGAACGGTCATCCCGCGCTGTTCGTTCATCTGCTCGGTGGCTTCTGCGTCTATCGCGGCAAGGGCCACGGTCCGCCGCAACCCCTCGCGCGTGATGTAGTTCAACTGCCCGCCTTGCAGGGAAAATGCCACGGCAAAGAGCAGCCCGCCATCGCGCCTCACGAGCACGTATTCGCCGGCTGCGCGGCCTGGCGCTGCATCGGCGGGCGCCTCGGGCGCAGGCGCGGAATAAAAACGGCGGCCTCGGCGAGGAGTCACCTCCGCGTCATCATCCTCCGTCTGCTGGGGAACGGGCTGTTGGACAATGATTACTTGCGGCGGAGCCGCTTGCACGGGTGCTATACCGGAGGAATCCGAAAAAAACGGGAATTCAACGAACGGAAAGCCCCCGAAGCTCGCGAAGGTCGTGCCGCGGAACCTTCTGTGGTGCCGCCCGGCATTGATCGCCGCCAGGTGCGCGAAGTCAAACCCCAATCCGGGCACGGGAAAGTCATCCGCGTCGAAGAATTGCGGTGTCAGTAGCGGCGTGGAATTGACGTTGTTGATGATGGTGATCTGCCCGTTGCGCGATCGGGTGGTCATGGGCACGCGGGCTACCGCAACGGTCCGCACGGTAGGGGGGGAGTGAACGACGACCCGAGGCGCAGCGCTTCGCGTTGCCACGGGAGCCGAACGCGTCGTGCGAGCGCCGCGCATTTGCGCCTGTCCCGCGGCACACGCCAGCAAAATCCCAACTGCCGCGCTCGCGGTTCTCAGAGTCATACCCACGGCCTGCTCCCACTAGACAGATGCGCAAAGACCTCGTCCCGTTGCACATAATTCTACGCCCCCCCAAGGGCCCGTGCCAAGCCCCTGAATTGCCCCGGTGCTGCACTGAATTAGGCTTAGGGCTTTACCCCTGCCATCTGTACCGCGTGCTTCCCCCCGTCTTCTGGATGTGCTATAACCTTCGGGCCGTGGAACTCTCTGGGTGGCCTGAAGGGAAGGACGCGACGGAGGAGACCTCGGGCAG
>WNGH01003668.1_pt1 | contig 16459 bp, 18 predicted proteins | sample 5400631 | NCBI WGS metagenome assembly WNGH01 (sample SAMN13153373, study PRJNA577476) | soil metagenome | isolation source: 115 cm soil or saprolite under Garry oak tree replicate 1 | place: USA:California | collected 2016-06-15
GACGACGACGTACGAGCAGAACGTCGAGAGCGCGTTCACATCGGGAACGTCCAGCCAGGTGGCCGAGAAGCAAGGAAGCGTGGCGGGTCGTCACCAGCGCACGGGAGCGTTGACGACGGGCCTCGGTGCGATCGCGGCATCGAGCGTCCTGACGGGAGCAACGATGCACACGTTCTTGAACGCCCTCAGCGCCAATCCCAAGACGCAGATCTTGCAGTCCACGATGGCTTGCCCGATGCAAATCACGGGCGGCGTGGGATCACCCACCTCGACGCCGACATTGACCAACGGCTGTGGCCTCAGTCAGGCGATCGACCTCGGAACGCCGAGCAACCCCCAGCTCGCGTACTTCAGAGGTGACCTCGACGCCAGCTCCAATTTCACGGGCCTCACCATCAAAGGCCAGATCCACGGCGCTGGCATCCTGGTTGTCGAAGACGGGGACTTGAAGAATTACGGTTCGCTGCACTGGCAGGGCGCGATTCTCGTCAGCGGCCGCTACGTGGGAACGGGGTTCATGAGCGGCAGTACGACGCGCATCAACGGCGCGTTCGTGAGCAACGAGACCATCGGGAACGAAGCGAACGGCTACTACGAGGTCTACTTCGGCACGCGAACCGGGTCGGCCACCTTCCACTACAGCAAGCAGGCGCTCGACATGATGAAGACCATCCGGGCCTTCCACACGGTGTACGGCTGGCGGATCTTTTAGGCGGCCATCATGGGTGAGGCACCTCCGGACTCGACCTGCCAGGAAATCGGCCACTGACAAATCCAGGGAGAATTGCCACGTTTCGTGTCCTTTTGGCTCGATGACCTCACTCCAACGGTGGTCACTCGCTGGTCGACGTTGAGGACATAACCCTCCGCTGCGAAACACGTTTCCCGTCGAAATCGTCGCTCGTCCGTTGATCTGGCAATGCTGTTGCTGCCCAAGACCCCCGGCACCTCAAGGAGGGCGGATTTGAGACGTCATGGCACACGGACCCTCATGACTCTGAACGAGCGTGGCATCACGCTGGCCGAAGTTCTCATGGCCACGGCGATGATCGGCATCGGTCTCGTCGGCCTGCTGACGGTCGTTCCGATCTCGAGCTACGCCGTTTACGAGGGGAACAGCTTGACGACGGCGACCTTCCTCGCCAACCAGAAGCTGGAGGAAATCAAGAACGGCGTCTGGTTGCAGATCCCCGCCAATGACTGCGTCGGCCTCTCTGCCGGCAACGGCGACTTCGCGCCGACGTCCAACACCTGTACCCGGGGCATGCGCCATTGCCGCTGACGAGATACCGGTGGCCGGTTACACCGGCTACAACCGCAGCGTCCGCATCGTCGATTGCGCGACGGTCGCCGGGGGTTGCGGCGGCGTGACCGACGCGAACTTCCGGCGGGTCACCGTGACGGTGACCTATCACGCGATCACCGGAACTGGCGCGGGAGCGGCCGGGTCAACCAAGCCGACGGTGCTCACGATGAATCTTTCGAGGAGATGACGCCTTGAACCAGCGCGGTTACACGCTCACCGAGCTGCTCGTGGCCATGGCGATGCTGGCCCTGGTGCTGAGCGGCGTCTACACGCTCCAGCAACAGGGCCTGTACTCCTACATGATGGGCTCGGCGAAGGTCGAGGCCCAGCAGAACGCGCGCGTCGCGCTCGATCTCATGATCCGTGAGCTCCGCTCGGCGACATCGGTCACGGCGACTGCTGCCGGCGATCTCACCTTCGTCGATCAGAACGGCGTCACGCTTCGCTACAACCTCAACGGCACCGCCCTCCAGCGCACAGAGAACGGTGTCGTGTCCATCCTGATCGGCGGCGTCCAGAGCCTGGCGCTGACGTATCGGGATTCCAACGGGGCGGTCACAGGAGCGCCGGCCAACGTCGCCAACATCATGATCGCGATCACCACGCAGCCGCAAGCGGCCAACCCCTGCGCGGCGAGCGCCCTCAACCAAAAAATGATCGTCCAGGACCAAGTGAGACTGAGGAACATGCTATGAAAACCATGAACCAACGCGGTATTGCCATGCCGGCAGCGCTGATCGGTCTGGTGGTCCTCACGTCGCTCATGGTGGCGTTCACGCTCCTGGCTCAGAGCGAGCCCGACATCGCGAACAACCACATGATGAGCGCGCGCGCCCGAGCCTTCGCGGAAGCCGGCATTGAGCGCGCGCTGTGGGCCATGAACAACGTGGCCGTGTCTGCCCTGAGCGATCCTTTGGCTGCCAGCAACCCGCCATACGACGGCAACACTTATTTCTGGGTGGAGCAGGTTGGCGGCGTCAACGTCGGCGAGTACAAGGTGACGATCGCCCAGTGCTGCATCGATCCCGTGACCGGCTTACTCGTCGTCGACCCGAGCAAGGCAACCATCACGTCGGTGGGCTACGCGCCTGATCACAACAACCCGCGGGCCATCAAGAAGGTCTCGATCACGAGCACCCGCTTCAAGTTCGGGGGCCCGAGCGGGACGCCGCCGTGTGCGATGTGCGTCGGTGGCGAGGTGCCCCCGGGTATGACCGCCGAGACGCAGATCGGGGGCGGCGCGATGGTCAACGGAAGCAACATGTCGGGCAACCCAGCGGCCACCTACTGCGCCGGGCAAGTACCCACCGCCGCCTTCATGACGACCGGCACGGTCAGTACGAACGGAAGTCCCAGCATCATCGCTCCGCCCGGCGGTCAGGGGGCAATCACCGGCGTTGATAAGGCTTACTTCAAGGATTTCACGCTGACCGATGCCGACATCGCTGCGCTGAAGGTCTACGCCCAGAAAAACGGCCACTACTATCAGGGCTCCCAGACCTTCACCTCGCCGCCGCCGAATGGCCTGCTCTTTTTCGACACGCCTTCTGACAACAGCTCGCTGAACTCGACCGTGATCGACATGCACGGCAACTGGTCGCAAGGCTGGAGCGGGTGGATGATCATCAGGGGCTCAGCGGACATGCAGGGCGACATCTCGCTGAGCGGCCTCGTCTACATCCTCAACGACGTCAATATCCACGGCAACGGCAACCTGAATGTCAGAGGCGCCATCATCGCTCAGGATCGTCTCGACTCTCAGTCGAGCACGATCGACTCCGACGACATCGGGAACGGGAAGCTCGCCTACGACTGCCCGGCGATTCGCGACGGCGGCGGCACGATCAACGCCAACTGGTCCATCTCGTCGTACAAGGAGCTCTCGGGCACATGAGGTCTCGCTGGGCAGCACTCGTCCTGGTCTTCCTGGTCGCTGCCGGCTGCCAGAGACAGTCGTCCGCCCGCATATCGGCGGAAGCTCCGGCCACCGATCTCGTCGCGGCCGCCCGCGGAGCGATGGCGAGCCGAGACTGGCTCGCGGCGGCGCCGCTCTTCCGCCAGGCGATTACGAAGACTCCCGACGACGTCGCCCTGCACTACGACCTTGCCATCTGCGCGAGCTACCTCGATTTGCGCGACGAGGCGGCCCGCGAGTTCCAGTGGGTGCTCGCGCACGCTGCGGCCGGCTCCGAAGAAGTCCAGGTTGCCCGCCGGTGGCTCGCCGACGCAGGGGGCGTGGCGGCGAGCCCAGCGACGACCGAGCAGGCGGCTCCTCCCGTCGATCCGAATGATCCAAAGGGTGGAGACGCCACCGTGCGTGGCATCGTCCGATGGGCGGAGCCTGGTCAGAAGGCCGATCAGCCCCTGAACCGAAAGCTCCTCCATCTCGTCGGTCTCAAGAACACGCCGACCCAGGGGCTTCGCTACAACGTCCGGAGCGACGAGAACGGTCGCTACGAGTTCACGAACATCGTCGCCGGCCCCTACAAGCTGACCGACGCCATCGCCGGTGAAGCGATGTGGCGGCTCAAGATCACCGTACCGAAAGCCCAGGAAACCGCCGTCGATCTCGATACGCAGAATAGCGCGAAGGTACGCGACGACTTTCCCGAGCGCGGCCCGTCGTGAGGGAACGCTCCGTCACCGGGTAAGTCGAGCCGTTTCCTTTTAGTTTCTGACTCGCGTCGTCGCGCGCCTATCCTGACGTTACGGGAGATGTCTCAGCGATTGGCGCCTGACCTTTGATGCCAATGCCGACGTGCAGACCGCTATCTTGCATCGTCTTCCTCGTTCCCCTGTTGGTGAGTTGTACGATCGCTTCGACACCCGAAAGCGTAGCTCCCGCAGTGTTCCACGTGAAAGCGCCCCAAGCTCAGCGGGTCAGCGTGGTGGGAACCTTCAACGGTTGGGACCCCGAGGCACATCCCCTACACGGGCCTGACAAGAACGGCGTGTGGACCTTGCGCCTTCCTCTGTCGCCAGGACAGTACCGGTACATGTTTGTCGTGGATGGCGTCCGTTGGATCGCGGATCCCAACGCGGTGGCGTTTCAAAACGATGGGTTCGGGGGGCGGAACAGTGTTCTGTTCCATGGTCGTTGAGGCCTTGCGCTGTAACTCCACGGTGTCCGGAGCGTCAAAGGAGCAGGGGAGTACGGGGTGCGAGGTGCCAAGCCATGCCAGGCTCGAGTCCGATCCCGTCGATGAGCAGGCCATCATCGCTCGATGCCTGGCCGGCGAGGGGAGAGCTTACGCCGTCCTGGTCGAGCGCCACAAGGTGCTGGTTCATGATCTCGTGTCCCGGATGCTCGGAGATTCGGTGGAGGCCGAGGACATCGCGCAAGACGCCTTCGTCAAGGCCTATCTCTCCCTCCGAGATTTTCGAGGGGAGTCGAGGTTTTCCACCTGGGTGTGTCGTATCGCGCTGAATCGGTGTAAGGACGTCTTGCGGAAACGAGGTCGCGCACCCTGGGCCCGCTCGCGCCGTGAGGACGGGCCAGAGCCGGCCGAGGTCGCCGACGACGGGGAAACGCCCGTGGACAGCCTCGAACGGTGTGAGCGTGAGGCAGCGCTCCACCGCGCGCTCGCCCGGCTTCCCGTGAAGTACCGAGAAGTGATCGTCCTTCGTCATATCGAAGGAATGGAGTTTCATGAGATCGGGCGTGTCTTGGGCATTGCGGTGGGAGCTGTCAAGGTGCGCGCCTTTCGGGCTCGGGAAATGCTTCGTAGTCTCGTCCAAAGTGAAGAGGCTCCACGATGACGCGCTTTGAAGAGTTGCTCGAGGGAAAGCTGGCAGGGGAGCTTTCCCCCGACGAGAACCAGGAGTTCGCGGCGTTGCTCGTACTCGCCGAAAACCGCCGCGCCTTCGAAAGGCATCAGCAAACGGTCGCTCTTCTCACCAGCGTTGAGCGCCAGGTCCCGTCCTCCTCCTTCACGGAAGACGTCCTGGCTCGTCTGCCCGATCGTAAGTCTCGACCCTTGGAAAAGCTTTGGGAGTTCCTGTGGGCCACGCGGGTCGTGCGCTGGAATGTCGCGACGGCTCTCGCGCTGGGCCTCGTCCTCGTCGTGGCGGTATTGGCCAGGACCCTGCCCAGCCAGTCCCCCGTCAGTTCGGAGATGCGTTCCGTCGTGACGCTCTTTCGCTTCACTCTCGACGCCCCAGGGGCGCAACAGGTTTTTCTCGCGGGGGACTTTAATGGATGGCGAACCGACGAAATCTCCCTCGCCGATGCGACCGGGCGAGGGCGTTTTTCAGTGACGCTTCCTCTCAAACCGGGCCGTTACGCTTACATGTTCGTGGTCGACGAGGCGACGTGGGTGACAGATCCACGCGCAGAGGCGTATCGCGATGACGGGTTCGGGAACAAGAACGCCCTGGTAGACGTCGAGGCACCGACGGTGGGCAATGGTGACACGTAGGTTCGTGGGTATCGCGGTTCTGGTCGCGATGGCCGGTGGCGCACTGTTCGTGAGCCACGCTATCGCCCAGGAGCCTTCGAAACCAGGAGAGCTGTCCCGGACCCTCGAGGCTGCCAATCTCTCTCCCGAAAGCAAAGTGCTTGTGCGGGCCAAGGGGGTCGAGGCGGTTCGAGCTGGCGTTGCCGAAGGCGATGTCGCCGGCCTGATCCAGCGGGGCGTGGGGCGTGGAATCCAGCCGGCAGAGCTGGTCAGCCTTCTCGATGTTGTCGTTCGCGCCAAGCGGCAGGATCTCCCCGTCGGACCGGTCCTGGACAAGGTGAAGGAAGGGGTCGCCAAGCGTGTCCCTCCCGCGCGCATTGTCGAGGTGGCTTCACGCCTTTCCGGGGAGCTCGCCACGTCGCGCGATCTGGTCCGTCGTGCAGAGCGGGAGGGGATACGAGCCGAGGCGGCGGGCGAACGGCAGCGAGCCACGGAAGCCGTCGCGAGCGCCATCGGGCGAGGTGTCCCGCCTCATGAGATGACGGACCTCTCGCGTCAGGTCGCCCGCTCCGGTGAGCGGGCGACGATGTCCCGCCTCGAGCTGGGCGCCCAGGTCACCGGGGATCTCGTCTCGATGGGTCTTTCGCCCCACGACGCGTCGCAAACGGTGGGAGCGGCCCTCTCCCGGGGCCTGAGCCGACGCGACATCGAGGGGCTGCGCGAGCGACTGGGTCAGGAATTGAAAAGTGGAGGATCGGCCGAGGATGGCGCCAAGCGCCTGCGCGAGGCGATTCGGTCCGAGCGGCCCGAAGATCGTGGAGAGCGGGGTCAGGACAAGAGATCGGACAAGCCCGAGAAGGCGGAGAAGGTTGAGAAGATGGAGAAGCCCGAGAAGCCAAGCAAGGTTGAGCGCCCCGGGCGCTGACCATCACCAGGCGACGCCATCGAAAGTTTTTGTGTAACCACGTCATCGACCGGTCGTCTAATCGGTAGAGGGGATACAGATCGGTCCCATCGCATTTTTTGGAGGCGGTCATTGTATGGAGCTGAATCTCAGACTCTTGCACCTTCCAGTCGACGCGACGGATGTGACTCGGGAGCGGAAACCCAGTCCGGCGTCGCGCGTGACCGCGCGGCGCCGGAGTCGGCCGGAACGGCCTCATGAGTCGGCTCGGATCCTGATCGTCGACGATGAGCCGGCTGTCGCGGAACCCGTTCGGGATTACCTCCTCAGTCGTGGGCATACGGTGGACCTCGCATTCAGCACAGACGACGCGCTGACGGCCATCCGGCAGATCCGTCGGGATCTGGTGCTCCTGGACAGTTCGATGCCACAGATCGACGGCGTCGAGGCGCTCCGACGCATCCGTGCCGAGGATGCGTCCCTCGCGGTGATCATGCTCGGCGGACCGATTGACTTCGCCGACCTTGACCGCGCGGCCACCGCCGCCTTGACGTCCCGGGGTGCGAAGGCGAGCGGACATCCTGACGTTGACACGTCGCTTTGTCACGCGCCCCGCCGCGAACCTCGCGCGAAGCGGCTCGATTCGCGCTCCGCGGGGCTGGCATAACCGCTGCACCTCTATGCCATGAGACTTCTCATCACAAGAACGCATCGAAGGAGGCGCACATGAAGACCAAACGGTTCTCGCAGCTTTGCGCTGCGGCTGGTGCCGTGGCGCTGTTCGTGACGACCGCCGCCGCTCAATCGAGTGGGCCCGTGGACCCGTCGGAGCAGAAGCACGCCGAGCGGCTCGGCGCAGAAGCGAAGGAACTCGACGCCAAGGCTGGGAAGGCGGTGACGCCCGAGGGACAGCGCCGCGTCACCGCGGCGATCGCCAAGGACTTCAAGGTCGATCCGTCCGTCGTGACCGACCTGCGCAGCCGCAAGATGGGATTCGGCGAGATCACGATCGCCTTGGCACTCTCCCAGGAGCTGATGAAGACCAATACCACCCTGAGCCAGCAGGACGCCCTTCAGACGATCCTCGACAAGCGCGCGGCCGGTGAGGGCTGGGGCAAGATCGCTCACGATCTGAATCTCAAGCTGGGCCACGTGCGGAGCAAGGTCGAGAAGGCCGAGAAGCAGGTGGCGCGCGTCGAACGATCGGAGAAGGCGGAGAAGCCCGAGAAGATGGAAAAGGTCGAGAAGATGGACAAGCCCGAGAAGCCGGCCAAGGTCGAGCGACCGGGACGCTGACGTTCACTGAACACGGAGAGGAGCATGATGCGATACCACTGCATAGCGATCAGCGCGGCCCTTCTGTTGGCGTGTGTCTCACCAGCGGTGGCGGAGGACGAGCCGCTCTGGTCGCTGTCCAGTTCCGTCAACTACTCGGTCGGTGACTACGGGACGGGCAAGGACACGACGTTCATCTACGTGCCGTTCACGCTGGGGGTGAAGCCCATCGACGGCCTCACCCTCAGCCTCACCGTTCCCTACGTCTATCAGACGGGTGAGACCGTCGTGATCACGGGTGGCGGCGTGGCCGTACGCAAGGACAAGCAGCGCCAGCTCGGAACGGCCACGCAGAACAACGTGACCTCCACAGAACATGGCCTCGGTGATGTGCTCCTCAAGGGACAGTACGTGCTGCTCGAGGAGAAATCGATCTTGCCCGAGATCGCCCCGTACCTCAAGATCAAGTTCCCGACGGCCGACTCGAACCGCGGCCTCGGCACCGGGGAGTTCGACGAGACCGTCGGTGTGGATCTGAGCAAGACGCTGTTCCCGCGATTTGTCAGTTACGTCACGCTCGCCTACACCTTCATTGGCTCGCCAGCGGGTTCGACCTTCGACAACTCCTTCGGCTGGAGTGTGGGCGCGGTCTATCTGGTCGCCCAACCGTTCTCGGTATTCGCGTTCCTCGACGGCTCCGCTGCCATTTCGCCGGGGCAGGCGAATCCTCTCGAGGTCCGCGTCGGTGCCGACTTTCGCGTGACCCAGGCCCTGAAGATCTTCGGCTCGGTGAGCCGCGGGTTGAGCGACGGCTCGGCCGACTGGGGCGCCTCGGCTGGGCTGGCCCTCCGCTTCTAGAGAGCCTGATCGCCCAGAAGCTGGGCGCCCACGCCTGCCGCCGCCTCCTTCACCCTCGGCAGCCATCTCAGCCGACGCACGCGAACGACGAGGAGGTTGCGATCTCATCTCGGCGACCACTATAGTTCTCGTCCTTGTGCGCGCGGCTCACCACTGACGACGAGCGGCAGTTCAGATGCCGAAGTGTCAGCTCGGCCGCTCCCAACGCATTGATTGTGCAAAGAATCGCCGTGGCACACCGCTTGCGCTAGATCCTCGCAGCGACCTGGTGGCGGACTGAAGCAAACGCACCAGATCGCGGGGGAGGATCGGCAATGAACCTGCTCGCGAAAGTCGGGTGGACGGCGCTGACGCTGCTCCTGAGCGCGGTGCTGGTGGGCGCGGCTTCGAGCCCCGCCCTCGCCGAGGGCCGCGGTAATTCCGGCCTGCCGTCGGGGCCGGGAAATCCGGTGGCGAAGCTCCAGCAAGAGATCAACGCGTTGACGCAGCGTTTCGCCGAGTTGGCTCAGCTCGGCCAGAGCGTCGCCGCATTGAAGCAACAGATCGACGCGCTCCAGAAGCAGATCACTACGCTCCAGCAGCAAGGGGCCGCGATCGACACGCTCCAGCAGCAGATGACCACGCTCCAGCGGCAGGTGGCCGGGTATTCGAACCTCCAGCAGCAGATCAATGCTTTGAACAGTCAAGTCGGCATCCTCAATACCCAGGTAGCCACTGTCAACGCGCGGCTGGGATCGCTCGGCTCGTCGAGTGCGCTCGCCGTGTACGACGCCCACGGGAACAAGATCGGCGATGTCGTCGGCGTTCAGGACGAGATCCCGTGGGTGAGCGTGACCGCCGGTGGGCACGTGGTGGCACTTCGCGTCTTTGCGGAACAGCTGGTCGGTGGATTCGTCTGGTTCAGCGGGGCGAGCTGCGCGGGCACAGCCTATGTTTCGGACACCGCCATGTTCAATACGGCCGACGCCTTTTCGTTCGCCGCCGTGCGAGAGCCAGGCGGGGTGATCTATACCGCCGATCCCAAGACGACGGTCCAGCGCGTGCCAGTTTTGTCGGTCGCCCAGCACGATGGAACATGCTTCACATTTTCGTCGCCCGTGACTCAAAGTCTGGTGCCGGGGACGGCGATCATGACGTTGGATCTCCAATTTAGCCGGCCCTATTCTGTGCACTAGCTTCGCTGGCGTGGTTGGGACGGCGCGGTAGAGCGCGCGCCGTCCCGGTCTCGCGTTGGTCGGGCTTGTCTGGCTCACGATCGGTTCGAAGTCCAGCGGTGACCAAGCTCCACGATCCGTAGTCCACATCGCGATCAGCTCGTGTCGCTCGTCTCGCGCATGCGGTGGTGTCGAGACGTATAATCCCGGTTCATGGCGGATGCGCTCGAGATCACGGTCAACGGGCAGCGTCATCGGGTGACCGCCGCCGCCGACACGCCGCTCCTGTACGTGCTCCGCAACGAGCTCGGACTCAATAGTCCCCGGTTCGGGTGTGGCCTGTCCCAGTGCGGTGCCTGCACCGTCCACATCGGTGATCGCACCGTGCGCTCGTGTGTGACGCCGGTGTCCACGGTCCGCGGGCCCGTGACGACGCTCGAGGGCCTGGGCACCCGCGAGCATCCCCATCCACTCCAGCAGGCATTCATCGCCGAGCAGGCTGCCCAGTGCGGGTACTGCATCAACGGCATGATCATGACAGCCGCGGCGCTGCTGAAGCAGAGTCCGAGGCCGAGCGAGTCCGAGGTCCGCTCGGCGCTCGATGGAAACCTCTGCCGCTGCGGCACCCACATGCGAATCCTGCGCGCGATCCGCCGGGTCGCTCGAGCATGACGCCGACGACCGCGCTCGCATCGTCCCGCCGCGAGTTCTTGAAATCGACGGGCGCGGTGATCGTCACGTTCGCCTGGCCGACCTCGCTCGGCGCTCAACCAGCTCGCGAGACGAGCGCCGCCGGTGTGGATGCGTGGCTCGCCATCGCCGCCGACGGCGCCATCACCCTGTTCACCGGCAAGGTGGAGATCGGTACCGGCGTCTCCACCGCGCTCGCCCAGATCGTCGCGGAAGAGCTCGACGTGCGCGTCGAGCGCGTGGGCGTGATCCAGGGCGACACCGAGCGCACGCCCAACCAGGGCTACACGGCCGGCAGCAAGACGATCCAGCAGGGCGGCCCACCGATCCGCCAGGCGGCGGCCGAGGCTCGGCGCACACTACTCGGTCTCGCAGCTGCGCGGCTCGGCGTGACGCCCGAGCAGCTCACCGTCGACGATGGCGTCGTCGCGCTCCGAGGCGACGCGGCTCGGCGCGTGACGTACGCCGAGCTGATCGGCGGGCGGCGCTTCGAACGTGCCGTGAGCGCACCGGCAACCACCAAGCGGCCCAGCGAGTACCGCGTCGTGGGCACCTCCGTCGCGCGCGTCGACATCCCGGGGAAGGTGACGGGCGCTCCCAGCTACGTCCACGATCTTCGGCTGCCCGGGATGCTGCACGCCCGTGTCGTCCGCCCGCCGGCGGTCGGGGCCACGGTCGAGAGCATCGACGAGTCCTCCGTCCGCGACGCACCGGGCCACGTCCGCGTCGTGCGGGAGGGGAATTTCATCGGCGTCGTCGCCGAGCGCGAAGAGCAGGCGATCCGCGCTGCCCAAGCTCTCAAGGTGACCTGGCACGAATCGGCCACGCTGCCCGACATCGCCGACCTCCATCGTGAGATCCGTGCGGCCCGCACGACGGACAAGACGGTGAGCTCGCGCGGTGACACCACGGCCGGATTCGCTGGCGCCGCCCGGACCATTGCCGCGACGTACGAATGGCCGTTCCAGATGCACGCCTCCATGGGACCGTCCTGCTCCGTCGCCGACGTCACCGACGAGCGGGCCACCATCTGGTGCTCGAGCCAGGGCGTGTTCGGGCTTCGTGGATCGCTGGCGAAGTTGCTGAACCGTCCTGCCGAGCGGATTCACCTCGTCTTCGCCGAGGGTGCCGGCTGCTATGGCCACAACGGCGCCGACGACGTGGCCGCAGACGCCGCGCTCCTCTCGCGCGCCGTGGGCCGGCCGGTGCGCGTGCAGTGGATGCGGCACGACGAGCACGCCTGGGAACCGAAGGGGCCCGCGATGGTCATGCAGGCGCGGGGCGCCGTCGACGGCAACGGCCGCGCCGTGGCGTGGGAGTACGAGGTGTGGAGCCCCACGCACTCCACGAGACCACGGGGAGACGCCGGCGAGACGCTGGCCGGGCAGCTTCAGGGCCTGCCCATCAAGGTTCCCTTCATCGGCGGTGACCGGAATGCTCGCCACGGTTATGAAATCGACAACGAGCGTGTCGTGATCCACTGGCTCGCCGACATGCCCCTTCGGGTCTCGGCCCTCCGCGGGCTGGGAGCACCTCAGAACACGTTCGCCAACGAGTCGTTCATCGACGAGCTGGCCGCGGTCGCCGGGGCCGATCCGGTGGATTTCCGCCTGCGCCACCTGCGCGATCAGCGTGCCATCGACGTCGTGCGAGCCGCGGCCAGCCTCGCGTCCTGGCAGCCTCGTATTGGGGCGGCGGCGCGCGCCGAGAATCCCATTGCCCGCGGCCGCGGCTTCGCCTACGCCCAGTACGAGAACGAGAACGCCTACGTGGCCACGGTCGCCGACGTGGAGGTCGACCGGCGCACGGGCGCGATCCGCGTGCGGCGTGTGTTCGTCGCCCACGACTGCGGGCTCATCGTCAACCCCGACGGCGTGCGGAACCAGATCGAGGGCAACGTGGTCCAGACGATCAGCCGCACCTTGAAGGAGGAGGTGCGCTTCGATCGGCGGCGCGTCACCAGCCTGGACTGGCAGTCGTATCCGCTGCTGCGCTTCAGCGAGGTGCCCGACGCCATCGAGATCACGCTCATCGACCGCCGTGACCAACCGTCGGTGGGTGCCGGCGAGCCGGCCGCCTGTCCCGTCCCGGCCGCCATCGCCAATGCCGTGTTCGCCGCCACCGGTGTCCGTCTCCGTCGCGTGCCGTTCACGCCCGAGCGTGTGAAGGAGGCTCTGCACACATGAGCAGTGACAAGGTCGATACGATCCGGTCGTCGAGCATGGGAGTGGTCGGTCGCGCGGAAAGCCACGTCCGTGGCCAGCATCTCACGCTCGACTCGTCGGCGCGCCCGCAACCGGACGCGTTCACCAACAGCGAGGCGTTCCTGGCCGGCATCTCCTCGTGCGGCGTGACGCTGATCGAAGGCCACGCGCGCGAGACGGGAATTCCCATCCGCGGCCTGGACGTCACCATCGAGGGCGTCCGCGCGGCCAGCGATTCGACGCGCTTCGCCAGCATCGCGATGACGTTCGAGATCCGCGGCGTCAGCCAGGAGCAGGCCGAGTCGCTCGTCGAGACCTATCGGGGCCGCTGACCGCTCTACCGCACGGTCGCGGCTGCGACCGCAGTGAAGGTCGAGGTGAGGGGAACGCGCGGCTGACGCGCATTGGGCTGGGGCTCGTCGTACTCGCGAGTGCCGGCTTGCTGTCCGCGGGCCAGCGTCCCGGCGTCTCGCCCGACACCCCGTGGAGTTGCCCGGAGAGCCATCCCATCAAGGGCTACGTCTCCTACGAGTCCGGGCGTCGCGTGTACTACGTGCCGGGCGGCCCCTTCTACGAGGAGGCGAGCCCCGAACGGTGCTACGCGACCGAGGACGAAGCGCGCCGGGACGGCAGCCTGCCCGCGCGCGAGCCCCGGATACCGCACCCGTCCGACGATCACGCCCAGGACGCCGGCCGGCTCTCAGCCGGCGCGACTTCGTGATGCGGTCGCCGCCAGGATGCGACGCTCGATCGAGGGATGCGAGTACAGCAGCAGTTCCTTGAGACGGTGCGGTTTCCGCTCGGCGAGGTTCAGATCGGCCAACCGCTCCATCGCGCCGATGAACGCCGTCGCGTCGCCGGTGAGCTCCAGCGCGAAGTCGTCGGCCTGGCGCTCGACCCGGCGTGACACCGCGTTGACGAATGGAGCCGTCACGAGGCCCATCGCACCCACGACGATCACCAGCCAGGGCAGGCCGGCCGGATCCCACGGCGCCTGCCATCCCCACCAGTTGGCGCCAGCGCGGAGCAGCACGTCCCCCAGCCACAGCGCCAGCACCGTGAGCCCGGCCTGGAGCACGAGCATCCGCCAGACGTCATGGTGCACGTGGTGACCGAGCTCGTGCGCGAGCACCGCCCGGACCTCGTCGGGGGCGAAGCGCGCGACCAGCGTGTCGAAGAGGATGACCCGACGGGTCCGGCCGATTCCGGCCAGCGCCGCATTCGCAGTACGGCCCTTGCGTGACTGGTCCGCCACCCACACCCCGACGACGGGAATGCCCGCCTTCGAGACCAGGTCGACGACGCTCTTGCACAGGTGCTCGTCGGCGAGTGGCGTCAGGCGATAGAAGAGCGGCAACAGCCACACGGGAAACACGAAGGCGACGACGACCTGGAGCGCGACGAGCACGCCGGCGGCCGCCAGCCACCAGAGCGGCGTCGTCGCCATCAGGGCGTAGACGATCTCGACCGTGACAAGGCCGAGAGCGCCGCCGATCAGAGCGGCCTTCAGCCGGTCGCGGAGCCAGGCGCCGAGCGTCTGGTGAAGAAGGCCGTGGCGCCTGGGCAGCCAGTAACCACGCAGCCACGCGAGGGGAAACGTCACCAGAGCCTGACCGATCGCGATGGCGGCGGCCACGGCGGCGACGCGCCACACGAGGGCGTCCGACAGGCCGCCGGCCCATCGTGCAACCCTGGGCCCGAGGCCGGCGAAGAGAATGACGACGAAGTACGCGCCGGTCACGGCCAGGCCGAGCATGCCGAGGATGAGCTGGAGGCGGTGGTAGCGCTTCGCGTCCTCGGCCATGCCTGCTAGCCTACCGCCGATGCGCGAGGTCGCCTGGCTCTTCCTCAAGCTCGGCACGATCGCCTTCGGCGGCCCCGCCGCGCACATCGCCATGATGCGTGAGGAGGTCGTACGGCGCCGCCGCTGGCTCAGCGACGAGCAGTTCGTGGATCTCCTCGGCGCGACGAATCTGATCCCGGGGCCGAACTCCACCGAGATGGCGATCCACCTGGGCTTTCTGCGGGCCGGGTGGCCGGGACTCATCGCCGGCGGCATCTGCTTCATCGTCCCCGCCATGCTGATCGTTCTCGGGTGCGCGTGGCTCTACGTGCGCTACGGCGCGCGGCCCGAAGCGGGCTGGTTCCTTTACGGCGTGAAGCCCGTGATCATCGCCATCGTCGTGCAGGCGATGTGGGGCCTGCTCCGGTCGGCCGTGAAGGGCTACCTCCTGGGCGCGATCGGCGTCGTCACGCTCATGCTCTCACTCCTGGGAGCCAACGAGATCGCGCTGCTGCTGGGGGGCGGGGTCGTCGCGGTGCTGCTGACGACGGTGGGCAACCGTGGCGTGGCGGCGCCCCTCGGACTCGCCGGCGTGGGCCTCACGACACTGTTTCTCGTATTCCTCAAGATCGGCTCGGTGCTCTACGGAAGCGGCTACGTGCTCCTGGCCTTCCTTCGCCACGATTTCGTCGATCGTCTCGGGTGGCTGACCGACCGGCAACTCCTCGACGCCATCGCCATTGGCCAGGTCACCCCCGGTCCGGTCTTCACGACGGCGACGTTCATCGGCTACGTGCTGGGTGGCGTCCCGGGCGCAGCCCTCGCCACGCTCGGGATCTTCCTGCCTTCGTTCGTCTTCGTGGCGCTGAGCCATCCGCTCGTCCCGAAGATCCGCGCCTCACGCCGGGCGGGAGCGTTTCTCGACGGCGTGAACGTCGCGGCCCTCGGACTGATGGCGGCCGTCACCTGGCAACTGGGGCGCGCAGCGATCGTCGATCTCACGACGGCGGCGCTCGCGCTGGTCGCGCTCGCCCTGCTCCTGCGCTTCAAGCTGAACTCGGCGTGGCTGGTCCTCGGCGGCAGCGCCGTCGGCGCCGCGCTTCGTCTGCGCGGCTGATCACTCGCCAACGAGTGACGACGCCGAGGCAGGTGCCTCCGGGCGACGGCTAGTGAGCGCTCAGCGCTGCCCGGAACACGGCCGTGAACGACGCGACGAGCATGAGGAGCCAGATGTCGTACCGTGTGTCGTTCATCGGAACCCCCTCGGGGGACGGCGTGTGCGCGGCGCGGCGCGGGCATTCTACCGCGAACGGACGTCAGGCGGTCACCACGGTCGAGCCCGTTCCGGCGCGTGGCGGCCCGTCGCGCACCCTGACGCCGCTCCGCTTCGGGTGCCCGCAAAGGGGAAGGAAGCGGCAAAAACCTCCCCAGCCGGACCGGCCATGCACTCGTCTCCATCGTACCGGGCGCCGCAACCCACGTCGACGGGCCCCGTCCCTTGACGCGCCCCGGATAATTATTCTCCGAGGAGAATGATGATCGGCGGGAGCATGCGGGATCGTGTCCAGGGCTTCGTGGCCCAGTGCCGGGCGGCGGGCCTGGCGGTGACACCGCAGCGTCTGGCGATCTTCCGACACCTCGCCACCACCGACAGCCACCCGAGCGCCGAAGAGCTGCACGCCACGGTGCGGCGCGAATTGCCGACGCTCTCGCTGGCGACGGTGTACAAGACCCTCGACACGCTGGCGACCGTCGGCGCCGCGCTTCGTCTGCGCGGCTGATCACTCGCCAACGAGTGACGACGCCGAGGCAGGTGCCTCCGGGCGACGGCTAGTGAGCGCTCAGCGCTGCCCGGAACACGGCCGTGAACGACGCGACGAGCATGAGG
>WNGH01007631.1_pt1 | contig 16456 bp, 18 predicted proteins | sample 5400631 | NCBI WGS metagenome assembly WNGH01 (sample SAMN13153373, study PRJNA577476) | soil metagenome | isolation source: 115 cm soil or saprolite under Garry oak tree replicate 1 | place: USA:California | collected 2016-06-15
CCGACATCCACAACCTGGGCATGTCGGCCCAGGCGAGCAACAAGGACCTGGCCTGGAAGTTCATCCAATACCTGACCTCGAACAAGAAGGTGCTCACCAACTACCTGGTCACCGAGGGGATCTTTCCCCACAAGAGCGATGTCGTTACCGGCGGGCCATACGCCAACCTCTTCTCGGACGCAATCAGCCAGGCATTCATCAATAAAGTTATTCCGACGATGCGCCCGCCCGCCTATGGCCCAAAGTATAGTACGGCGGCTAGCTTCGTGGTCACTGCTTTACAGGAAATCGCCGGTGGAGTTAGCGTCAAACCGCGTCTCCAGCAGTTGACACAGGAAGTCAAGACGATCTACGCCTGAGACGCTCCTCGTCACCCACGCTGAATGTGGTATGATGAGGGTCACCAGGTGCAGGTAGAGGAGTGATAGGTGGTGCAGGAGGGCTTGTGGCCCTCCTGTCGGGGTTCGAGGGGTATCCCCCTTTGGCGTCAACTAAAGCGGGATTGTGAAGGGCTGCCGCCCTTCACCTGGGGTTTGGGGCTGTGCCCCAACTTTCTTATCTCCTGCTCGCCGCCTGCGGCGGCGAGCAAAAAGAGGGAAAAGAGTTTTTCGGGGACACCCCGAAGCCCCGGCAGGGAGGCTAGCCGCCTCCCTGCACCCTCCGCAGGAAGCAAAAACCGGTAAGTTGATCCCAAAGGGCGTGTTCCCTCGCTTTTCCTCCTCCAGGCGGCGAAGAAAGAAGCTAATGAAATAGGAACAGGGAAGGGGAAGAGACATGGCCTTGTTCGATGCAAATGCTGAACAACCCGGTGCGGCTCTTGCACGCAAACGCAGGACCGGGTATAGCCGTGGGTTAGATGGCCCGCTGCTCATTGTGGTCTTGTTGGTACCATCGCTTATTTTGCTGATCGGTATTATTTTCTATCCGGTCTTCAATACGGTGTTGCTGTCGTTTCAATCACTCAACCTGGCCGATCCGTTGAGCAACCATTGGGTCGGACTGGAGAACTACACCAAAATCCTGACCAACCCGGTCTTCGACTTCTGGCACTCGGTCGCCTTCAGCGCACTCTACAGCATTGTCTCGACAGTCATTGCCTTCGTGATTGGTTTTGCCTTCGCGCTCCTGCTCAACCAGCCCCTACGCCTCCAACTCCTCTGGCGCGGTCTTGCATTGGTGCCCTGGGTCATCCCCTACGTGGTGGTTGCTTACCTTTTCTTCTACATGTTCAATTCACAGTATGGCATCATCAATCACGTTTTGACGTCCATCAATCTCTTTGGCTGGCAGCCCTTTCCGCGCCCGTTGGCCTGGTTCGGCGGAGGAGGCAAACTGGCTATTGTCGCCACCATCTATGCCGCTATCTGGAATAAATTTCCTTTCTTCACGCTAATGCTGCTGGCCGGATTGCAGACCCTTCCCCAGGACTTGATCGATGCTGCCACTGTAGATGGCGCGGGGGTCTGGGACCGGTTCTGGAATGTAACCGTGCCAGGGATGCGCGGCATCATCGTGATTACCACTACCTTGCAGTTCATCTGGGGTCTCAACGAATTTGCAATCATCTGGGCCATGACGAATGGCGGCCCTGGCAACGCCACCAATAATATCGTCATCAATATCTATCGCACCGGTTTTATCAATGAAAGTATCAGCTATGCTGCCACAATGGGCGTTCTCTGGCTCTTGATGCTGCTGGTATTCACCTATTTCTACATTCGCATTATGGAAGGGGGAGTGGAAACCCGATGAGCAAAGACCTGTCGAAACCATTTGCACAGGAAGATCCGGCAACCAATGTCCTGGAACCACCCGCTATCACCGATCAGAAAGCGGCTATCCCGGCCCGTAGCCGTCGCAGGGCCAGGCGGCGTTTCTCCTGGGGGCAGGTTGTGCTGTACCTCATCCTCTTCGTGCTGCTCATCTACGCGTTCTTCCCGACATTCTGGCTGATTTCAACCTCAATCAAGCCGCAGTTGGAGGCGTTCCAGAACCCTCCGACCTGGTGGCCCCACAACCCAACATTCTTCAGCTACCAGATCTTGCCCGCTGACCAGCAGGGCTTCGTGACGTACTTCAAGAACAGCCTGATTGTCGGCATCTGCACCACGCTTTTGACGCTGCTCGCGGCAGTTCCGGCAGGCTACGTGCTCTCGCGCTTCCGTTTCCGGGGAGCGCGTACTTTGCTGCTGGTTATCCTGGGGACGCAGATGTTCCCATATGTGACCATTTTGATCTCACTTTATACGCTCTTCCGCCAGTTAAACCTGCTCAATACCTACCCTGCGCTGGTGTTGTCGTTTACAACCTTCTCGCTGCCGTTCAGTATCTGGATGATCAAGGGCTTCTGTGACACGCTGCCAACCGATTTGGAGGACGCCGCTCGTGTAGATGGTTCGAGCCGGTTGGGAACGCTCTGGTCCATCGTGCTGCCCATCATCATTCCAGGCGTAGTCGCGGTGGGTTTCTTCGCCTTCCTCAACTCCTGGAACGAGTTGCTTTTTGCCTTGACCTTAACGAGCAGTCCCGATATGCGGCTGATCCCGCCTGGTTTTGTGCTGACGTACATCGGTGAGTTCCAGGACCGTTGGCCCGATATGATGGCCGCCAGCGTGGTCGTATCGCTCCCCATTGTCGTAATGTTCACCTTGTTCCAGAAACAGCTCGTCAGTGGCTTGACGGCAGGCGCTATCAAGGGATAGGCCACCTTGTTGGAGACCTGGAGGAGTCTTTTATAGGACATCGAGAGCATTTCTTAAGTTAGGAAGCGCGATGTCTGTCCCGGACAGGGAAGCGGATGAAAATTGGCTATTTTCAGGCGAAATGCTCTCGATTAAACCAAACCTAGTCGGTTCCACTGCTGAAAGATTGGGTGTCTGAATTTCGAGGATCTGGTAAGGCATCTCGAAACTCTTCCATTTGCTTCCACTCTGGCTCCGGAGGTGTGTAGCCGAGCCGAGGTGTATAAATGGAGTATTTGATGATCTGCATTGTATGGATGTAACGTGGACAGTTCGGGAAGATTTGCTCTGCCTGGACACGCACCATGAGCTGTGCTCCTGGATACTCGGACAATAAAGGATCGTCATTATGTTCTGTTGCAGTCCCATTGATGCGCATGCGGCCAGGATGCTCAAAGTCAATGAAGAGCATCCCAATATGAGGGTTTACGAGCAAGTTACCCAGGCTCTTGAACATCCCATTGCCATCATAATCAGGAAAAGCTAACGTATTTGCGTTAAGGACTCGCACAAATCCAGGCAGACCCCCCTTATACGAGCAATCAGGGTGACCTTCTGCATCGGCTGTAGCTAAGAAGAACATCGGGCTACGTTCAATCAATGCACGATCCTCATCAGTAAACGTAGCATGGACAGTGCGCTGTTCAAGTCGGTCAGCAATACGTTGACTATCGAACTGGTCCTGTAATTGACGAGAGCCCCAATTATACATGCTGCTCATGACTATACTCTTTCTGCTGAGATGCTATCCTTTTTACTATCATTATATCTATTTTCTGAGGGCATTTCCTAAACTTTCTGGGGGACACTTGCTAACTCAAAGGTCAGCGCACAGAATCTGCTAGTCAGTTTCCCTTTGTTTTGCAAGTTAGGACAGGACTACTCGCCTCCTCGCCCTTTCCAGAGGTGATAGAATCAGGGAAACTCCCCTAGTGGCCAGTCCAGTTTGAATTTTGTGTGGGGCCTGGCGACCGCAAGGGATCGCTATACCTGTCCCCCGGACAGGATGCTACATTTCCATATCACAAATCTATCTGGATTAACTACTAGCCGGGTGTTGTGCGAACTGTCAGATGAAACAAAACATCGATACAAAAAGGAGAGATCTCGTGCTTGCTGTTGTAAATACTCCATCGGCACCGATTCCAGTCGAGTTACGCGAGGTTGCCGAACCAGAGCCTGCCGCCGGTGAGGCTATTGTGGAAGTCCACGCATTTTCTGTAAATCGTGGAGAGCTGGCCTTGCTCGGCATCAGGCCCGAAGGATGGCGTCCCGGCCAGGATATTGCCGGGGTCGTGGTAAAGGCTGCCGCAGATGGCAGTGGACCGAAGGAAGGAACACGCGTCGTGGCCCTTGCTGACGGTGGAGGGTGGGCACAACGGGTTGCTGCACCCACAGCCCGCATGGCCGCCTTACCGGACGACGTCAGCTTCGCCAGCGCTGCTACCCTTCCCGTTGCGGGATTAACCGCCCTGCGTACAGTTCGTCTTGGAGGCGCTCTGCTGGGACGGCGGGCGCTGATCACCGGAGCCGCAGGGGGTGTCGGGAGCTTTGCCGTGCAACTGGCCGCCCTGGCCGGAGCAGAGGTGACCGGAGTGGTCGGACGCCCCGAACGTGCAGCAGGTCTCGCTGAACGAGGAGCGACTGCCGTCGTCACCACTATCCAGGAAGCAGAAGGTTTGTTCGACCTGATTCTGGAATCGGCGGGAGGATCCTCCCTCGCGGGAGCCATCAGCAAAGTGGCCCCCGGGGGCACCATTGTCGTGTTTGGCAATTCTTCCAGACAGGAGAGCCATATCAGTTTTGCCAACTTCGCCGGTCACGCGGGGGCACGCTTGCTCGCCTTCTTCATCTACGAGTCAGGCACCCCGGCTTCTATGGGAGTAGACCTGGCAACACTCGTCTCGCTGGTTGCCTCAGGAAAGCTCACCCCTGAGATCGGCCTGGAGGACAGCTGGCATAATCTGTCCCGTGCCGTAACAGCTCTGCGCGAGCGGAAAGTCAACGGGAAGGCTGTGTTGCACGTTGATTAAACGAGGGTCTCAGTGGCTGGAAACCTCAGATGTATGAGTGGATGTCAGCCTTGATCAACAGGTAGCTTGCTATTTGAAAGCGGAAGGATGCTTCATGTAGCAACAACGATGAGAAACAGTAGACAATTGCGGCATAGAGTGAACGGAATGCGAATAGAACTGGTGTCCAATGAACGATGATAGACACCAACGAACAACTCGTGCCGTATCTCTCCCTCGGAGCCTAGGAGCAATACCTGTAATGCCCTCAAGGTTGAGAGCCATGCTCTACTCGCCAAGCCTCTTTTCGCCTCAATTCAATATGCTAGAAGACTTCCCATCTTCTGAGTCATGTCTTTCGAGAAGGGTCCTGGTCTCAGTGGCTTTCTCCACACTGTAGCCCTAGCTTCCTCCTCAAGAAGCATCCTCCTTTCTGCTGAGAAACTAGCGGTGCGGAAGGATAAAGAACATCGTCTCCTGACTACTGTGAACGCATGGCCCCACTCGCGGGTATTGTCAGTGCTCCCATAGTGGGGTGAAATACGGCTAAACAATAAGGAAAGGGAACGTGTTCTCTGCTCTTCGCGTGCTTGTTTACCTGGACTGCTTCCAGCGCAATCAGTGAACGTCTTTTTGCACAGACTGTTTTACTGGGCAACCACTGCCTGGATCGCAGAGCAGAGAAAGGAAACGAATTGATGGATCCCATTACGACTGCCGTTGTGGCTGCGCTTTCTGCAGGTGTGATAAGCGGCCTCACTGATGCGGGCAAGAAGGTGATTGGTGATGCCTATGACGGACTCAAGGCCTTACTCAAGAAGAAATTCGGCAGCCAGAGTGAGGTAGTGCAATCGGTAGAAAACCTCGAAGCCAAACCAGAGTCTCCAAGTCGACAAGGCATGCTCAAAGAAGAAGTCCAAGCTGTTAAAGCTGATCAGGACCCCGACCTCCTCCAAGCAGCACAAACCTTGCTCGATCAGATCAAGGTGCAGCCCGGAGGTGAGCAGCATATCCAAAACGCCATCGGCAGCTACATTGCACAGGCTGACCGAGGCAGTACTGCCACCGTCCATGTCAATCATCCTCTAGGGGAGCCGTAATGTCTGAAGATGTGGAGGCTGGCAATACCCATCAGAGTGCCAAGGGCAATTACATCGCGCAAGCTGATCGCGGCAGTACCGCGATTGTCGCTGTCTATGCAAACGTCTTGGCCCGTCCTGTCGAGCAAGCCGTCATCGACGTCGCCCTCCAGAAGCTGGCCGAGCTCCCAGCCAATACGCTGCCTAAGGTGGGTTCCATGCCAGCTGGCTCGCGCCTGCCTGCTCTTGCCCGCAATCCCTCGTTTGTTGATCGGGAGGGTGAGCTACGCAGGGTAGCCGCCGTACTCAAAGCCCATGGAACCGCGACCGCCGCGATCACCGGTCTGGGGGGAATAGGTAAGTCGCAGCTGGCCATCGAGTTTGCGTATCGCTACGGTCAGTACTTTAGTGGGGGTGTTTTCTGGCTCAGTTTCGCCGACGCGGATACTGTTCCAGCCGAGGTGGCCGCCTGTCGCACGGCTTTGGGGCAGGAACTGCGCCTGGATGCAGCGACCTTGTCACTGGCTGAACAGGTGCAATTGGTGCTCTCCGCCTGGCAAAACGAGCTGCCCCGCCTGCTGATCTTCGACAACTGCGAGGAGGAGCGCTTGCTCGCCCAGTGGCATCCCCCCATCGGAGGCTGTCGCATGCTGGTCACCAGCCGCCGGGCGAACTGGCACCCCGACCTGGGCGTGCAGATCCTGCCACTGGAGGTACTGCCACGAGAGGAGAGCATCGTTCTGCTTGGCAAGTATGATCCGGAGCTCTCGGTGGCAGATCGCGATGCCATCGCCAGTGAATTAGGGGATCTGCCCCTGGCTCTCTATTTGGCAGGTAAGTATCTTCATGAGTACCAAGGGAGCCCACTGGGCGAGCCTGCAGCCTACTTGGCGTCGCTGCACCGCATAACGCTGCTGCACCATCCCTCGCTCGCCGACGAAGAGCTCACCTACACTACCGGTCATGTGCAGAACGTTGAGCGTACCTTTGCTTTCAGCTATGAACGACTAAATGCCTCCGACGCCATCGATGGCGTTGCGCTCAAGTTGCTGGCGCGTGCCGCCTACTTTGCCAGTGGTGAGCCGATCCCGCGCGATTTGCTGCGTGCCTCTATGGGAGAGCCTGACAGTCACCTGCTTGAAGTGGCCGTGGTCAAAGCCTTGCAGCGGGTGGGTGTCTTGGGCCTGCTCGACAAGCAACAAGGGAATACCTATCGCATGCATCGCCTGGTAGCGGTGTTTGTGCAAGAGCGAAGCGCATCGACTGACACCCAGGCACAGAGTGACGTGGAGCAGGTCCTGGAAGAAAGAGCTCGGCAACTCAATGAGGCAGGCTATCCAGGGCCACTGCTCGCCTTGCAACCACAGTTGCGCATGGTCACAAATGCAGCCTTGCCGCGCGAGGACGAACTGGCTGCTGACCTGTGTAACGAACTGGGCGTGCACCTCATAAGTATTGGCAGTTATAGCCAGGCAGAGACCTACCTGCTACAGGCGTTGGCGATTCGTGAGCGCCTGCTGGGACCAGAGCATCCCGATGTGGCTGAAAGCCTCAACAATCTGGCCCTCCTCTACCATGCTCAAGGCAAGTATGAGCAAGCCGAACCGCTCTTGCAGCGGGCCTTGACGATCCGGCAGAAGGCGCTAGGACCAGAACATCCCGATGTGGCTCTCGTATTGGAGAACTATGCCTCCCTCTTGCGTAAAATGCAACGAGAGGGCGAGGCGGTAGAACTAGAGGAACGTGCGCAATCAGTTCGTGCCAAGCAAACCAAGAGTTCGTAGCAGATAGCTATAAGCACGTGAGATCAAGCGTCAATACTCTCTACTTTCTAATAGAGACAAAGGTGATTTTCTGTAAGAAATGTACCCTAGAAGCTCATCGAAGCTGAAAAAATGTAGCAATGCCGATGATACTCTGCAATAAATGGTGACGCAGAGCGAACAACATACATACCGTTTGAGTATGGAGAGATCACGAGCGAACGGTGACGAACAACTCGTGCCATATCTCTCCTTCGATACCTACTTACATCAAGTCTGTCCTGGAATATTTATATAAGCTCCTCTTTTCAACAGGCAAAAGTGAAGTCTTTCGCGATTCCTCAGAACAACAAAGAGATCAAAGAATTGGCCGGACAACCACTCTTGTTACTGATGCTAGCGCTCTATGACTCCGCTGGCAATCAATTAGGCCAAGCTAAGAAGTTGAATCAAACCCTTCTCTATGACAGCCTTTTGCGCCAATTTATTGAGCGTGAATTGAGGAAAGATACCAATAAGGTTCGCGCATTACCCAACAAAGAGGAGACTAGTCCAGGGTTTCGAGCCAAAACCCTGCTCGCACATCTAGACCTGGACGATCAGACATGCTACACTTGGCGAGAAAGTGATGCAGAGAACATCTGTGCTCATCAATGAAAGAGATTTCGCGCTGATGTTGAAAGACTCGGCATCCACTCCAACGAGGAGTGGGCCCAGGGAGGAAACGATGTCCACCAAGCAAGAACAATGGGCTGTCCAGATCCGCGAGGTTCCAACCGTCTTTCGCATGACACTCCTCGGTGATGACCACGCCATCCGGCATCGCTCGGCGGCAGGCGAGTGGGCAGCGGTAGAAGTGGTAGGCCACATGATCGATAAAATGCAGATCTGGACCAGTCGGGTGGAGCGTCTCATGGTCGAGGAGCGGCCCGCATTGCCACGATACGATCAAGACGCGTTGGTGCGTGATCACGATTACCTGCATGCTGATCCAGAGGTGTTATTTGAACAATTGAGGCAGGCGTGTGAACGCTTTGCTACCCTTGTCGAGAGCATCCCTACCTCTGCACTGCAGCGAGAGGGGGTGCATGAAGAAGTTGGTCCCATGACGCTCCGCCAGTGTATTGAGGCTCCTCTTGAGTCGGCCCTGGGGCACCTTGAGCAGTTACGGGCCGCACAGGCCCTCGCGTAGTGTTGTCCGCGAGTGTCACCCTGAGTGTAGCGAAGGGGATGGGCCTGGCTCGAGAGGCGCAGAGATGCTTCGCTGCGCTCAGCATGACAGGCGTGGAACGAAGGGATGACAGGGCGGTCCTTGTGAGGTCTGGCCCGCCAATCTTGCAAGAGCCCTGATGTTAGTGTGATAAATGTTGACTCAAGAGGGGCAGTAATGCTACAGTGTTACTAAACCATTGGAAATTCGCACGTTTTCGGAGAGACATTCCTACGTTTAGTATCCCTCTTCTCACAGGAGAAAAAACAGCGTGAGCTGAGACAAGGTGATCATCATGTCCACCCTTGCAAGACTGTTTTTCGGCCTCATCAAAGGACTCAGGAACGAATGGGGCCACTTCAATCGCTGGGTTGAAAAACAGTCTTATCTTATCGAGATTGAAGCAGTCACTCTCAATGGCCCTCCTGATGGCTGGACCTTTCCTAAAAGAGTTAGGCTAACTTCTCATTCTTAGCTCTCCTCTCAAAGAGCTCGGTGACCTCCGCCGCTTTCGCTGGGCACAGTATATTGTTAGCCGCGAAGTCCTCAGCCTGTGGATAGCCACTGGCGCGAACTGCGGCGGCAGCTTGTTCCAGGTCGTAGGGCGTGCGCCGTAAGACGATCTCCGGTCCTAGCTCTAGCCAGTAGGCCCCTGGCTCTGCATAGGGCATGCCCACGCTTCCCGCGTTGACAACCTCTTTCTCGTCCAGGCGTCGCTCATACTGCATATGGGTATGCCCACAGACGAGGACCCTCTGCTTCACCCCTGCCAGCGCCTCTCTGAGGCGTGACTCTGGCGTAGCGACCGTGAGAATCTCTTCATCGCTGCGTGGAGATCCATGACAGAACAAGACCTCTCCTAAGCCTTCAATCGTCAGCGCCAGGTGCTCTGGAAGGTTGGCCAGAAAGTCCCGCTGGCTCGGCTCCAGTTGCTTCGCCGTCCAGTTCGTTACCTCTCGAACCTCGTCGGACTGATTGGGATCGAGGGTGAGGCCATCAAATGCGGCGACAACTGCGCGCTCACAGTTGCCCCGAATAAAGCGGGCGCGATCCCCCAGATCCAGCAGACGTTGCAGGGTCTGCTTTGGCATCGGGCCTGGGCCAATATCTCCACCGATGACAATGAGATCAAAATGGGCTTGCTCAAGCTCTTCAAGAACGGCTTCCAACGCAGGCAGATTGCCGTGAATATCGTAAAGAGCAGCTACCTTCATACGTCGATCCTTTCGCTTACATAGCTTCTTCTCTCTAAACATAGCAGATGCTCAGTAGCGAGGGAAGGGCATAGCTATGCTCTTAGCATATGTGAACGCCAGGGTTCCCTTGCTTGCGTTCTGCCTGTCTTTCTCCTCTGTTCTCGCGGTGAAAGGCGTGGCGATACATCTGTGGTGAGGTGTGCAGGAGACGTTGAAAGTGCAGGCGAAGCGTGGCTGCTGAACTGAAACCACAGCGCGTAGCCACTCGCTCAACTCGTTGGTTGTTTCCAACAGGCGCTGAGCTAGCACAATGCGTTGCTGGAGCAACCATTGATAGGGAGTCGTCCCAAGGGTTGCCCGGAAGTGGCGCGCAAAGGTCCGTGGACTCATCACTGCCCGGGACGCCATTTGCTCCACGGTGAGATCTTCTTGCAGGTGGGCAGCTATCCATGCAAGAGTCGCGCCAAACGGCTCGCCCTCATCTGGTGCAGAGAGCAGTGGCGTCTCAATGTATTGGGCCTGACCGCCATCGCGATGTGGAGGAACAACCATGCGCCTGGCTATTGAAGCGGCGATCTCAGCACCATAGTCCTGGCGCACCACGTGGAGTGAGAGATCAATCGCGGCAGCCGTTCCGGCAGAGGTCAGGATCTGGCCATCATCGATATAGAGTCTGTGTGGATCGACCTGTACCCTGGGATAACGCTCTGCCAGTTCTGCTGCCCACGCCCAGTGTGTCGTGACGCAACGACCATCCAGCAGCCCAGCGGCAGCGAGGAGAAACGTTCCCGTACAGAGCGTTATGATGCGAGCTCCTCGTTGATAGGACCGGCGTAGGGTATCAAGCAGCGCTTCTGAAACAGGGACGATGCCAGGACGCGAACCAGGAACAATGATGGTATCCGCCTGGTCAACGTGCTCAAAAGAATAGGGCGTCGTGAGAAAGATGCCCGCAGAGGTACGAACGGGTCGCGACTCATCGGCACAGATCAGGAAGCGATACCACGGCACGCCGAGTTCGGGACGTTCAAATCCAAAGACTTCCGTTGCCACGCCCAATTCAAAAGGATTGACGGTGTCGTATACAATAGCCGCAATGGTACGCATGGCAGTTTTTTGATGCTCCTTGTCTTTTCTGCCACTAGCAGAAGTGTTCCATTTATGGCAGAATCATACCACAGAGATTATTTCCTGCCAAGGAAATTACACTGCTGATTCCCCATAAGTGGGCAAGGCTAGGTGAGTCCGCTCTGCTGGACGAATGCGGGCCAGAGATCCTTCGCTCCGCTCAGGATGACAGAGAGCAATTTTGTCATCCTGAGCGGAGCGAAGGATCTATCGCGCACTTATGTGTAATCACCAGAATCAGAACTGATAGCAGAGGTCCAATTTTAATGGAAGAAACTTATACACGCCTGATTGCCCTGCTCAATCAGCACGGGGCACAATATCGACTGATCGACCACGCGTCCGAGGGGCGTACAGAACTCGTCAGTGCCATGCGCGGGAACAGGCTCTCTCAGGCAGCAAAGTGCATCATCTTGATGGTCAAGCTCGGTAAAAAAGTCACCAGGTATGTTCTAGCAGTCGTCCCAGGTGATGCGAAGGTGGACTTACAGGCCGTCAAAGCGCTGATGCGGGGAACCTACGTCGCGTTCGCCTCATCGGAGATTGCTGAACGGCTCGCGGGCAGCGTGGCAGGAACGATCCTGCCGTTTTCCTTCAACCCCGAATTGGAGGTGATCGTCGATCCCTTAATGCTCGAAAATGATGAAATCTATTTCAACGCGGCGCGCCTGGATCGCTCAATGGCACTGGCGACGAGTGACTACGTCACGATGGCCAGACCGCGCCTCTTCCGCATTGTCGAAGGTCGAGGAGTCTCATTGGAAGTTGCTGCTCCTCCGGAGCAAACGACGTCGTCCCAGTAGTGGAGGAACGCACTTCATCTGAAAGAGGAAATGTAGGGGCGACCCTTGCGGTCGCCCGGTTCCAGCCCTCGCGGCTGCCAGGCTCCAACACATCAAATGAACTGCGCCAGCCCAGTAGCTCATCCACGAGTACCATGTGAAAAGCTGTATGAAGGAGAGTGTTGCATGATTGAAAAAGTACGTCTGGCGGAAAAATTTGCCCAGTTTTCCGATACCTGGAGTCCGAAAATTGTTGGTGAGGTAAACGATGCTCATGTCAAGCTCGTCAAGCTCAAAGGTGAATTTGTCTGGCACCATCACGAGCAGGAAGATGAACTGTTTCTGGTGATAAGCGGACACCTGGTCATGAAGTTGCGTGAGAGAGACATTCACCTGGATGCAGGAGAATTTGTGATCATTCCACGTGGCGTGGAACATCTGCCGGTAGCCGAAGAGGAGGTTCAAGTACTCTTGCTAGAACCCAAAACGACGCTCAATACCGGGTCGGTCATCAATGAGCGAACCGTCGCCGATCTTGAGAGGCTCTAATCGTCATTCAAAAAGGGCTCTTCCCTGAAGGAATTCCGTAGGGAAGTACCTATTGACTAGCGCTTAAGCTATCGAATAGTGTATACTCCCTTTATGGAACATACAACTGAGTCCGACGAGAAAAAACGCCCCTATCACTCACGCGTGCGCCAACGTCAGGCCGATGAGACACGCCGACACATCCTGGCGGTAGCTCGTGAACTGTTCGAGAGCCATGGCTATACCGCGACAACGCTGGAAGCCATCGCCGAGATTGCTGAAGTCTCGCCCAAAACGATTGCCGCCGTGTTTGGCTCCAAGCGCGCGCTGCTGGCTGAGGTGATCAATCCAGAGGCGTTCAGCACGCCCGTCCAGCAGCTTATCGAGGAATTGCGCGCGACCGAGGACCCGTCACGGCGACTCTCGCTGGTGGCTCAGATCACCCGTCAGGCGTACGAGCCGCTGGCAAGCTCATTGGAATTGCTGCGGACTGCCGGTGCGGTGGCCCCCGAACTGGCGGATCTGGCGCAGCAGGTCGAGGCGAGACGGCGCCAGAACCAGGCCCGGCTGATTTCCTCCCTGCGCGAACAGGGGGTGCTGCGTTCTGGCCTGTCGTTTGAAGAAGCCACGGATGTGTTGTGGGCGCTGACCAGCTATGATCTCTATCGCATGCTGGTCGTGGAACAAAGCTGGGAGCCCGAACGCTATGAAACGTGGCTGGCGCAGCTCCTGGTCCAGCATCTGCTTGCGTCCCGCTGAGGGATGACCTCTCAGGCGAGATGGATCGAAAGAAAGGATGTGCATCATGGATCTCTCCCATCAAGCCAACCAGCAACAAAGCGCTGATCCTCTAGGAGGAGGAAGTATGCAAACAAAGACGCTGTCGCTAACGAGAATATTGCTGCTCTGCGGGGCCATCGCTGGTCCATTATTTATCTTTACTGTGCTCATTCAGGACTACACCCGCCCTGGTTTCGACCCGCGACTGGATCCGCTTAGTCTACTATCGCTTGGTGACTGGGGATGGGTTCAGATTGTGAACTTTGTGCTGGCTGGCGTGCTTAATCTGCTCTATGCAGTTGGCCTCTGGAGGCGATTGCACACCGGACGGGCTGGAACATGGGGACCGATCTTGATTGGAGCGTATGGGTTTGGTCTTATTTTGGTTGGTGTTTTTAGAACCGACCCCGCCAATGGGTTTCCACCGGGCGCTATTGCCCCGACTGGCCCCTCCTGGCACGGCGTTATTCATGCTCTTGGCGGCCTCTTTGTCTTCGTTGTACTGGCAGCGGCTTTAGGAGTATTTGTCCGGTTCTTCCTCGAGCGGAAGGAGCGTTGGTGGGCTTTCTATTGCCTGGCGAGCGCCGTGCTTCTTCTACTCATCTTTTTTACGGGTTTTAGTAATGCAGCATTTATGGCGCGAACCTTACGGCTTGCAACGTTAATTGGCTGGATGGCCGCATCCCTGGTTGCCATAAAGCTTTTAAGCACTCCGGATACCCCTTGAAAGAAGACGCGTCAAAAGTGAGAGAAGGTACTCACAACGGGCGTCTGTCAGGAAGGTTCTCCATAGCCTGCTTCCCGTTGCAGAGTCACCAATGTGACATCATCCTCTTGCTCCCACCCTTCGGCGGTGAAGCGCTTGAGTTCGTTCAGCAAGAAGTCGATGAGCGCGCTGCCACCGGGGTGCGACCCAACCACCGCCGCGAGCCGTGGCATGCCAAACATATCACGCTGCGCGTTATGCGCCTCCACCAGGCCATCACTATAGAAGAGCAGGCTCTCCCCAGGCGCAAGCCTCACTTCCTGTTCGTCGTAGCGTGTCCCCGGCATCATCCCTAGTGGCATCCCCGTCGCCTTCAGTTCATCGACTCCCGCACTGTTTCGTCGATATGGCCATTCATGTCCTGCATTAGCATAGCCCAACTGGCCGCTTTCAGGATCAAGAACAGCATAGAAACAGGTGGCAAACATACCGGCTGGAATATTGGCATAGAGCAGATCATTGACCCGTGCTAACACCTCGCCCGGAGAGGCCGTTCCTTGTGCGGCAGTACGCAGCATCGTGCACGTAGTCGCCATCAGCAGTGCCGCCGAAACGCCCTTGTCCGTGGCATCGCCACCGACGATCCCCAGCCGGCCATCTTCAAACGCATGAAAATCGTAGAAGTCGCCGCCTACTTCCCGCGCCGGGCGATAGTATGTCGCGATCCGCCATCCCAGAAGCGCCGGTACCTCTTTGGGCAACAAGCTCTTCTGGATATATTGAGCCGTGCGGAGCTCCTGCTCGATGCGACCGCGCTCCTCCATACGTGCGTTCTGCTCCGTAAGCGCCCGTTGCTGCGCTATACTTTCGACCAGCTGCTCCGCCATCGTATTGAATTGCTGCTCCAACTGCCCAATTTCGTCGCGCCTGCCGACCCGTACCCGCTGTGTGTAGTCGCTGTCGGCGAATCGTGCCGTGGCCTTCACCAGGCGATGCACCCGCTGTACCAGGCCCCGCGTCGTCAATACACCAAAGAGCACACCCACGGGCGTAATGATGAATAGCCAGCCCAGCCCACTGAAGATCCATCCGCCTTCAAACACCTGGAAAATGACCTGATCCGACGCCGCCGGCACCTGCACATAAATGGCCCCGATCACGCGCTTCTCCCGACTCAAGATCGGCTCAGCGGCCAGGGCGACACGGGCTCCCGAGACCATCGTTATTATGCTCCCATCTTTCCCCACCACGGCATTGCGCACAAGCTGCAATTGCTGCTGATCATGAAGCACACCATCTACAGGCTTCGAGGTCTGGTAACTCGCAGGGTACGAACTGGCAAGCACCTGCCCGTTTGGTGTAATGACCAGCGCAAATCCGAGCACTTGTTTGGGAGCAGGGTGGGCTGGATCGATGTAGGGAACCTGGGTATCGATGTAGGGGACCAAACTTGAGGGATTCCCCCCCGGCACGAAGCCTCCTCCCGGCAAAGCAATGGAAGCAGGTTTGCCCGGCTGAAAGGTGGTTCGAGCGTCAAGGGTAGACCCGCTGGTCTGGGCAGCCGCCTCCAACGCATAGATCTGCGCCGTGTGTCTTGCCGTGGTCAGAATCACTTTGTCCAATACGCCAGATTGCGTCAACCCTGTAACAATCGCCAGCAAAATCAGCAGTTCCGACAGCAGCACGATAAAAACCGTCACCCCCAGATAGGAAAAGGTCATGCGTGTCTGTAATCTCGACCACCACCTGGCGCCATTACGCTGGCGGTCTTGTGCGACTGGCTTGAGGATTCTTTCCTCGCTCTTCATAACACTCCTCTTTCGTTCTCTTCCTTTTCCTTCTTGATAACCGTCTCGCTCTTTCGTATTACTAGTTGACCTACTCGAAACCGCAACTTAGAATCTATCACAAAAAAGCTTTTAGCGTTAGCTTAAACGTCTGAAATCCACTTATAACTGCCTCCTACGGAGACGAGCAAAAGGAAAGAGAAGGTTTCTGGGGGCACCCCCTCTTGATGAGTGGACCTCAGTGAACTTCTGGGTGCACGTATGAACAAAAATGTGAGATAATAGAAGGTAACAGGCTCAATGAAGAGCTAACTAAACGCTAGAAGGACTTCCACTATGGACGAAAAAGGCGCTATGCCGAAAACTATGTTTGAAAAAATCTGGGACGCTCATGCCGTACGTGAGGCGCCTGGAGAATCAACGATCCTTTATATCGACCGGCATCTCGTGCATGAGATGACCTCTGCGCAAGCTTTTGCGGGATTACGAACCGCCGGCATTCCAGTACGCCGACCGGCTGCGACCATTGCCGTGCTTGATCATGGTGTGCCGACGGTGCCAGGACGGAAGATGATCAATGTCGTGGATAAAGATACGGCTCTCTGTATTACTACTCTGGAGCAGAATGCCCGGGATTTCGGGTTCACCCTATTTGACATGGCGGATGCAGGGCAGGGAATCGTGCATATCATCGGGCCGGAGCAGGGCATCACGCTTCCCGGCATGACACTTGTGTGCGGCGAC
>WNGH01028260.1_pt1 | contig 16446 bp, 16 predicted proteins | sample 5400631 | NCBI WGS metagenome assembly WNGH01 (sample SAMN13153373, study PRJNA577476) | soil metagenome | isolation source: 115 cm soil or saprolite under Garry oak tree replicate 1 | place: USA:California | collected 2016-06-15
TGGGCCAGCTGGCTCACCAACGACACGATCGCACCGGTGCGGTCCCTGCTCGGCAGCGGCACGCGGACGGCCCACCGACGCGCGCCTCGGCCGCCGCGGGCCCGATACGGCCGCTACTCCGGGCTGGCCGCTCCGGGCCCAGCGCGCTCGGTGCCGCCCGCCATGGCCGGCCGCTGGTCGCGACTGCCGACCAGGGAACCCGATCCGACCCGCAGAACCCTGGCCATCGCCGAGGCGCTGCTCGATCGGCACGGCATCGTCACCCGCGGCGCCGTCACGGCCGAGCGCGTCCCCGGCGGCTTCGCGGCGGTGTATCCGGTGCTCAAGGCTGCCGAGGAGGCCGGACGCGCCCGGCGCGGTTACTTCGTCGACGGCCTGGGCGCGGCGCAGTTCGCGCTGCCGGGCGCCGTCGACCGGCTGCGCTCCCACGCGCGCGAACCCGACGCTGCTCCGGCACTGGTGCTGGCTGCCACCGATCCGGCCAATCCCTACGGTGCGGCCCTGCCGTGGCCCGAGCGCCCGGCCGGCGACGACGGCAAGCGCGGCCACCAGGCAGCCCGCAAGGCCGGCGCGCTCACCGTCCTGGTCAGCGGCAGGTGCGTGCTCTACGTCGAGCGCGGCGGACGCACGTTGCTGTCGTTCGCCGAGGACGCCGACCTGCTGCAACCGGCCGCCGACGCGCTGGCTCTGGCGGTACGCGACGGCGCGTTGGGCAAGCTCTCGGTCGAGCGCGCCGATGGCGCACCGGTGGTGACGTCGCCACTCGGCGAAGCGCTCGAGGCGGCCGGCTTCCGCCCCACCCCGCGCGGGCTGCGACTGCGGGGCTGATCCACCCTTGCCTGAAGGTGACACGGTCTGGCTTACCGCGCGGCGACTGCATGACGCGCTCGCCGGTGGCGTCGTCACGACGTTCGACCTGCGCGTGCCGGACCTCGCGACGAGCGACCTCACCGGCGACACGGTGCGCGAGGTCGTGGCGCGCGGCAAGCACATCCTGATGCGCTTCGCCGGCGGGCTAACTCTGCACAGTCACCTGCGCATGGACGGCTCGTGGTACCTGGTGGCGGCCGGCCGGCGTCCGCACCGTCACCCCGAGCACATGGTGCGCGCGCGGATCGGCAATGCCGCCTGGCTCGCGACGGGCTACCGGGTCCATGACCTGCGGATCGTCGCGACGGCAAACGAGCACGAGCTCGTCGGGCACCTCGGCCCAGATCTGCTCGGCGCCGACTGGGACGTCGACGAGGTGCTGCGCCGGCTCAACGCGCAGCCGGACACCCCGATCGGCGAGGCGCTGCTCGATCAGCGGAACCTGGCCGGCATCGGCAACCTGTACAAGTCCGAGACGCTGTTCGTCGAGCGGGTCAATCCGTGGACGCGCATCGCCGACGTCGCCGACCTGCGCCAACTCGTCACGACCGCAGAGCGGCTGATCCGCGCAAATCGCGACCACCCGGAGCAGACCACGACCGGAATCCCGCAACGCGGCCATCAGCACTGGGTCTACCTGCGAGGTGGCGCCGCCTGCCGGCGCTGCGGGGCGCCGATCCGGCGCATCGACCAGGGCGAGCCCCCGCGCCAGCGCAGCACCTACTGGTGCCCGGCTTGCCAGCCCGACGTCTAGCGCGCCTCGGCGGCCAGCCGAACGCCGAGGCCGATCAGCACGGTCCCGGTGAAGCGCTCCAGCATCCGGTGCAGACGCGGCCTCAGCAGCGCGCCGGCCCGATCGACCAGCCACGTCAGCGACGAGAACCACAGCACGTCGAACGCCACGATCACCCCGGCCATGGTCAGCGCCGCAGGAAGCACCGCGGCGTGCGACGACAGGAACTGCGGGAAGAGTGCGACGAAGAACGCGGCGAGCTTGGGATTCGCGATGCTGGTGACGAGGCCGAGCCGCCAGCCTCGCGCACCGCCCGAGCGCAGCGGGCCATCGACGTCCGACTCAACCTCGGCGGCACGATGCCGCAGCAGCGAACGGACGCCGAGCACGATCAGGAACGCGGCGCCGACCCCGCGCAGCACGTCGAACGCGACCTCGGACGCGAGGATCAGCGACGACACACCCAGTGCCGACAGCAGACCCCAGAACACGACGCCGCAACTGTTGCCGAGCACCGCCTGCATCGCCGTCCGGCGGCCGTCCCGGGCGGCGATCCGGACGATCATCGCCGTGCCCGGACCGGGCGTGATCGTCACGAGCAGCGCGATGATCAGGAACTCCGGTATAGAGCGCAACCGCCTACCCCTGCCCCGGTGCCTTGGTGGCGTCGTCCCGGATCGGCGACGCGCTCGGTGGCGGGTCCGGTTGCGCGTCGATCGCCGCAGCGGACGCGCTGCCACCCTCGACCGCGGCGGTTTCGGCATTGAGCGCCGCCCGGATCTCCTCGAGGCGCTTGGATCCCTTGAGGTCGACCGTCGCCCGTTGCACCTCGATCGTGCGTCCGGCGACGGAGTCAGACGCCAGGTCGGCCTGCCCGAGTGCGGTCGCGTAGCGCTGCTCGATCTTGTCGCGCACCTCTTCGAGGGAGGGCACGTTGGTGGGCGCCGCCATCTCGCTCATCTGCTGCAGCGACTTCGACACCGACTCCTGCATCTTGGCCTGCTCGAGCTGGGTGAGCAGCTTCGTACGCTCGGCAAGTTTCTGCTCGAGCATCATCTCGTCGTTCTTGACAGCCGCCCGCGCCTGCTCGGCCGCCTGTAGCGACTGGTCGTGCAGCGTCTTGAGATCCTGCACGTCCTGCTCCGCTTGCACGAGCCGGTTCGCCAGTGCCTGCGCCGTCTTCTCGAAGTCGGCAGCCTTCGTCGCGTCGCCGCCGCTGCGGGCCGTGTCGGCGAGGACGAGCGCCTCGCGGGCCTGCGCTTGCAGCGTCTCGACCTCGCCGAGGCGGCGGTCGAGCTTCATCTCGAGCTGGCGCTGGTTACCGATCACGCTGGCGGCCTGCCGGGTGAGCGCCTGATGCTGGAGCTGGGCCTCCTGGATCGCCTGCTGGATCTGGATCTTCGGGTCGGCCCGCTCGTCGACTTTCGCGCCGAACCAGGCCGAGAAGTATTTCCATGCCCGCACGAACGGATTGGGCTTGGCCATGCGCGCCGCCTTTCGTGTACTGCGCACTGATTCGATCAGCACATCATGCGCCTTCATCGTGTCTACGCGCGGGCGCCTGGGCAAGTTCCGGGCGAAGCCGGCCGCGATCAGGCCGAGGCGGCCTGCTCGGCGGCTCGGCGTGCTGGCAGGCCGGTGAGCAGGATGTCGACGTCGGCTGCGATGGCCGCACCAGAGGCGGGCGTCATGACGTGCGACGCCAGCCAGCGCAACACGATGTCGGCCCCCTCGCGATCGGCCCGGCCGAGGACCGACGTAACCGCCTCGCGCGCCTTGCGCCACCCTTCGGCGGACGCGTCGACCCGGGCGAGCGCGGCGAGCGTCGCCGGCTCCAGGCGGGCGAGCGCGCGCAGCATCGGATTCTCCGAGAGCGACGACGCGGCCTGGCTCAGCGCGTCCGCGACGGGACGATCAGCTAGGCCGTCGATCAGCTCGTTCACCTCGTCGGCGAGCAAGGCTGAGAGCACGGCCTCGCGGGTGCGGAAGTGGTTGTACAAGGTCGCCTTCGCCACGCCGGCGCCGGTGGCAACCTGCGCCATGGTGATCTTCGTGCCGTTGACCTCGACGGCTCGGCGGGCGCCTTCGAGCAGCGCGGCCCGCGTGCGGTTCATCGCATTGCCCGCTCGCGACCGCGTTCCAGCTGCACGCACCGGGGCCGCCGACGCCATCTGCGGCGAGGAAGCGGTCGGGCGAAACAGCGTGTCGAACAGCGGATCCGACGAGCCCATGGCCCGGACGGTACCGCGCCTGGCTCCGCGCGCACCGGTGGCGCGCTGAGCCGACGGGAAGCTAGGCGGCCACCGGGCCGAGCGCGCGAGCCTGCGGTCCACGAGACTCGCCGGGCGCCGGATGCATCCGCGCGTGCTCGCCGACGGCGACGCTGCCGATCCGGACGGAGACCTTCTCCTCGCGACGCAAGGTGTCGGTCACCTCTCTGAACAACTCGGACAGTTCGACGTCGAGGGCACCACAGATCGCGGCGAGCAGCTCGGACGACGGTTCCTTCTGACCACGCTCGACCTCGGACAGGTAGCCCAGGCTCACCCGGGCACTCGAGGACACCTCACGAAGCGTGCGGCGCTGGCGAAGCCGCATGCCGCGCAGGGTCTCGCCAACCACTTGTCGGAGCACTGCCATGGTGCGAGACCCCCTTCACGAATCCGTCCGGCGTGATGTTCGCCGGATGCAAATCACCGTACCTGGCGCGACTGACAGCAACCCGTCCAGCCGCGGTTCTCCGCTCATAGCGAACGTAACGATGTAATCGCGCTCGCGCATTCCCTTTTCAGGACGTCGAGCGCGGCGTCGACGGCAGCAGCTCGGATTGCCGCACGGCCACCGATGAACGCCCGCTCGGCGACGGTCTGGTCGTCGGGCCCCGCGATCGCGAGGAAGACGGTCCCCACGGGCTTGCCGTCCTGCGGATCAGGGCCCGCCACGCTGGTGACGCCCAGCCCATATGTCGCGTCGAGCCGGGTTCGAACCCCGCGCGCGAGCGCGAGCACGACATCGGGGTCGACCGCTCCTCGTTCGGCGAGCAGGTCGGCCGGAACGCCGGCGATTGTTGCTTTCAGATCCGTGGCGTACACGATCAGCACACCGCGGACGGTCGCACTGGCGCCCGGGGTCGCCGTCAGCGCCGCCGTGAGCAGCCCGCCGGTCAGTGACTCGGCAATTGCCACGGTCGCCCCGAGCTCTCGCAGGTCGGCGTGCAGCCCGGCGAGCTCGGTCGCGTAGTCGGTCGCCGGAAACGTCATGCGGTCGCCTGCGCCGCGCGCCGCAACCGGACCGCCCGAGCCACGTAGTCGCCGCCTGTCGCCGCGCCGAGGACGACGACCGCGACCTCGTGCAGCCAACCCGACAACGGCAGCACGTACAGCCCGATCGCGACGCCCTGCAGCAGGGTCTTCACCTTCCCGCCCCGGCTCGCGGGGATCACGCCGTGCCGGATCACCCAGAACCGGAGCAAAGTCACGCCGACCTCGCGGACGAGCATCACCACCGTCACCCACCAGGCCAGATCGTCCAGCACGGAAAGCCCGACGAGCGCCGTGCCGATCAGGGCCTTGTCGGCGATCGGGTCGGCCAGCTTGCCGAACTCGGTCACCAGGCCGCGCTTGCGAGCCAACTCGCCGTCGAGCCGGTCGGTGAAGGACGCGACCGCGAAGACGCCCCATGCGCCGATCCGCCAACCTGTCTGGTGACCGTCGCCGTGGAACAGCACGACGGCGAACACCGGGACGAGCAGCAGCCGCAAAACGGTGATCGCGTTGGCGATGTTCCACGCCGATGCCTCGCTGGGCACCTCGGCGATCGGGTCGGTCGGAGTGGGCTCGGCCGTCACGCCGCCGGCACCGCCACCTGCGCGACGAGGTCGGCGCCGACCGAGCCGGTCACGACGGCCGGCACGATCTCGCCGCGACGCAGACCGGCGACGTCGCCGGTCAGATCGGTGATCCCGTCGACGTCGGGACCCTGGTGCGCCGCGCGCCCGACAGCCTCGCCCACCTGCTCGACCAGGACGTCCACCCGCTCGCCGATCCGGTCCTCGGCGCGCTGCGCGACCAGCTCGTCGGCCAGCGCGCTGACGCGCTCGACGCGCTCGGCGATCACGTCCGGATCGAGCTTGCCGTCGAAGTGGGCTGCGTCGGTACCCTCCTCGTCGGAGTACCCGAACACGCCGATCGCATCCAGGCGGGCAGCCGTCAGGAACCGCTCGAGCTCGTCGACGTCGGCCTCGGTCTCGCCCGGGAAGCCGACGATGACGTTGCTCCGGGCACCGGCCGCCGGCGTGTACTGCCGGGCCCGTTCGAGCAGGTCGAGAAACGCCTCTGTCGAACCGAACCGCTTCATCCGGCGCAGCACGGCCGCGCTCGCGTGCTGGAAGGACAGGTCGAAGTACGGCGCGACGCCCGGCGTCGACGCGATGACCTCGAGCAGCGACGGCCGCAGCTCAGCAGGTTGCAGATAGGACACCCGCACCCGGTCGACGCCGTCGATCGCGCCGAGCCTGGGCAGCAGCAACTCGAGCGCGTGCAGGTCGGCCAGATCCTTGCCGTAGGACGTCGAGTTCTCGCTGACCAGCACGAGCTCGCGCGCCCCCGTCGCCGCCAGCCAGCGCGCCTCGTCGAGCACCTCGCCCGGTGGGCGCGACACGAACGAGCCGCGGAAGGACGGGATGGCGCAGAACGAACACCGCCGGTCGCATCCGGACGCCAGCTTGAGGTAGGCGACCGGAGCGTCGTCCAGACGGACGCGGCCGACTGGCAACCACGCGTGCCCCGGCACGGCGACCTCGGCGGCGGCAGCCGGACGATGCGCGGGAGCCAGCGGCAACAGCTCGCGCCGGTCGCGCGGGACGTGTGGCCGGACCGCGCGCCCGGCGGCGACGTCGTCGAGCCGAGCGGCTATGTCGGCGTAGGAATCGAAGCCGAGCACCGCCTCGACCTCGGGCAGGGAGCTGGCGAGCTCCTCGCCGTAACGCTCGGCGAGGCAGCCGACCGCGACGACTCGCTTGCCTGTGTCCGCCGCGGCGAGCACGGTGTCGATCGAGTCCTTCTTCGCGGCGTCGATGAAGCCGCACGTGTTGACGATGACGACCTCGGTGCTGTCGGGATCGGCCGATACTGTCCAGCCCCCGGCGCCGAGGCGTGCGGCCAGTTCCTCGGAGTCGACCTCGTTGCGCGCGCACCCGAGGGTGACGAGCGCGACGGCACGCTCAGCAGCCTGCGACACGTTCGCAGGGTACCCGCGGGTGGGGCGGATCGCGGACGACAGCCGCCGCATCACGCCCGGGCACTCGGTAGCGTTTGACCGTGACGCTGATCGTCCGCCGCGCGCGAACCCCTGACGTCCCGTCGATCAAGGCACTCGTCGACAGGTACGCCGGATCCGGTCGCAAGCTGCTCGCCAAGGAACTCGTGACGCTCTACGAGGACGTCCAGGACTTCCAGGTCGCCGAGCAGGGTGGCGTGCTCGTCGGATGCGGCGCGCTGCACGTCCTGTGGGCCGACCTCGGCGAGATCCGCACGCTCGCCGTCCATCCCGAACATCGTGGCCACGGGATCGGCGACCGGCTGCTCGGCGCGCTCGTCGGCACGGCCCGCGAGCTTGGACTGTCGCGGCTGTTCGCGCTGACGTTCCATACCGACTTCTTCGCCCGGCACGGGTTCGCCGAGATCGACGGCGCCCCGGTCGACGCCGACACCTACGACGCACTTCGCCGCTCGTACGACGCCGGCATCGCGGAGTTCCTCGGGCTCGAGTACGTCAAACCGAACACGCTCGGCAACACGCGGATGCTGCTGCATCTGTAAGTCGGCTTGGCGGCTGATCCATCACGGGTTCTGTGGGTTTCTGGCGATTCCCGCGCGCCTCACGTGTCGCCCTCGCCTCACCCGTTACTTTCCCGCTCGGAGGTGATTTGACGATGAGCGCAGTGCAGCGGACGGGCGCGCCCGGCGTCCTGCGTTGGCGGGGTGCTGTCGTAGAACCTGGCAGCGAGCGACTCGGCCGACACCGTGTTGGCACGCGCGCCCGCCTCACCTGGCACACGATGTTCTACTCGGGACGCCACCGCATGTAGGTGGCTTGAGACCGCGATCGGCTCACGCTTGCTGTTGTCGGGCGTGAGCCGATTTGTGCGCGGCTAGAACGGCGCGGCCGCGTCCTCGTCTGCCTCGACGAGATCGTCGGCGCTGCCACCGTTTCGCAGCGTGTACAGCAGACCGGCCATCTCGTCGGGCTTGACCAGGACGTCGCGCGCCTTCGATCCCTCGGACGGGCCGACGATGCCGCGGGACTCCATCAGATCCATCAGCCGGCCGGCCTTGGCGAATCCGACCCGCAGCTTGCGCTGCAACATCGACGTGGAGCCGAACTGCGTGGACACGACGAGCTCGACCGCCGACATGAACAGGTCGAGATCGTCGCCGATGTCGTCGTCGATTTGCTTGCGCTCGGCCTGCGGCGCCGTGACGTCGTCGCGGTACACCGGCTGCAGTTGTTCCTTGCAGTGATTGACGATCCGGTGGATCTCGGGGTCGGTGACGTACGCGCCCTGGATGCGCGCCGGCTTCGATGCGCCCATCGGCAGGAACAGGCCATCGCCCTTGCCGAGCAGCTTCTCGGCGCCGGGCTGGTCGAGGATGACTCGCGAGTCGGCGAGCGACGAGGTCTTGAACGCCAGCCGTGACGGCACGTTGGCCTTGATCAGCCCGGTGACGACGTCGACCGACGGGCGCTGCGTCGCGACGATCAGGTGGATGCCAGCAGCCCGCGCCAGCTGGGTGATCCGCACGACCGAGTCCTCGACGTCACGCGGCGCGACCATCATCAGGTCGGCGAGCTCGTCGCAGAGGACGAGCAGGTACGGGTACGTCGTGTACACGCGCTCCGAGCCGGGCGGCGCGACCAGCTCGCCGCTTCGCACCTTGCGGTTGAAGTCGTCGATGTGGCGAACGCCCGAGGCCTCCATGTCCTCGTAGCGCAGGTCCATCTCGCGCACCACCCAGGTCAGCGCATCGGCCGCCTTCTTCGGGCTTGTGATGACCGGCGTGACCAGGTGCGGGATGCCCTGGTAGGCGGCGAACTCGACCCGCTTCGGGTCGATCAGCACCAGTCGCACCTGGTCGGGCGTGGCGCGCGTCAGGATCGACAAGATCATCGAGTTGATGCAGCTCGACTTGCCTGCTCCGGTGGCGCCGGAGACGAGCAGGTGCGGCATCTTGGCCAGGTTGGCGACGACGAAGCCGCCCTCGACGTCCTTGCCGAGAGCGACGAGCAGCGGGTGGTGGTCGCGCTGAGCCACCGGCGAGCGCAGGACGTCGCCGAGCATGACGATCTCGGGGTCGGCGTTCGGGATCTCGACCCCGACCGCGCTCTTGCCCGGGATGGGGCTGATGATCCGCACGTCAGCGCTCTTGACGGCGTAGGCGATGTTGCGCGTGAGCTGGGTGATGCGCTCGACCTTGACGCCCGGCCCGAGCTCGACCTCGTAACGCGTGACGGTAGGTCCGCGGCTGAATCCGGTCACCGCGCAGTCGACGGCGAACTCGGCGAACACCTGCTGCAGCGCGGCGATCACCTCGTCGTTCGCCTTGGTGTGCGCCAGGTGTCGGCTGCCCGCCACGAGATCCTTGAGCGACGGCAGCGTGTAAGCGCCACCCCCGCTGAGCTCCATCTGCACCGGAGCCGTCACCAGCGGCAGGTCGTCGTCGACCTTCACCCTGGGCACGCGTGGCTTGCGGGGCTTCGGCGCTGCGGGCATGTCGGCCTCGGCCGGCGGGAACGGATCGTCGAGGTAGGGCACCTGCGCCGTGTCACCGCTCGGGTCGTCGCCGATGCCGAGCTGCACGACGCTGCCGCTGTTGGCGATCATGTCGTCGCCGGTCGCGGCCGGCTTGCGCGAGAGGAGAGCTCGGATCTGCTGGCGCAGCTGGTTGATCGGCGTCGCCGTCACGACGAGCACGCCGAACACGCCGAGCAGGAACAGCAGTGGCACGGCGATCACCGCCGACAGCCCGCGTTCCAACGGCGCGGCGACGCCAGCGCCGAGGAGCCCGCCGGCGTGGGAGCGGCCGTCGGACGTGGACGGCGAGGCCGCCCACAGATCGAGCAGGCCGAGGATGGCGAGCGTCAGCGAGGACGTACCGACGAGCGTGCGTCCGCGGCTTTCCGGCGTCGGCATCTGCCGCAGCATGTGGATGCCGATGCCGACCAGCACGATCGGCAGCACCCCCGCGCCGTTGCCCACCAGGAGCCGGAACAACGCTGTCAGCGAGCGCCCGACGGGGCCGGCACCGTGCCTCCAGATGGCTACCGACGAGACGAGGCCCAGCGCGATGACGCCGAGCGCGGCGCCGTCGCGACGATGCTCCGGGTCGAGGTCGCGGGCTGTCGCGGCACGGCGTCCGACCGCTCGGGCCAGGCCGCCGATCAGTGCCGCAAGCGCACGCCACAGCGGCGCGGCCGAGCGCGGCGATAACCCGGGCGAGTGCAAGCAAGAATCCGGTGCGGGGCGGGGGCTCGGGCTGGCGGGTGCCGCGACGTGACGAGCCGGTCCGCCTCCCTGACGGGCGCGCGCGAGTTCCCGATGCAGCCACCCGTCAACCGTAACGGTCAAGCCCACGTTCACGGCGTAGGCGCGGGGTGTCAGGACGCTAAAGTCCGGCGGCGGCGAGGTCGTCGCGGAGGTGGGCGATCTCGTGCTCCGTCGCGTCGACCAGCGGCGGACGCACCGGGCCGACCGGACGGCCACGCAGCGCGAGCCCCGCCTTGACCAGGATCGTGCCCTGCGTCCGGAAGATTCCGGTGAATATCGGCAGGAGTTCGCGGTGCAGCCGCAGCGCCTCGGCGACATCGCCGCGCTCGTAGGCCTCGATCATCGCGAGCGTCCCCGGACCGCTGAAGTGCGTCGACGTGCCGACGACGCCGGCCCCGCCGACGGACAGCAGCGGCAGGGTCAGCTTGTCCTCGCCGCAGTAGTACGCGAGTGCGGTCTGCGCCATGACCGCCGCGCTCGCGCCGAGATCACCCTTGGCGTCCTTGACCGCGACGATCCGCGCGTGCTCGGCCAGGCGCAGCAGCGTCTCGGTCTCGATCGCCGTGCCGGAGCGATGCGGGATGTCGTAGAGCATGACCGGCAGCTCAGTCGCGTCGGCGACCGCCCGGAAGTGAGCGAGCAGACCGGCCTGCGGCGGCCTCGAGTAGTACGGCGTGACCACGATCAGCGCGTCCGCGCCGGACTTCGCGGCCTGCTCGGCCAGATGGATCGAGTGGACCGTGTCGAACGTGCCGACCCCCGCAATGATCGTCGCCCGGTCGCCCACGGCGTCGGCGACCACGCGCACCAGGTCGGCCTTCTCGGCGTCGGTGGTCGTCGGCGACTCGCCGGCCGTTCCGCTGATGACGAGGCCCTCGTTGCGCTGCTCGTCCACCAGATAGGTGGCGAGCTCACCGGCTCTGTCGAGGTCGAGCTCACCGCTCACTCCGAACGGCGTGACCATGGCTGTGAGCAGGCGCCCGAACGGGCGCGGCGTGTCGAGCGCAGGCATGTGGCCAAACTACCGCTCGCCGCTAGGCCTCGGGCTCCTGACTTGGTATCCGCGCTACACCGGACAGGTCACGGTTGAGCGTCGAGGACAACCCGCCGTCGCCGGGTCGCGTTCCTGCAATCGGGACGACTTCAGCGGAGGCAACGATGCGACGAATGACGATATTCGCCCTTGTCGGGGCGAGCGGGCTACTCCTGGTCGCCGGGGCCCGAGAAGGCCGCTGCGAGTCAGTCAGCCGCTGGCGCTGTCGGCGTAGGTACCGCCGATACGACCACGGCGCCACCGCCACCGAGCCGTGCGCTGGTCAAGACAGCGGACATGACGGTTCGGGTGCCCAATGTCGAGGCGCAGGCGCACAGCGCAATCCAGATTGCGCGGTCGCACGGCGGCGACGTGCTTGCCGACGAGCGCGCCGGCTCGGCCGATCACGCCAGCGCCCAGCTCACTCTCGAGGTACCGCCAGCCTCGTTCAGCGAGGTACTCGACCGGCTCGCGAAGCTGGGCGAACAGGTATCGCGCAAGAGCGCCACGGACGACGTGACCCAGCAGGTCGCGGACGTCAACTCGCGGCTGGAGAGCATGCGGGCGTCTCTGGACCGCGTTCGCGCGCTCTACGCGACGGCAGTGTCGATCAGGGACGTGATCAGCATCGAGAGCGAGGTCGCCGAGCGGGAGGCCGACTACGAATCGCTGCAGGCGCAGCAACGCGGCCTCACCAAGCAGGCGGCGCATTCGATCGTGCATCTGCAGCTAGTCGCCAAGCAGGTCGTCGTGGCGCACGCTCGCAAGCACTCGACCGGCGTGCTCGACAAGTTCGGGCGCGGCTGGGACGCGTTCGTCGCGACGGCGCGCTGGACGCTCGGCGCGATCGGCACAGTACTGCCGTTCCTGGTGCTGTTCGGCGGGATCGGCGTGGTGGCGCTGTGGCTGCGTCGGCGGCACGCATCAGCTCCGTCGTCACCCCCGGTGCAGAGCTAGCAACCAGTCGCGCGGACCGGGATGCTGCACGCGCACTGCTGCAACCGTCGCCGCGAATTCGAGGGACGTGCGCCAGTCGTCGCCGCGCGCCAACGCGAACGCCGCGGCGCCGTGGAACGCGTCGCCCGCTGCCAGCGTGTCGCGTACCGGCACCTGGGGCGGCGACAGCGTCCCGCGCTCGGCCTGGGTGGCCCAGGCGATCGGGTCGCCGCCATGCGTGACGGCGACCGACCTCACGCCGGCGCCGAGCAGACTGTCCACAGTGGACGATCCGCCCGGCGTCGCGAAGTCGGCCGAGCAGATCGCCGCGTCCACGTGGTTCAGCAGGCGGTGCAGCGACGGCTTCCAGCTGCCACCGTCCAGCAGGACCGAGACGTGCGCCCGTCGCGCGGCGTCGGCTGCGGCGAGCGCGAGCTCGGCGTGATGCCCGTCGACGAGCACGACATCGGCGGATGACACCAGGGCGTCCATGCCGGCGGGCGGCGCCGCCGTCACGCCGGACGCGTTCGTCGACGACACGCTCCGCTCGCCGGTCGCGTCCACGACCCGGACGAGCGACACCGCCGGAGCCTCGACGGCCATGGGTGTCGCGTCGACGACGGTGACGCCACGCGAGTCCAGCTCGTCAGCAGCCACCCGCGCCAGACCGGCGGCGATCTCCTGCCGCAGCGCCGTCGCCTTCTCGTTCGGCGCCAGGGCCGTGCGGATCGTGTGCACGACATCGATGGTGGTCAACCCGACGAACAGACCAGCTGGCGCCATGCGATCAGGGAACCAGTACGACCTTGCCGACCGTCGCGCGCGTCTCGATCGCCGTGTGTGCGGCGTCGGCTCGCGCCAACTGGAAGCGCTGCACGAGCGGTGTCCAGACTCCCTTGGCCGCGTTCGCGAGAGCCGCGGCTTCGCGCTCGCGCAATGCGCCCTGACGCTCGCCCGGACTCGCGCGGAGCCCGTTGACGACGGTGATGCCACGGCTGGCGGGATCCACCTGCGCCGGCTCGCCGGACGACGAGCCGAACTGCACGAGCCGGCCACCGGCGGCGAGCAAGTCGGCCACCGCCTGCCGGAGCGCACCGCCGACGCCGTCCAGCGCGACGGTTGGCAGCCGGCCCTGCAACGCCTCGCGGACGCGATCCGGCCAGCCCGGCTGCAGATAGTCGACGGCCAGGGTGGCTCCGAGGGCACGCACTCGTTCGATCTTCGCCGGGCCGCCCGCGAGTCCGACTGCGGTCGCGCCGAGTCGCTCGGCGGCTTGCACGAACAGCGCCCCCAGGCCGCCCGCGGCCGCGGTCACCAGCACGACGTCGTCCGGCGTCAGCTCGGCGAGCTCGAGGATGCCGACCGCGGTGCGGCCGGTGCCGATCATCGCCACAGCGACGTCCGCGGGCATTCCGTCGGGAATCTCGTGCAACGCGCCGGCCGGCGCGAGCGCCCGCTCGGCGTAGCCGCCGCTCGCCTGGCCGAGGTGCGCGACCACCCGGCGGCCGAACCAGGACTCGGCCCCGGGGACGGCCGAGTCGACGACGCCGGCGACCTCGCGCCCCGGCGTCATCGGCAGCTCCGGAAGCGGGTACGGCCCCCGTTGCACGCCGCGCCGGATCACCGTGTCGATGAGGTGGACGCCTGACACCTCGACCGCGATTCGCACCTGGCCGGCATCAGGAACTGGGTCCGCGACTTGCTCGTAGCGTAGGTTCTCGGCCGGGCCGAACTCGTACTGGCGGATCGCGTGCATGGGCTGGCCTCCCCGGTCGCGTGCTTCAGACCGTAGGAGTTAAAGCCGACTTCAGGTCAACTTGCTCAGCCTTCAGAGACCAGCGGCGAGGACGCCACCTCGGTGCCGTCGGGCAGCGTCGATATCTCGAAGTCGGCGAAGACGTTGCCGGCCACCCGCTTCAGCTCACGCAGGCACGCGACTGCCAGCTCGCGGATCTCGACGTCGGCGTGCTCGGACGCGCGCATCGCGACGAAGTGCCGCCAGGCGCGGTAGTTGCCCGTGACGACGATCCGCGTCTCGGTGGCGTTCGGGAGCACGGCTCGAGCCGCCTGGCGGACCTGCTTGCGACGCAGCGTCGCCTGCTCGACATTGGCGAACTTCTTCTCCAGGCCCTCGAGCAACTCGGTGTAGGTGCGCACGGCCGCCTCGGTGGCCTCGACGAACTTGGCGTGCAGCTCCGGATCGTCGGCGATGACGTCGGGTTCCACCATGGCCGCGTCGCGTTCGGGCACGTAGCGCTGGGACAGCTGCGAGTAGGAGAAGTGGCGGTGCCGGACCAGTTCGTGGGTCAGCGACCGGGAGACGCCGGTGAAGTACATCGTCACGTTGCCGTGCTCGAGCACCGACAGGTGCCCGACCTCGAGGATGTGGCGCAGGTAGCCGATGTTCGTCGCCGTCGCGGGATTCGGCTTCTTCCACGATTGGTAACACGCACGGCCGGCGAACTCGGCGAGCGCCTCGCCACCGTCGGCGTCCGTCTCCCACGGGATGTCGGCCGGAGCCTCGAAGTGCGTCCAGGCGATCACCTGGACCTTGAGCGGGACTATCTCGGCCACGGGCGAACTCCCCAACGGTGCTGACGGTTGAGGCCCCAGACTATCGGCAGGCGCGGACGCGTCCTGGTCGCGACGCGCGAGCGCCGTACGTGCTCGAACGACCTCGCCGAAGAGTCCGAGCGTCCTGACATCGATCTGCTGTTGCGATGACGTCGAAGCCGATGTCATGATGGCATCATGCAACTCGATGAGTACGTCCGGCAAGTCCACGATCAATTGCGCGCGTCGGCGGCGCTCGGCGACGAGCGAACTGCCCAGATCGCCGGCGCATTGGCCGGCTCGGCCGACTCGGCGGTGCGCCTGGCGATCCTCGCCGCCGTCTCGGACGCGGCCGCCGACATCACCGCGGCGCTGCTCGATGCCCATGGCGGCCCGGCGGTCACCGTCGTTCTCGACGGCGACGAGATCCGCGTCGACGTCTCGTCGCCGGCACCGAGCGGGGCGAGCCAACCGCCGCCGGACGACGGCGACGCGACCGCCCGCATATCGCTGCGCTTGTCCGAGAAGCTCAAGGCCGACGTCGAGCACGCCGCCGGCAGCGACAGCGTCTCGGTCAACACCTGGCTCGTGCGGGCGGCCGGCGCCGCGTTGAACCGCCAGAACGGGTCACCGGGCGGCCAGTCCCACGGCGGCTGGCCGGGCGCGTGGCCGGGCTGGCAAGGCCCTCCACAGGGTCGCGGCGGCCACCGCTTCACCGGATGGGTAACCGGATGACACCCCGAACCACCTCGACAGGAGCTCGCGTGACAACCACTACGTTCCCGCTGACCAGACCGATCGACCTGTCCTGCCGGGTCGGCTACGGATCCATCACCGTGCATGCCGCGGACGGTGTCCGCGAGGCATCGGTCGAGGTGACGCCCCGCGACCCGGATTCCGACATCGCAGAGCGCGTCAGGGTCGACATGCGCGGCACGACCCTGATCGTGCACGGGCCCAAGCCACGCAGTGTCTTCGACCTACCCCTGTTCAGCGGGCGGTTCGCGGGCCGCGATGCGGTCGACGTCGACATCACGGTGCCATCGGCCACTCCGATCAGGGTCGCGAGCCTCGCCGCGGACGTCGTCGTGCACGGGCGATGCGGCAGCACCGACATAGCAGGCGGCGCCGCGTCGACGCAGCTCGACGAGGTCGACGGCGACCTGCGACTGCGCTACGGCAGCGGCCCGGCCCGGGTGCAGCGGGTCACCGGGTCCGCGATGGTGAAGTCCGGAGCCGGCGAGGCCCGATTCGGCGAAGTGGGCGGATCGCTCGACATGGCATGCGGCACCGGCAATCTCGAGATCGGCACCGCGCACGGCAGCGTCCGGCTGCGTACCGGATCCGGACAGGCGTCGATCGGCGTGGCCGAGAACGATGTCGAGCTGGTCAGCGGCTCCGGCGGGCTGTCGGTCGGGCTTCGGGCCGGCCAGTCGGCGCGCCTGGACGTCGTGACCGGCGGCGGGCGGCTCGACTCGGAGCTGCCGGTCGAGGACACGCCACCGAGCGCCACCGGGCGTGCGATCACGATTCGCGCACGCACCGGGAGCGGTGACGTGCGCATCTTCCGGGCCGAGCAGACCGTGCCCGAGGACAAGACCGCCTGACTACTGGACGAGCACGCCGGCGAGCTAGCTCGTTAGCGCGTGGCTCAACGGCGCGGCCAGATCACCCCGATCGCCCACCACGACGCCGTCGAGATCGAGCCACTTGGCAGTGACCGCGAGCTCGGCGGCAAGCTCCTGCGCGACGTGCGCCACGTCGACGCCCGGCTCG
>WNGH01012798.1_pt1 | contig 16441 bp, 11 predicted proteins | sample 5400631 | NCBI WGS metagenome assembly WNGH01 (sample SAMN13153373, study PRJNA577476) | soil metagenome | isolation source: 115 cm soil or saprolite under Garry oak tree replicate 1 | place: USA:California | collected 2016-06-15
GCAGTCCGGCTCGCCTCGCACCTCGAAAAGGACGGCGTGCTGCTCGCAGGGGAGCGGCGCAGCGTCAAGATCGACGGCTTCGCGCTCGGGAACTCGCCTCGGGAGATGACGCCCGCCGCGGTCGCCGGGAAGACCATCGTGCTCGCCACGACCAACGGGACGCCGGCGCTGGTGGCGGCGCAAGGGGGTGAGCCGGTCTTGGTCGGCGCGCCGGCGAACTTCCGGGCGCTGGGCGAGCACGCGCGCCGGCTGCTGGCGACACGGGGCGACCTGGTGATCATCTGTGCCGGCCGAGAGAAGCAATTCGCGATCGAGGACGCCTACACAGCCGGCCGGCTCGTGAAGGCCGCGAAAAAGGGGACCCGCAAGGTCGCCCTGAACGACGCGGCCGGAGCGGCGCTCGTGCTGACGGAGCAGTTCGCGAGCTGGAAGGAGGCGCTCCAGGACTCCGAAGCCGCGCAGCAGCTCGCCGAGGCGGACCTCGCGGAGGACGTGGCGTTCGCCGCCAAGGCGGATCGCTTCGGCGTGGTCCCGACGTACGCGAACCGCCGCATCACATGACGCCGAAGGCCCGCCAGGAGCTCGTCGGGATCGGCGCCCTGGTCGTGGGCCTGTTCCTCGGGTTGACCCTGCTCCGCCTGCCCATCACCGGGAGCTGGGGCGAGCGGATCGGCTCCCTGCTGTGGCGGGTGTTCGGCGCGGGCTCGGTGCTCCTGCCCGTGCTCGGCATCGGGTGGGCGCTGGCGGCGTTGGACCGCCTCGGGACCCTGTCCGCGCCTCGCGCGGCGGCCCTGGGCGGCGGGCTCGTCGTGCTGCTCCCCTATGGGATCGGCACGCTCACCGGTGCCGCCTTCGCTCCTGACTATCGGACCTGGGGCCCCACCGCCAAGCTCGTGGGCGTGCTGCCCGCAGCCCTCGCCCACGGCGTGCACCAGACGGTCGGCACCGCGGGCGGTGTGCTGGTCGGGCTGTTCGCCCTGTCGGCCCTCGGCTTGCTGACCGTAGGGTGGCATCCGTTGGTCGTGCTGAGAAGTCGGGAAAAGACCGGGGAAGCGGGAAGAGGGAAGGGGGAGAAGCGCGACTTCAAGAAGGAGAAGGAGGCCCCCTTCCCCCTTCCCCCTTCCCCGAAGCCTACCAAGGTCAAGACGCCGCAGTCGGTCCGACCGGCCGTTGTCCCCAAAGGTGTCCTGATCCCTCCCATCGATTTGTTGAACCCCGCGCCCGCCGAGGACGGCGACGCGGGGTTGGCCCAGATCGAGCAGATGGGCCGCAAGCTGATCGAGACGCTGCAGACCTTCCGCGTCGAGGGCTCGATCGCCGGCCGCACGGTCGGCCCGGTCGTGACACAATACGAAGTCGCTCCCGGACCGGGGGTGAAGGTCGGCCGCATCGCAGCGCTCGCCGACGATCTGGCGTTGGCGATGCGGGCCCAGTCGCTCCGCATCGTGGCCCCGATCCCGGGGAAGGCGGCCGTCGGTATCGAAGTGCCGAACCCCATGCCGCGCATGGTGCATGTGCGCGAGCTCATCGAGGGGGAGGAGTTTCACCGTGGTACGCGCGTGCTGCCCATCTCGCTCGGCAAGAACCTCGAGGGCGAGCCGGTCGTGGCCGACCTGGCGAAGATGCCGCACCTGTTGATCGCCGGCGCCACGGGCTCGGGAAAATCGGTGTGCATCAACACGATCATCACGAGTCTATTGTACCGCTACCCGCCGCAGGAGCTGCGGATGCTGCTGATCGACCCGAAGATGGTGGAGCTCTCGATGTACAATGCGCTTCCCCATCTGCGCCACCCCGTGGTCACCAACAATCAGAAGGCGGCGACGGCGCTCAAGTGGGCGGTGCGGGAGATGGAGCGCCGCTACCAGCTGTTCCACGCCAATCACGCCCGCAACATCACCGACTTCAACCGCAAGGTGCGCGACCGGAAGCCGCTCAAGGGCCAGCGCGAGACACTCGCCACGCAAGCGGCGGGCGGCGTCCAGCAGGAGCTGCCGTTCGACGCGGAGTACACCGAGGGGGTGCTCCCCTACGTCGTCGTGATCCTGGACGAGCTCGCCGACCTCATGATGACCGTGCAGCACGAAGTCGAGACGCCTCTCGCGACGCTGGCGCAGAAGGCGCGCGCCGTGGGGATCCACCTGATCCTCGCGACGCAGCGGCCATCGGTGAACGTCATCACCGGTCTCATCAAGGCGAACTTTTCCTGCCGCATCGCGTTCCGCGTCGCCTCGAAGGTGGACAGCCGCACCATCCTCGACCAGAACGGCGCCGAGACGTTGCTGGGGAACGGGGACATGCTGTTCCTGCCCCCCGGCAAGAGCGAGCCCGTCCGTATCCAGGGCTGCTTCATCTCGACCGACGAGACCGAGCGACTGATGGGGTGGTACACCGACCGCCGCGCGCAACTGGAGCGGCGGGTGGAAGTGGACATCATCGAGCAGATGGAGCAGCTCGCGGACGCGGAGAAGAGCGGGGAAGGGGGAACGGGGAAGGGCGACAGCGAGGGCGCGCGAGATCCGCTCTTCCGGCAGGCCGCCGAGGTCTGCATCCAGAACCAGATCGGCTCTACATCGCTGTTGCAGCGGCGCATGAGCATCGGGTACGGCCGGGCGGCCCGCATCATCGATCAGCTGGAATTGGCGGGGATCCTCGGGCCTGCGAACGGCAGCAAGCCTCGGGACGTCCTCATCGGTCTCGACGATCTGGACGAAATCTGAGGCGACTGAGCTGTTTCAGCGTGGCACAAAGTCCACAGTTGGCTCGCACAAACCCATAAAACCGAAAAAACACCCAACTTGCGGAGCCGCGACGGCTGATTTACTATGGTGGCCGTAGCGTCCGTGCTGCATGTGGAGCTCGGGCGCCACCCAAGCGTGTTGTTGTGACACATAGTAGGGCGCTCGGGTGCGGGGGAGGGTCCCCCAAGGCACAGCCAGTTTGGACGCTGCTCAGAGCAAACCCGTCTAAAGACGGCGACGCAGAGCTACGGGGCTTCGGCGTGACCGCCATGCCCGCCGGGCCGCCAGCGAGATCGACCAACGGTCGACGCTGGTGGCCTTCGTTTTAGTACACTGCGGCGGGAGGTCTTCGAGTCATGCCGTTCACGTTCAAGCTGTCCCAGCGCTTGGCGCGCATGCGATGCGCCGTCCTGCTGCTCGCCACCGCGGCGCTCGCCGCGTGCGAGAAGCCTACCGGCCTCACCGACCCTGCAGGTACGCTTTCGCATCTCCTTGTTGCTCCCAAAGTCCTTACACTCCGACCAAACCAGACCGCCGACTTCATGGCGGTCGGCCTCACGAACACCGGCGACACGGCCGCTCTGGCTGTGAGCTGGAGCGTCACGAGCGGCGCCATTACCGACACGAGCACGAACGGCGGCAGGCACTACGGGCACTACAAGGCCAGCGCCGACACGGGCACCGTGAAGGTGGTCGCCAGGGGGAACCAGGGCGGAGTCGCCGACACGGCCGTCGTGCGCGTCACGCCGGTACCCGTGTCGATCGTGACCGTGGCCCCGGCGCCGGCGAGCGTGCTGGTGGGCCAGCTGCTGCAACTCTCCGCCACCACGGCGGACTCTGCTGGTAACGTGCTGAGCGGTCGCCCCGTCACCTGGGCGAGCAGCAATACGGTGGTCGCTACGGTGAGCGGCACGGGGCTCTTGACCGGTGTGGCCACAGGCACGACGACGATCACGGCGACCAGTGAGGGGAAGAACGGCACGGCCGCCGTCACCGTCACGGTCGCGGCCGTGGCCGCAGTCAGCGTGAGCCCGGGAGCACCGAGCGTGGTCATCAGCGGCACGGCGCAGCTGACGGCTGTGCTGCGGGACGCCAATGGGAATCCGCTCAGCGGACGCACGGTGACGTGGGCGACGAGCAACGGCGGTGTGGCCACCGTGTCGGCGACCGGTCTCGTAACGGGCGTTGCAGTGGGCGGCGCGATGATCACGGCGACGAGCGAGGGGAAGAGCGGCACGGCGACGGTGACGGTGACGGCAGTGGCCGTCCCGGTGGCTTCCGTTGCGGTGAACCCGGCGACCCCGGGCATGGCGGTCGGCGGAACGGTCCAGTTGACGGCGACGCCACAGGACTCGGTTGGGAACTCGCTGCCGGGTCGGACCGTCACGTGGCGTCGAGTGCTTCCACCGTAGCGAGCGTTTCGACGAGCGGGCTCGTGACCGGCGTCGTGGCCGGCACGGCGACGATCACGGCGACGAGCGAAGGGAAGAGCGGCACCGCGACTGTGACGGTGACGCCTGTTCCCGTCGCGTCGGTCAGCGTGAGCCCCACGGCGCCGGCGCTGCTGGTCGCCGCCACGGTGCAGCTCACGGCGACGCCCAAGGACGCGAGCGGGACGGCGCTCAGCGGGCGCAGCATCAGCTGGGCGACGAGCAACGCCAGCGCGGCCACGGTTTCGGCAAACGGCCTCGTGACGGGCGTGGCCGCCGGGACGGCGACGATTACGGCGACGAGCGAAGGGAAGAGCGGCACGGCGAACGTGACGGTCACGACGCCGACCCCGCCGCCCCCGCCCCCGCCGCCGCCCCCACCGCCCACGACGGGCTCGTGCCTGTTGCAGAGCGGGTCGCTCATCACGCTGTCGGGCATGCGAACGAGCGCGTACCAGAACACCAGTGCCGCGAGCGGCACGAAGTTCGACGCCACGGCGGCGCAGTGGCTCTTGAACACCCCCGACGTGTGGGGTTTCATCGGCTCGGGGTCGAACCTCTGCTGGCACGGCGGGCAGATCCTCGGGACGGTCCCCCCCTCGACGCCGTACGAGGATGCTCTCAACGGCTATCACCTCATGTACGGCGTGGATGTCCATGGGGCGAGCCCCGTGGTCGAGGGCCTGACCATCTTCACCGGCGGGGACGGGATCACCTTCGACGACCCGAGTGATGCGAACTGGACCGTGCGTGGCACGCACATGACGTACATCCGGGACGACTGTATCGAGAACGACTACCTGAACTCGGGGCTAGTGGACGATTCGTTCTTCGACGGCTGCTACGACTTCATCTCGGCGCGCGCTTACGGCGCGGGCGCGCCGGACGGGCGGGCCAACACGGTGACGGTGCAGAACTCGCTCATCCGGGTGCAGGCGATGGACAAGCTCTATCCGGGGATTCCGACCCCGGGGTACGGCGGCTTCTGGAAGTGGAGCGGCAGCGGGAGCCCCAACACCGATATCGGCCCGATGCTCGTGGTGAACAACACCGTGTTCCGGGCCGACCAGCTACCGGCGGAGCACAACGGAGCGGGCCTCTACATGGCGCCGGTGCCGGGCAAGCTGACGAGCTGCGCGAACAACGTGATGGTGTGGCTCGGTCCGGGGAGCTTCCCGGAGCCGTTGCCGAGCTGCTTCACCGTGCTGACGGGCCAGGCGGGGCGGGACTACTGGGACCGGGCGGTGGCGCAGTGGAAGGCCGCACACCCCGCGCTGGTGGACATGGCGCCGCCGATCGTGTCGCTGTGGTCGCCCGGGCTCTCCGGGTCGAGCACCTTGACCGGGACGGTGGATCTCGTGGCGACGGCCGCCGATGATCAGGCGCTCGTCGGGGTGCAGTTCCAGTTGAACGGCCAGTCGATCGGGCCGGAGGTGTCGACGGCCGGATCGCCGGCGAAGTACACGCTGGGGTGGGATTCGCATGCGGCCGCGAACGGCACGTATGCGCTCACCGCGACAGCGCGGGATGCCGCGGGCCACACCACCACCTCGGACGGCGTGACGGTCACCATCAGTAACTGACGGCCGGGCGACGCTTGCCACACCAACCCCTCCCCCTTGCGGGGAGGGGTTTTGGCGTTCTGTCGCGGGAACGCTGGTGTGGGACTTGCGAGAGGGGTGTTGGGTGAGGCGCACGCGTGGGGGCGAAGGGCCCCACGCGGTGCGGCAGCTCCGTCACACGGTGTAGCGGAGTTCGTGTCGTGGTCTCCGCACCGGATGTGGCGAGGAAACTACATGTACCAGCGACATCCAGCAGAGCGCCGCGATTCAGGTGTGCGCTTGAGTGATTCCACGACGTTCCGAGTCAGTGTACGCAGCCGACAGGTGCTTCGAGGGGTCGTGCTGGCGCTCGCGCTCGGCGGCTGCAAGGGCAGCGACCTCACGCAGGTGCCGCCCCCGCCTCCCCCGGCCCCCCCGCCCCCCCCGCCCCCGCCTCCAGTTGCGTCGGTGGAGGTGACGCCCTCGTCGGCGACCCTGGATTCGGGCCAGACCCTGCCGCTCAACGCTACGCCAAAAGACTCCCTCGGCCAAGCGCTCGCGGGGCGGCCGGTAACGTGGACGAGCGACGACGTGCAGGTCGCGACCGTGACGCCTGCGGGGATGGTGACGGCACGCACCGGCGGCACGGCGGCGATCACGGCGACGAGTGACGACGTACGCGGCCACTCCGAGATCGCGGTCATCGCCCCGCTGCCCCCACCGGGAGTCTCGTGTCTGACGCAGCCGGGTGCTCTCTTAACGGTGAGCGGCGTGCAAACAGCTGCCTTCCAGGATACCACTCTCGGGCTCAACGCCAGGATCGCCGCTTCCAGCGCGCAGTTTCTGACCTCCGCGAACATTGTGATCAAGGTCGGCGGTAACGCCGGCCTGTGTTTGAGCGGCGGTGGGGTCATCGGGGCGCTGCCGCCCGCGACGCTGTGGGAGCGGATGCACAAGACCTATGGGCTGGTCCCGCACGCGCGCTCGTTCAGGCTCGAGAAGCTCCGCGTGTTCGACTACGGCATGGGTGTCAGCATGGACGCGGCGGAGGATGCGAACTGGACTCTGCGGGATGTCTACCTCACGTACATTCGCGACGACTGTGTCGAGAACGGCTTCCTGAACAGCGGCACGATCGAGAATTCGCTGCTCGACGGCTGCTACGAAGCCTTCAGCTCGCGACCTTACACGACGCCACCTCCGGACGGGAGCAACAATCTGGTGGTGGTGCGAAACTCTCTGGTCAGGCTTCAGGACATGGACCAGGGCTACCTGCGTCCCGGTCACGGGGGTTTCTTCAAGTGGCACGCGACGGCACCCAAGGTCTCGCTGTATAACACGGTGTTTCGCACCGATAGCCCGAACATCGAGAACAGCGTGCTCGTTCCTCCGCCGGATCAGCTGCAAGACTGTGTCGGCAATGTGATGATCTGGTTGGGGTCGGGACCGTTCCCCGAGCCGCTGCCGGCTCGCGCCGGCTGCTTCACGTTGCTCACGGGGGCCGAGGGCTTGCAGTACTGGAATAACGCGGTGGTGGTTTGGAAGATGGCGCATCCCGCGACGGCCGCGGACCTCGGGCCGCCGATCGTCTCCCTCTACGCGCCGGCGGACACCGCGACACTCACCGGGACCGTCACCTTGACGGCGACGGCTGTGGACGACCAGGCGGTGGCCGGAGTCCAGTTCGATCTGAGCGGCCAGGACATCGGTGCCGAAGTGACGACGGAATCGCCCGCGACCAAGTTCACGTTGCAGTGGGATTCCCACGCCGTGGCGAACGGGACGTACGAGCTCACCGCGCGGGCTCGGGACGCCGCGGGTGAGACGACGACCTCGGCCAGCGTCACGGTGACGATCAGCAACTGACCGCTCGACTGGGCTCGAGCGGAGCGCCGCCGGAATCAGTGACAGGTGCCGCTGCCGGCATCCGTGAAGGTCTCCCCCTCTATGGGCTTGAATTCCCAAGTGTAGCGGTCGGCGTACAGGGTCAGTTTGAGGACCCCGAAGGCCGCTTCCCGGACTTCGCTGTTCGCCGCGATCACGGTGGGCATGCCGACGCTCTCGCCGCCCGTGCCCACCATGAACTCCCGAATGCCGCGGGCGGTGTCGAGCGTGCCGTCCGGCGTCATCGGCGCCAGCCTTTCGTAATGGTGCAGGTACGCATGGAGCACCACGTCCGCCCCCGCCCGGTACAGGCGATCCCACAGCGCGAGGATACACTTCCTCGTGTTGGCGGCAAGATCGGCCTGCAGCCACTGGTCCTGCGCCGACCCGGCACTGAAGGGGACGAAGCCAGCGTTGGAATTCAGCACGATGACATGCCACGCGCCGAGGTTGAAGCTGTAGTAGCCCAGGTCCCGCCCTCCGACGCGGTCGCCGAAGTAGTCGAACGCGGCATCGGCGGTGCCGGTGTCGTACTCGTGATTGCCGAGGGTGGCATAGGTGCGGGCCTTGTGACGGCCCCAGGTCGGATCGTAGCAGTTCTGGTAATTGGTCGCGGTGCCGCTCGGGAACGCGTTGTCTCCCAGCGTCATCACCGTGCCCGGGATCGTGTCGAGGATGCGAGCGGTGAGATCGTCCCAGTTGGAGCCGCAGCTCGAGATGTTCCCCGCGGCGAGCAGCACGAGGGGCGAGGCCTGGACATGCGCGGCCGTGCTCGCCGCCGGGCCGCTCGCGCCGCGGGCGTCGGTCACCGTGAGCGTCACGCTGTAACCGCCGTCGCTGGTGTAGAGGTGCGCCGGGGTGGCACCTGTATCGGTGCTGCCGTCCCCGAAATCCCAGCGGTACAGGAGCGGCAGGTCGCCGTCGGGGTCGTGTGACGAGCTGCCGTCGAAATGGATCGTATCTTGCCCCGCGTAGTGGCCGCCGGCGAGGGCTACGGGGGGTTGGTTCTGGGGTGGTGCGGGGGCGGGGTCGCGACAAGCGGCTGCTCCGATCGTCAGCGACGCCCCGATGATCATACGTGGTTGCAGACTCATGGCGGCACGCTCCGAGTGGCTGCTCGAGAGGGCCTAGTGCACGACGCATGCTCTGAGGGCAGGGTGGTAACCGCCAATGCTGTAGATGTTTAAGGTAGGTAAACGAAAAATGGAGTGAGGCGTGCGCGCAACAGTCAGGTCCACTTCGCTGGTCGCCGCGCTGATCGCGGCGGGCGTGGGGAGGGTCGACGCCCGTCAGGTGGCGCCGGCGTCGCCCCATGGGGGCGGCTCGTGTCTCACGCAACCGGGCCCGACCAAGACGCTCCGTGGGCTCCACACGCTGCCGTGGAGCGTCTACGACGTGGCCGATAACACCAAGTTCGACGCCGGCGACGCTCAGTGGTTGAGCCCGGCCCCCAAGATCCTGGTGTTCGTAGAGGGCGGCTCGCGGATCTGCTGGCACGGCGGCCAAATCAGCGGGCAGCTACCGCCGGCCACGCCCTGGGTCACCATGCACGAGAGCTACGGCATGGACGCGCACGGCGCATTCTTTCAGCTCGAGCACGTCCGCATCTTCGATACCGGAGACGGCGTGACCATGGACCAGCAGGGCGACGTCGACTGGTATTGGCGGGACGTGTACTTCAAGTACATGCGGGACGACTGCGTCGAGAACGACTTCCTGAACGGCGGCACCATCGAGAACTCGTTGTTCGACGGATGCTATAGCGGGTTCAGCGCGCGCTCCTACACCGGCGTGAAAGACGGCAGCGCCAACGTGGTGACGGTGCGGCACTCGCTCTTCCGGATGCAGGCGATGGACCAAGGCTACCGCCGCTCCGGGCACGGCGGGTTTTGGAAGTGGGGCCCGAATTCGCCCCGGATCGACCTGTACGACACGGTCTTCCTGATCGATGGCCCCACGATCGAGAACGACGTGATCATGCCGCCCGCCGCCAAGCTGCGCAACTGTGCGGGCAACGTGATGATCTGGCTGGGGGGTGGTCCGTTTCCGGAACCGTTGCCGAGGCAGCCGGGGTGTTTCACGCTGCTCACCGGTGCCCAGGGATTGCAATACTGGAACAGAGCCGTGGCGCAATGGAAGGCGGATCACCCGCGGCCGACGAAGGACATTGCGCCGCCGATTGTCTCGCTGTGGTCGCCCGCCGCGCCCACGATCCTCCGGGGCGTCGTTTACCTGACCGCGACCGCCGTCGACGACGAGGACGTGGTAGGCGTGCAGTTCCGCCTGAACGGTCGCACGCTCGGCGACGTGACGATCGAGTCTCCGGTCACGAAGTTCGTCCTGTCGTGGAATTCGCGCGAGGCCGCCAACGGCGTGTACACGCTCACGGCGATCGCACGCGACGCTGCCGGCAATACAACCGAGTCGGCAGGGCTTCCGGTGACGATCAGCAACTGACCGACGGGTCCGTTTCAGTGAGCGACGGGCCGTGTGCTGCGGCTGCGCCACAGTGTGGCGAGGAATCGGCGCCCACTCCCAGGCGCCGCCGGCATCTCCCGCGATCGCGAGCGTGTCGCCATGCCGGCGACGGGCGTCCCGGCGCCCCTCAAATGGCGCGATCCATGCACTACCGTGGCCCGTCCGCACCGCCTGAGCCGGCATACGTGAACCAAGCCCTGACTACTTGGAGTGAATGATGACCCGAGTCCCTTGGCACAGCTGTGCGCGCCGTTGGCTGGCCGTGCTGCTCCTCGCTACGGGTTGCGAGACCGCGCGGGAGGTTCGGCCCGTGCTCCATGCCGAAAGTGTCGCGGCCGCCTCGTGTCTGGGGCAGGCGGTGACGACGCAGACGGTGAGTGGGGTGCAGACGGCAGCGTTCGCGAACACCAGTCTGGCGGACAATACCGCGATTGATGCCACGACGGCGCAGTACCGCACGACGGACCGCATCTCGATTCGCCTGGGTGGGGGGGCGAACGTGTGTTTCCACGGGGGCGAGACCGTCGGTAACCTGCCGCCGGCGACGTCGTGGAGCACCGCGCTGAACTACTACGCCGTGGTGCCCGACGGGCCCAACATCACCGTCGAGGGGGTACGCACCTTCGACCGGGGCGACGGGGTGGCATTCGGCAGCAACGCGCCGAACTGGACGCTGCGCGGGGCCTACATCCACTACGCTCGGGACGGCTGCGTCGAGAATCATTCGGTGTTCGCGGGCACGGTGGACGATGCGCTGTTAGACGGCTGCTTCATCGGCTTCGCCTCGCGGCCGTACCGGGCGGTGGCGGACGGCAGCGGCAACGTGATGACGATCCAGAATACGCTGGTGCGGCTGCAACCGATGGACGGGGTGTACACGGGGCCGGTGCCGGGGCATGGTGCGTTTTTCGAGTGGAGTGCCACGTCGCCGCAGCTGGCGTTGTACAACAATGTGTTTCGGGCCGATCAGCCGTCCAACGACGGCGACGAGCACATGGCGCCGCCGCCCGGGAAGCTGGCCGGGTGCGCCAACAACGTGATGGTCTGGCTGGGGGCGGGACCGTTCCCGGAGCCGCTGCCGAGCTGTTTCACGGTGTTGACGGGGGCGACGGGGCTGGACTACTGGAACCAGGCGGTGGCGCAGTGGCAGACGAATCATCCGCCGGCGCTGGCGGATGTGGGGTCGCCGGTGGTATCGCTGTTTACGCCGGCGGCGAACGCGACGCTGGCGGGCACGGTGACGCTGACGGCGACGGCGGTGGACGATCGGGAGCTGGCGGAGGTGCGCTTCCAGCTGGACGGGCAGGACCTGGGCGCGGCGACGACGACGGACCTGACACCGACCAAGTACACGCTGCTGTGGGACTCGCGCGGGGCCGCCAACGGCGCCCACACGCTGACCGCCACGGCGCGTGACGCCACCGGCAACGCCACCACTTCGGCCGGCATTACCGTCACGATCAGCAACTGATCGATGCGGCCGGCAGGCGTCTGCGGACACGAAGCCACTGACCTCCGATCCCTCGTGCCGGCGCCGATCCGCGTCCTCATGATCACCAGCGGCTACCCCCAGCCGGGGCAGCCGCACACGCAGCAATTCGTCAAGCGCCAGGCGGAGTTTCTTCGGGCCGCGGGCGTCGAGGTCGAGGTCTTCGACTTCCGCGGGCGCCAGAAGCTCCGGCATTACGTGACGGGGTGGACTCGGGTGCGCTCCCGGCTCGGGGCGGGGCGCTACGACCTGGTGCACGCCCAGTTCGGGCAGAGCGGGCTCCTGGCACTGCCCAAGCGCCTGCCGCTCGTCGTGACGCTCAGGGGTGACGACTTACAGGGGATCATCGACGACGTCGACGGCCGCATCGGGCTCAAGGGGAGAATCCTGCAGCGCATCTCGCAGTGGGTCGCGTCACACGCCGACTCGGTCATCGTCGTCTCGGAGCACATGCGCGCTTTCCTCGATCCGCTCGTTCCCGTCTACACCATCCCGTCAGGCCTTGATTTCGCCCTGTTCCGTTTGATCCCTCGAGACGAGGCGCGGCGTCACGTGGGGCTTCCGCTCGACAAACGGCTGGTTCTGTGGGTGGGCAAGCCGACCAACCCGCGCAAGCGCTTTCCCCTGGCGCAGCGGGCGATGGAGCTCTTGAACACGTCACTGCCGGCCGAGCTCATCGTCGGCTGGGGCGTGCTGCACACCGACATGCCGTACTACATGAACGCGTGCGACGCGCTCGTCTTCACGTCGGTGCAGGAGGGTTCGCCCAACGCGGTGAAGGAAGCGCTGGCCTGCAACCTGCCCGTGGTGTCGGTGGCGGTCGGCGACGTGCCCCTGCGGTTGCACGGTGTGGCGGGGTGCGAGGTGTGTGCCGACGACCGGCCCGAAACCATCGCGGCCGGGCTGGAGCGGGTGCTCCGCAGCGGAGGGCGCAGCAACGGACGCGACGCCCTCAAGGATCTCGACGAAGCGTCGCTCACAGCGAAGGTGATTGACGTCTATCGGTCGGTGCTAACGGATACCCCGCGGCGATAGAGCGCGCGGCCGATCGCAACGGGCGCCACACGGCGGCGCCGAGCAGCGGGAGCGGGTCGTCCCAGGCGACGACCGACTTGGCGTCGCACGCCAACGCCCAGGGGGCCCAGCGCCACAGCGGCAGGCCGGTGGCGTGCGCCGCGCGCCAATCGACCCAAGGCCGGCACCAGCGCGCGCCCGCGCGGGCGCGTGTAGGGGCCTGCCGCGTCGTGTGGGGGCCAGTCAGATCGGCGTACACCAGGGCGGGGAGGTTGACCCCGGCGACGGCGCCGAGGTGGTGCCACAGGTTGAAGCGAGGATTGATCTCGAGCAGCCACAATCGCCCGGCGGCGTCCCGCTTGAAGTCGAGCTTCGCCACACCGGCGAATCGCAGGCGGGCCAGCACGTCGCGCCCGAGGCTAGCGACGTCGGACGCGTCGGTGAGCTCGAGTGCGGTGCTCTCGCCGCGCTCGAGCGGCCAGGTGCGGATCTTTCGGCCGGTGAACTCGCCCACCACCTCGCCTCCCGGGCGGACGTAGGCATGGTAGCTTTCGATCCGCCGCTCCGCCCCGGCCACGAGCTCCTGCGCGAGCAGCGGCAGGCCGGCGGCGGCGAGCCGCGGCCACAGCGCGGCCAGCTCGGGTGATGTGTCCACGCGCAGCGCCTTCGCGCCGCCGGCCACAGGGTCCCAGGACTCGGGCCGTCGGGTGAGCGGCTTCAGAACCACGGGGAAGCGCAGCCCGAGCTCGCTGGGCCGCTCAGTGGCGGGGTCCAACCGTCGTGCGCCGGGGACCGGCAAGTTCAGGGCGGCCGCGAGCTGCTGGAACCGCTCCTTGTCCACCAGGTCCTCGACCAACGTCGCATCGGGCACGACGAAGCGGAATGCACGCGCCAGGGCTTCGCGCCAGCGCGAGATGAACAACAGGTCGCCGTCCTCCTCGTAGAACAGTACCGGCGGCTCTGGTTGCACCGCGCCGAACGCGAGCAGCGTGCCGGCCAGGACGTCCGGATGACGCCACGGGTCGCTCCACTCGAGCCGGGCGGCGGTGAACCGGGAGAATCGGGGTGGGGCTCCGGGCCGCGCCGCCACGACGCAGCGGATGCCGGCGAGACCGAGGGGACGCACCAGGTCCATGCTTCCCAGCACGCACGCCCGCTGCCGGGGCGCGGTCACACGCCGGCCCCATGGGCGGGCATGCCGCTGTGCCCGCCGCTGCCCGCCAGCCGGTCCGCGAGCGCGAGGCGCAGCTGGCCGAGACGGCCGCGCAGCGCCTGCTGCCAGCGATACCCGTGCGCGGCCGCCGAGCGTGCCGCGGTTAGCCAGCGGTACCGACTGCGGATCCAGCGGGACTTCGAGAGCTCGGGCACTCCGCCCAGCTTGGCCTTGAAGTCGCCGCCCCCCATGAAGTCGATGCTCGTGCAGCCCGCCGCCATCGCCCGCTGCATCACCGTCCAGGTCATCAGCTCGGTCGCCCGATACCAGCGGTAGCGGGTGCGGTGGGTCCAGGTCCACAGCAGCAGCTCGCGACCGTCCTGGAAGAACATGCCCGTCGCAATGCGCGTCGCCGCATCGGGCAGCCGGACCGAGACGGCGATGAGTTGGCCGGCGGCCCGCATGTGGCGGAAGCACTCCAGCACTCGGCGCTTCCCGAACGGCACGGCGACGCCGTTGCGTGCGTACACCTCGCACAGCTGGTCGTAGTGCTCGTCCACGAACGATTCGTCGTCCTCGAACTGCACGACCAGGCCGAGTTTCGCGGCGCGGCGCACGTTGCGGCGCGCGCTCTGCTTGAACGCCCGCAGCGTCGCCGCGGGGTCGTCGACGTGCAACGGTACGCGGTAGGTGACGACGTGGTGTTCGCGGAATCCGGCGGCGACCATGTCTGCGGGGTCCAGGTCGCGCGACATGAGCTCGACGTGATGCACTCCGTGCCGGTGCTCGAGGTAAGGGACGAGCGTCTCCATCATGTCGGCCGTGGTGAGGCGGGCCGGGTCGAACGCCGGGCCGAGGCTCACGGTCTGCCACCCCTCGAGGGGCGACCCGAACAGGCGGATCGGCCCCAGCCGGACCAGCAGCCCCGGGAGACACCCGACGACGTCGCCGTCGCACTCGAACAGCAGCCACAGCGGCTTGCCGAAACCCGACAGCTCGAGCGACCGGATCCAGGCGGCGCGGTGCACCAGGCGGTGGTTGGTGAACTGGGTCACGAGCGCGTCCCAGGCCGCGATTTCGCGGGGCGTGGCTTCGCGTAGCAGCGCGCGGGCGGCGGCGGTCTGCGTCATCCCGGCAGCGCCTCTCGCGTCGTATAGCGCACGTAACTGCGGTACAGGCCGGGGAGATGGTCTCGCAGCAGGCCTTTGAGGCGCCGCACCATCACCGCGGTGCGCCATCCCTCGAGCCGGGCCAGCGCGGCGATCCGCTCGGGCGCGGTACCGAGCTTCACGTGGTAGCGCCCCAGCACGCGGCACCCGTGCACCAGGCGCGGCACGAGCGACGGCTCGGACGTGTAGAGGTACTTGAGCCCGGCGGCGGCGGCGGACTCGAGCACCGCCGGAGAGATGTCACCTCCCGGCACGGAGGCGACCGTGCAGGATTCGCCCAGCAAGTCGGTCAGGCGATCGCAGCTCGTCCGCCACTCGGCGATCATCTGTGCGAGCGTCTGCTCTCGGAAGATGTTCGGATGCGTGTGGGAGTGACTGCCGATGACGTGCCCGCAGCGCCGCAGGTAGCGGATGCCGGCGGCGTCGAGGAACGTGGCATCGCCGCGGTCGCCATCGCCTCGAGATGACTCCGGAAGGCGACCCGACCGATGGTGTAGGGGGCGGCGCCACGCCACTGGAACCCCGAGTCCCGAGGGTCGTCCGTCACGTCGTGGTAGGCGAACGCGGCGGCGACCGTTTCCGAGACCGACCAAGGAGCGTGCCTGGACATAGCGGCCTCAGCGCGACAGTGGCATCTCGACCGGTGGCGCCGGTCGTCCGGACCCGAGCAGCGACTTCAGAGCGCACTGCAGAAACCCGAGCCCGTAGCTGAAATGCACGACCGGAAACGCGAGCCCCAGCGCCGCGACCGTGCGCAGGCCGGCCCGGCGTCCGGCGCCGATCGCACACGCCGCCACGGCCAGGAGATACGGGGCCAGAGCGGCGACGAGGAGCGCCCCGGCCCCGGGCACCCACGGAAGCGCCAGCGTTGCCGCCGCCAGCGTAGTCACGAAGCCGGCCGGCACGAGCTGCCGGACCGTGGTCACGCGTCCCAACTTTCTGGCGACCAGCGGCTTGGAGTAGCCGTATTGGTGGTACATCCGCGCCAGCTGCCGCAGCGACTCCCTGGCGTAATACTGCGCCGTCACGTTCGGCACCAGCAGGATGCGCCCGCCCCCCTGGATGAGACGGCCGTTGAACTCGCTGTCCTCGTCCCGCGCCAGTGCTTCGTCGAACAGGCCGACGCGATCGAACGTCTCGCGGCGGCAGCAGAAGAACGCGATGGTATCGACCCAGCGGGGTTCGCGGACGCCGACTCGGAAATAGGAATTGCCCACCCCGAACGGGTGGGACATCGCGATCGCGATGGCCTGCGCGATCGCCGTGTCGTTGGCGGGAAGGGTGACCAGAACGCCGCCTACGCTGTCCGCCCCCGATTGCTGGAGCGCCGCGGCGAGCTCGGGGATGTAGTTCGCGGGATAAACCCCGTGGGCATCCATGCGCACGACAATCTCGCCCCGGGCGGCACGGATCCCCGCGTTGACCGCGATCGGTGGAATCCGTCCGGGATTGTCCAGCAGCCGGATGAACGGGTAGCGCGCGCCGTAGTCTGCGACAATCGACCGCGTTCGATCCTCGCTCGAGCCGTCCACGACCAGCACT
>WNGH01004972.1_pt1 | contig 16440 bp, 17 predicted proteins | sample 5400631 | NCBI WGS metagenome assembly WNGH01 (sample SAMN13153373, study PRJNA577476) | soil metagenome | isolation source: 115 cm soil or saprolite under Garry oak tree replicate 1 | place: USA:California | collected 2016-06-15
GGCATGTACCTAAACTTTACCGGCAACGTGCACATGGACGGAGTGATTTTCGAAATACCTCCGGGCAAGGCCCTGGCGCCGCGCAAGAATTTTTTCGAGCAGGTTTTCATCGGTCTGCGCGGCAATGGCTACACGCTTTTCGGTGAAGGCCCGCGAAAGAACAAAGTTGAATGGGGAGAAGGCAGTCTCTTCGCGGGCCCGCTGAACATCATGCATCGCCATTACAACGGCAGCGCGAAACCGGCCCGTTTGTTAGCCATTACGAGCTTTCCTTTCATGTTGCAGGTCTTCGGCAATCTGGGCCTGGTCAACAATCTCAATTTTCACTTCACCGATCGTTACAGCGGCGCGCCTGACTACTTCACGAAAACCGAGCGCGTGCGCAAGCGTTGGGACAAAACTAATTTCATAAAAGACATTCGCACGGCGGAGGTGGTGCCGTGGCTGGAGCGCGGCGGCGAAAACGCCAGCATCTTTTGGGACATGTCGGGCAACACGATTCTGGAGCCGCACATGTCTGAGTTCGAAGTCGGCGGTTACAAACTTGGGCATCGCCACCCGTATGAAGCGATCATTCTGACGCTCAACGGCTCTGGCTTTTCACTGGCGAGCAAAGAAGGGCTGAAGGAATCTGATTCAGTCAAGGTTGACTGGAAAGCCGGCTCGCTGGTTTCGCCTCCTTACTTTTGGTATCACCAGCACTTTAACACCGGCTCGACAAAGGCCCGTTATTTTGCGATGACCGAAGGTGATTTTCCCAAACGCCTCGGCATACCGCTACAGGTAGAACAGATCGAAGCTGATCGCGAAGACCCGCGGATTAGGGTGCGGTTTGAGCAAGAATTGAAAAAGGCCCAGGCCGCGAAGATGCGAGCTGAACTGCACCATCACGACGATCACGATCTGCATGATCATAATGACCATGGAGGGATCATGTTCGCGAAACAAGATTGGAAGCGGAAGTTAATCTAACCATGAGTGAAACGAACCCAACCAGATTAATTGTCGGCCTCACCGGCGCGACGGGAACGATTTTTGGCGTGCGGCTACTGCAAATGCTGCACGGGTCAGGCGTCGAGACCCACATGGTGATGAGCAAGTGGGCCGCCCGTACGCTGATCCATGAAACCCAGCATACAGTCGAAGAGGTCCAGGATCTCGCGACGCGCAATTACCCGCTTGGCGATCAGGGCGCGGCGATCTCCAGTGGCTCATTCCTGACACTCGGCATGGTTGTCGTGCCGTGCAGCATGAGGACCCTGGCCGCGATCGCCAATGGAATGGCCGACAACCTGATTCATCGGGCCGCGGATGTGATTCTGAAGGAGCGACGCAAACTGGTTTTGGTCGTGCGCGAATCGCCGCTTCACGACATTCACCTTGAGAACATGTTGAAGTTGTCGCGCATGGGGGTGATGATTCTACCGCCGGTGCCGGCGTTTTATAACCATCCGCAGAATCTCGACGACATGATAAATCACGTGACGATGCGCGTTCTCGATCAGTTCGACATTCATCTGGACGTGATGAATCGTTGGGACGGAACCATGTTCACGAGTGCTGATGCAAACGAGCGCAAAGTGAGGTAGTAGCAGAAGCTGCGAGCTTGTGTGAACGCAAACAAACAGTTTGCGCCACGCGATGCTGAATTAAGAAATGAGTCTGTTGGAAGAAAAAGTAGCGAAACGCACGGAGCCGGCGCTCGTTGGCAGGACTACGCGCGCCGAGGCGAAGGATGCGCTAGCTGGCGTGAAGATCGTAGAGTTCGGCGCCTATGCGGCCGGACCGTGCATCAGCAAGTACCTGGCGAATTTTGGCGCGCGCGTAGTTCACGTTGAGTCACGGCAACGGCCTGACGGCTTTCGCTTGCAGTATCCACCATTCAAAGACGGACAGGTCGGGCTGAATCGTTCGGGCTGCTTTGCTTTTTTCAACGATTCGAAGCATGGCGTCACGCTTGATTTGAAAAATTCCGAAGGCCTAAGGTTAGCGAATCGATTAGCTGAGTGGTCGGACATCGTGATTGAAAACATGCGACCGGGCGTGATGGCGCGGCTAGCGCTCGACTATGAAAGCTTGCGCGAACGAAAACGAGATTTGATCATGCTGAGCACCAGCAACATGGGCCAGACTGGGCCGCACGCCGCGCATCCGGGATTTGGCTCGCAGCTTTCGTCGTTAAGTGGATTCACGCATTTGATTGGCGAGCCAGATGGACCTCCTTACTTTCTTTACGGACCTTACATTGATTTCGTCGCGGTGGCTTTTGGCGGCATTGCCGTGCTGGCAGCTTTGGATTACCGGCGACGGACCGGCGAAGGTGCCCACATCGATCTTTCGCAATTTGAAACCGGCGTGCAATTCATCAGCAGCGCGATGCTTGATTACTCGGCAAACGGCGTCATTGCAAACCGCGACGGCAATCGCGACGCAGCGGCCGCGCCGCACGGATGTTACCCATGCAACGACGGTGAATGGTGCGTGATTAGCTGTTGGGACGATCAGGAATGGGAGCGTCTCTGTCGCGCGGCAAATACGACCGAATGGCTGGCGGATGAGCGCTTTGCCACGCTTAAGCAGCGAAAACAAAATGAGAAAGAACTCAATCGATTGATTGGCGAGTGGACCAGCAGCCAGACGGCGGAACGGCTGATGTGGCGGCTGCAAACTCGCGGCGTACACGCCGCGAAAGTTAATCGCGTTCGCGACCTCTTCATAGATCCGCAGATCGCGTTTCGAAACATCTGGCAGCAGCAGGAACATCCGGAACTGGGTAATCATAAGTACCGGATGGTCTCTTATGAATTGAGTGAGAGCCCGGGCAGCGTGCGCCGGGCCGCGCCGTGTCTGGGAGCTGACAACGAAGAAGTGTTTCGTGAGTGGTTGGGTTTGTCGCGGCGCGAGTACCAAGAATTGTCGGAAAAAGGCGCGTTTTCTTAGGGATCATTCCCGCGCGCGGCTTCGCCGCCCGATGTGCGGAAAGGTCTCTGACCTTCCGAGAAGATGGAATATTTGTTTGGGGCTGTGCCCCGAATTGGAACTCTTCGAGCCGATTGATTCTGGGGCGTAGCCCCAGTGAAAACTATCGCCCGCGGCCGGAAGGTCGAAGACCTTCCGCACATCAGGCGGCGGAGCCGCTGACGGATTAAGGAGTGATGAACTAAAAACGAAAATAAAGAGGAGCGAAATCATGGCGACGGCATTTGCTGAAGAAACTAAAAAACAAGTTAAGAAGGACGTTACTTCACTACGCTCAGCGCTGGAGTGGTTGGATACGCAGGGCGACGTTTTGAGAACCGACGTGGAAGTCGATCCCGATCTAGAGATTACCGGCGTGCAGAAACATCTCGACGGGGGACCGGTCGTGCTTTTCAACAAGGTTAAGGGAAAGCCGCATGTGCGAGCCATCACGAATCTGCTGGCGGATATGAACGTCGTCGATAAATTATTCAGCTATCCAACTCCGCAGGAACGAACGCGCAAGATTGCTGACGCAATGACCAGTCCGCTCACGCCGATCGAGGTCTCGCAAAACGAGGCGCCCTGCCAGGAAGAAGTCATCACCGACGATCTTGACGTCAACAAATACATCACTGCTATCCGGCATACTGAATTGGAATCAGAACTGACTATAGGCAGCGGCATCAGTTGCGTTATTGGCGATTACTTTAAGGGCGGCAGCCACATCGGCTACAACCGGATGAATTTTCGCTGGGGCAACGTCGGTACTTTCCAGGCATCGCCCGGCTCGCACATGTGGCAGATCATCACCGAACATTACAAGGACGACCAACCGATTCCGTTGACGATGTGCTTCGGTGTTCCGCCATCCTGCACTTTGGTCGCCGGCGGAGGATTCGACTACGTGGTCTTGCCGAAGGGTTGTGATGAAGTCGGCGTGGCCGGCGCGATTCAGGGCAGTCCAGTGAATATCGTCAAGGCTCGTACCGTGGATGCCTATGACGCCGATACGCAAGGCAAATACTTTTTCCATCCCGAATGGGCTGGCTACATGGGCAAAGCTTACAAGGCGCCAACCTTTCATGTCACCGCCATCACGATGCGCAAACGCGAGACACGGCCGCTCATCTATCTACTCGGCGTGCACATGCTCGACTGCAATAACATCGACACGACCCTGCGCGAGTCGGCGATCTATGAATTGTGCGAACGACTACAGCCGGGAATTATTCAGGACGTGCACATTCCTTACCCCATGACCGACTGGGGCGGCTGCATCATCCAGGTAAAGAAGCGCAACAAGATCGAGGAAGGTTGGCAGCGAAATTTTCTCGCGGCAATTCTCGCCTGCAACCAAGGCATGCGTCTGGCGATAGCCGAAAGTCCGGACATCGACATCTACAGCATGGATGACATCATCTGGTCACTGACGACGCGCGTTAACCCGCACACTGACATCATCAATCCGCTGCCGGGAGGCATTGGTCAAACTTTTCAACCGCAGGAACGCATGACGGCCGGAGAGAAGGAATGGACTGCCTCAAACACTCGGTTCGAAGGCGGCATGGGAATCGATGCGACCGTGCCGTATGGTTACGAGCAGGATTTTCATCGTCCCGTCTATCCAATCGACAAAGTTGATCCGTTGAAGTTCTTCTCGCAGGCGGAACTCGATCGTGCCAAAGAGCGCATGCATGGTTGGGTTGAGGTGCTGGCCAGAACGGGAAGGTAAGATCAATTGTCCGACAAACTTCAGTTTGTCGTGGAGTTTTGCTGGCTAACATTGAGCAGAAACTGAACTGCGACAAACTGAAGTTTGTCGGACTGAAAGATGTCATTACTAGCTCCATATCGCGTTCTTGATCTCACGGGACCGCTCGGTTTTCTTACCGGGAAAATCTTCGGCGACCTCGGCGCCGATGTGATCAAGATCGAACCGCCAGGCGGTGAACCTTCGCGACTACAGCCGCCTTTCTTAAATAACGGAAACGGCTGTCGTCAGAGTCTCTACTGGCTTGCCTACAACGCGAACAAACGCGGCATCACTCTAAATCTCGAAAATAACAAAGGGCGCGAACTTTTTTATCGGCTGGTGGCGGAATCAGATTTCATCATCGAAAGTTTTTCACCCGGCACTCGCGGAGAACTGGGACTTGCTTATGAAGAGCTGAGTCGTGCGAACCCGGCGCTGATTGTGGTTTCGATCTCGCCCTTTGGCCAGGAAGGTCCTTACAAAGATCTACAAGGTTCGGACCTCGAAATCATGGCGCTGAGCGGCGCCATGTCTCTGGCCGGCGAAAAAGGCGGCGAGCCGATGCGCGTGTCTGTGCCGCAAGCGCCCATGTGGATCGGCGCGGAGGCCGCGATGGGCGCGCTGACGGCGCTCGCTTACCGATCGACAACTGGCTTAGGCCAACAGGTGGACGTCTCCGCCCAGGTTGCCGTGATGTCGGCGCTGGCCCATGCGCCGGCATTCTGGGATTTGAATCGCGTGAATCCCGAGCGCGCCGGCGTGTTCGTGACCGGCCGCAGTGTTCTGGGAGCGAAGATGCGCGTGATGTGGCCGTGCAAAGACGGCTGGATCAATTTCATCATCTATGGCGGCGCCGCGGGCCGTCATACGAATCAGCAATTGGTGGCCTGGATGACCGAAAAAGGACTGGCGTCTGAAGGGCTGAAAGAGATCGACTGGAACATATTCGCGGTAACGAACGTCGCGCAAAGCGAAGTGGATCGGCTCGAAGCCCCGATCGCCGGATTTTTCGCAGCGGTAACCAAAGACGAGTTTCTTGAGGGCGCAATCAAGCGCCAGATGCTCGGCTATCCGGTGGCCACTATCGCAGATATTGATCGCAACCCGCAGCTCCACGCGCGAAACTTTTGGCAGCACGTCGAGGATGGCGGTACCGGCAAGACTTTGAAGTATCCCGGCGGCTTCGCGGTGATCAATGGGCAACGATTACAAATTAGGCGCGCCGCGCCACGTGTCGGCGAGCACAATGTGGAAGTTTACGGCGCGGCGCTGGGGCTCAACGAATCCGAGATTGCGTGGCTTCAGGCTGATGGTCTTATCTAAAAAAAGAATCAATCTCTCGCGCAAATCTGTACGCCGAAAATCGTGAAAAGAATATGACTAACAAGAATTCTGCTAAAAATACAGTCGATCCTGAGAGTGTAACGACAGACGCACTTCAGGATCCGATGTCCGGCTATGCCAGCGCCGATGCGCTGCCGGCGAATGACGCCCCGAAGCATGAAACTCACGGGGCGGAGCGATTGAGAGATCCCATGTCGGGATACACCAGTGGCGACGCAGTGCAAACAGATCCGAAAATCGATCTGGCTGACGCCGATCGCATTCATACAGAGAAGAACACAGATTCCATGTCCGGGTATGCAAGCGCAGATGCTTTGGATCCGAACCAGAAATGAGCGATCTAATTCCGCGACTTTCCTTTTCAGAGCTGGATCCGCAGCTGGCCGAATTGCTGCGTCCAAAAGTTGAGCGATTGAATTATTTGGGCGAGTTCTTTCAGTGCACCGGGCATCAACCGCGCGCACTGATGTCGTTTTATTCACTCACCGAAGATCTCAAAGACGCTCTGCCGGACAATTTGACGGAATTAGTCGCGCTGACCATTGCGGCGAAGATGAGAAATGCCTACGAGCGTGTGCAGCACGAGAGGCTCGCGCTCAAACTTGGTTTCAGCGAAGATTGGGTGCGGGAAGTTCTTGCGCTTGAAGAAAAAGATCGAGGAAGGCTTTCGCCCGAGGAGTTGCTGGTCCAACGCTTTTGTATTGCTGTTCTGGAACGCGACGGGCACGGCACGAGAGCGGAATTCGAATCAGCGATCAAGGCGATGGGTTACAAAGATGCAGTGGCTGTATTGATGTTGATTGGGCGTTACGTTATGCACGCTTTGATTGCTAACTGCCTCGCGCTCGAGCCGCCAGTGACGTCGCCGCTCAAGAGCGCAAACTGACAGTTTGCGGCACAATATTATGTCTGTGTCGTCGCCTCTCTGGATTTCCGAAGCCGACGTTGCCGCCATGATGGACATTGGCGACGCGATCGCAGCTTTGGAAAAAGCTTTATTGGCAGAAGCGCGTGGCGACGCAAAGAACATGGTGAAGACGCACGTCGCCTGGGGCGACGGCTCAACGCTTCATGCCATCGGGGCCGTATTCCCGAAGGAAAAGTTTGCCGGCACCAAGACCTGGGCTCACACGCAAGGTGGAGCAACACCTTTACTGATTCTCTTTGATAGCGACACGGGGGCGCTAAAGGCAATCATTGAAGCGTTCGCTCTCGGACAGTTGCGCACCGCCAGTGCTTCAGGCGTCGCCACAAATTTATTGGCGGCGAAGGCCGCGGATGACTTTGCTATGATCGGCACTGGTAAGCAGGCTATGACACAGGTGGCCGCAGCTCTGGCAGTTCGATCGATCAAACGCATTCGAGTGTTTGGGCGCAACTTAGAGCGATGCGAGCAATTCGCTGCGCGAGTTAAGCGGGAATTTGAGATTGAAACAATCGCTTCTCGCAGTATACCGGAAGCAGTCGCCGGCGCTTCAATCATTACGGTCGCGACGCGCGCAACCGAACCTATCCTAACGGCTGAGATGATCGCGAGAGGCACGCACATTAACGCGATTGGGGCGATTGTTCCCGGTCGCGCCGAAATAACGCGTGACGTGCTGGACCGTTGCAGTCAAATTGTTGTTGACAGCGTGCCGCAGGCGCAGAAGCTCTCGCGAGAATTGATGGATTTGTTTGGCGCTGGCGATCAGGAAGGATGGAAACGCGTAAGCTCACTGGCTGATCTCGTTGCGGGAGGTGAGTCACGCGGCGCGAGCGGCGATCTAACGCTGTTCAAGTCTCTGGGGATGGGCATTTCGGATCTCGCATTAGGGGTTGAAATTTATCGAAAAGCGCGCGCTGATGGCTTGGGCCGCGAGTTTGCTCATCCCGAGAAAGCCGCGCCGCGATTGCGTCGTGAGGTAGAGCAAACTGTCTAGTTTGCCCAGGAGTTGAACAAGACAGAGCCGCAAACTAACAGTTTGCGCCACTAGAAGGAAGACGAGATGGAAGAATTTAGATTTGTCGATCGCACCGGGGCGGTAACTGAACCGCCGCGTTTGATCCCGCCGGTCGTGATCAAGAAGAAAGACATCGATGCCGAGATCGAGCGGCTAGCAGATCATTCGGCTCCGGCAAATGGGCGGCGCGAGTCGAGGGTTTCACATCCGCAGACCGGAATCGGAGATGGCTTGGCTTATACGATCGCCGTTTCAATTTGCGTGCTCAAACCTGGCGAGAGCACGCAGCCCGTCCGGCACAATGCATCGCTGGTAGATTTTTGCATTCGCGGAGGTGGACACACGATCGTTGACGGCAAACGAATTGATTACAAGCAATATGACGTCTGGACAACACCGCCGTGGTCTGTCTACGAACATCTCAACGACACAGACGAGTTGCAGGTGAGGCTCAGTTATGGCAACGCGCCGCTTCTGGAAAAGCTGAATGTGTATATCCTCGACGAAAATCCTGAAGCGACAGCAGAGATCGCACACGCGCGCATCGAAGAGTCAATCGATCCAACGAAGATCAGTCCGTTCGGAACTTTCCCATTGACTGAAGAGGGCGCCTGCTTGATGCCTTATGAAAAGCTAATCAATCCCGATCATATCGAAGTGAAACCACTTCATTGGCCGTGGGAAAAGGTCAAAGCTGAGTTAGACAAGCTCCGGGATTTGGGCAAGAGCTACGCCGGCCGGCGGCTCTATTTGATGTATGACCCGGCCACCGGCCGCACCAATGGAACTACGCATACGTTCTTTGCGACCATCACGATCCGTCCGAAGAACATCGTCGATCGTCCGCATCGTCACGTCTCTGCCGCGGTGAATTATTATTTCCATGGCCGCGGATACAGCACGGTCGAAGGACAGCGATACGAATGGGAGGCAGGCGATTTAATGTTGAGCGCGCCAGGCTGGGCCGTACACAACCACGCCTCGAAAGATGAGGACGTTTACGAATTGACCATTCAGGATCAGCCGATGCATCTCGCGTTGGGCTCATTGCTTTGGCACGAAGACTTGCGAGGCGAACCCAAGTTACTTGGATTGTCAACGGGGTTTTCGACCAATCGCGATGTAGCGCAACCTGTTAGGTTGCGGAGCGCGAGTTGATAGCTGAAAACGCAAACTGACAGTTTGCGACACTCAAATGATTGCATTGAAGCCAAACTTTCTGCGCGGCTCATACACGCCGGTTGTGACGCCGTTTCGAGACGGCAAGGTCGATCTCGACAAGTACGCCGAGTTGATCGAGCGCCAAGTGCGCGAAGGCTCGCACGGCGTGGTAGTCAACGGCACAACCGCAGAACCCAGCAGCCTCACAATTGAAGAAAGGTGCGAGTTGGTGAACATCGCGGTCGAGACTGTCGCAAAACGTATTCCCGTAGTGGCGGCAACTGGATCACAATCGCTTGCCGAAACAATCGGACTAACTGTGAGCGCAGAGGAAGCTGGCGCTGATGCCCTGCTGGTTGTCACGCCTTACTACATCAAGCCGCCACAGCGCGGCCTGGTTGAATATTTTGTAGAGATTGGAAAGCGCACCGCTCTGCCGTTGATGATTTATCACATACCCGGTCGCGCCGCGGTTTCTATCACTCCCGCGACGCTCGCCAAAATCGCTGAGCGTCTTCCGAATCTCGTCGGGTTGAAGCACGCGGCAAACGATTTCGAATATCTCACGGAGACCCTCGCGCTGTTGGGATCAGAGTTTCGGATTTTCTGTGGCCTGGAGGCGCTCAGCCTGCCGATGCTGGTCATTGGCGCAGCGGGTTTGATGAATGCGGTTGGAAATCTTGCGCCGGCGCGCGTTGCGGCGACGTGCCAGGCGGTCGATCGAGGAGACTTGATGGCAGCGCGGCGGTTGCACTTTGAATTGTTCGAACTGAATCAAGCGATTTTTCTCGATACAAACCCAATTCCCTTGAAGTATATGATGTGGCGGCTAGGTCTTCTTGAAACGCCCGAGGTCCGCCTGCCGCTAGCGGTGCTTCGTGGGGAGCAGCGTAGCAAGCTCGATGAAGTGCTGAACCGGGCAGGGCTGCTCGAGATGCAAGAGCTATCCGCTGTGTAGGTAAATTTGTCGGAAACATGAGCTGGAAGAACTATGATTATCGCTAAAGTAAGTCCACTCGACCTTTTTCTTTCTGGCGCTGAAGCAAATGTTTGAACCTGTCAAAAATCAAAGAATCTCTGACGAGATCTTGCACCAGATCAGAGATGCGGTCATGAGCGGCAAGTTTCAGGTTGGTGATCGTCTCCCGAACGAGCGCGCGCTGGCAGAACAGTTTGCCGCCAGTCGCACCTCAGTGCGCGAGGCATTGCGCGGGCTTGAGCAGACCGGCGTCATTTACATCAAGAAAGGTGTCAATGGCGGCGTCTTTGTCGCCGATCCCGATCACCGTTTGGTAAGTCGTCCTTTCCAAACACTCTTACAATTGCGCAAAGTCACAATGGATAACATCGTCGAAGCGCGCCTAATCTTCGAGCCGGAAGCGGCGCGGCTTGCGGCCCAGCGCGCCGAACCGGAAGACCTCGAAGAAATGAGACAGGTAATAGAAAAAATGTCAGGGGCTGTCGAGAGTGGAGAGCCCCCTAGTTCTTTCGATCTGAAATTCCACAAATTGATCGCGCGCGCCGCGCGGAATCCCATTTTGGAAATGCTCTCGGAATCGATGCTCGAAGTAGCATCGCAGGTCATCACGGATCTTCACCCATCGATCGACGTTCTCAAGCACGTCGTAGACCGACACCGGGAAGTTTTTGAGGCAGTCCAGAATAGAGATGGGGAGCTCGCGTTTTCGGTAATGTCGAACCACATCATCGACGTGAGAAATCGGCTGGCGAAGAGTTCGGTGTGGGCCGAACAACAGGGAAAGTCGAGGTCAAAGAGAACTTGAGAACTGCGCTATTTAAGACCTACTGAAAGAATGCCTTTCGCTGACAAATCCCGGGGCCGCCCTAAATATCCATAATTTTCGTTATTGGTGATTGCCTTCCGAGCGGCCAAAGCGCAGCCAACTACAAAAAACTCGATGGACTACATTGTGGTTTGATCGGAGACCAGGAGAGTTTCAACCCGTCCTTCATTATATTCGCAGGATATCCGATATGTTTCGAGCGGAGAACTTGGGAGTCTTGCTCCCAGTACTCGCAAAAACCTCGCTCACCAATCTCAAGAATGTTCAAGTCCCGTGATTAAGACTCTCATATAATTTTCTACGTCGCGGAAAACAAGAAGCATCTAGCGATTGAGTTGACGCGGCGGCGCGAATCAAAGCACCCTTCGCCGCACGACGCAAGTTGCGAGAGGCGCTTCCGCCGCTCGCGTCCCGAATTGTTGGGCCGCGCCAAATTGGATCGCCATGATCAAACGCGCCCACAATATCCTCAGTTCTCAACGGGCACGTCTTGCATCTTCATGTAGTAGCCGCTACGCGCCCGTACTACCAACTTCCGCTCCTTGCCTTTTGAGTCGCGCACTTTCGTTCTTACCTCCAGCTTGTGCATGCGCCCGTCGTCCTGTTCGTTCTCCTTGAGCGTGAAGCCGACGTACTGCGTTGTTAGATGCGGCGTCAGATCAATCTTCTCAACTTCAATTTAAGCTGCTTCTTCTCTTCGCCTCTGACAATGTCCAGCAAGTACTCTTTGCCTTCCTGCTTGAACATTTGACTAATCTGCGAGAGCGAAAACTCCGCCGCGGGCCTGCCATCGATTGCTGAGACCACATCGCCTTCTCGCACCCCAGCATAAGTCGCCGGAGAATTCTCAACAACTCGGGATACTCTCAGGATTTTGAAGTCTGCGCCGTCAGCGCGCAAGCGGATGCCGCTCATGTCATATTCAAAGCGGTCAGCGAAACTCACATTCGGCTCCAGAATCATCTGCTTGTGTGCGTAATCGAAGATCACTTTGAATCTACGTAACAGCTCCCCACCGATGACTCCACTGAAATCAGAACTGGCAAACGCCCCTTTTCGATCCTGGGCGAAGTGGACTACCGGGTCGGTCAGCGTGAAGTGTCCCAATTGCAAATTGGGCAGGCGGCCGACAAGTAACTTCACTTCTCCTCCCACGCCCATCGCACCCGGCTCCGTGATAGTCCTTGGCGCGGCTGCAAGCAGATTATTGGTTGCGATCACAGGAGTATTGAGAATCAGGGTGAATCTTCCTGCCCCCGAGTCGACCATGAATTGACCTGCAAGCGGCTTGCGCCCCACCAAAGGAATTTTCATTGGGGCAAATGGGAGCTTGCTCAGAATATTGAGTGGGATACTTTCACCCGCACCTGCATATTGGTAAGCCGCCGGCTCGTGCAGACTAACAACCCGCGATTGGTAATCGATCTCCACGACATAACGGCTGAATAACGTGTATCCAATCACGCCATCGATGACTCTACCGATGGCAGGCGGAGTTCTGTCCGGGGGTAAGACCACGAAGGTCTGATTATTCATCGTAACTCCGGGAAGAGTCAGCGAGGCGCCCTTTATTGAAGAAGTTTCGAAAGTGCCTTCCCCGGCACCGCTGCCTCTGCCTTTGCCTTCACCTTTCAAGCCCAGGGCTTGTGCAGCTTTCAAGTAAAGGACCAACCCGGAGCCAGCGGCTGAATCCAGGATAAACGTCAAAGGCGCGGAGTCATTGAGCCTGGCTTTGATGAGAACGTAATTCTCGCCGGTAATTTCGACTGGGATAGAGGCGACCTCAGCTTGCTTCACCACCGGGTTTTGCGCGGCAACGCTAGTAACAAAGCTTTGCGCGCCTACGCAACAAGTCATGGCGATCAAACCAATGGTCACTCTTCGCAGAAGCAAAAAAGGAACTTTCATTCAACCACCTTCACCAGATCATCGCCGGAACGCGTCCAACAAAGTTTTCGACCGCGCGTCTGATTAAGCCAATTCCCTTAACTTCGATTACTGTCTTAGCTCGAGATAGCCTTCACCCATAAGTAACACTGTCCACCACCCTTCCTTGCCCTTAGGATTTTTCAAACAGCACCCCCATGCTGCGGTAGTCGAAGGTGACGATGAAGTCTTTGAAGAAATCATTTTCTAACCGGTTCATAATTACTTGATTTTCGTAGCTTTTAATTCGCGACCGTTCTGATTGAGAACTAAGCCTGTGACCTGCCCATTATTGTCTTTGGTGAATCTAAGCTGTGCATTCACACCGGGTACGAAGAACTCGGTTTCCGATGACGGGGTTAATTCGATTTTCGGTTGTCCCGGCACTATTGCCGTCAATTTACCGGCTTCGTTCGCGATCGTGAAAATAACGGTTGGTGCAAGTACGAGTGCATATTGTCCGGCATACAAATCATAAATGCGCGGGTCAACTTGGACGGCGCGGCGCGCCTGCGGAAGTTCGTACTTCTCCCCAAACAAAATCGCTGCTAAGTCATGAGCAATCGTCTCAACAGGCATATTATCGAAGTTGCTCAAGACAATTACAGTCGCGTGCTCTTCGGGGAAGCGCGCGAGGAAAGCTGTGAAACCGTTGATTTCACCCGCGTGAACCTGCGCTCGCCGTCCTGCCGCCTGCACTGTTAACCAGCCATAACCATACTTGCCCGTCAGAGACTTGACCGAAGCATCAACTGAGGAGTTGAGCGCGGCTTCAAACGATTTTCTCGAAACCAGCCGCTCAGCATAGAGAGCCGCGTCCCAGCGCAACAAGTCCTCTGCCGTCGAATAAAGACCGCCGGCGGCAAAAGGTCTGCTCATGTCGAGGTAAGCGGCATTTATAATTTTACCGCCCGCTTCCAGCGAGTAACCGGCGGCGCGATTCGGTAGCAACTGATTGGGATCGTCGTAACCAGTATCTGACATGCCGAGCGGCTTAAAGATGTTCTCTTCCAAGAATGCTTCGTAGGTTTTGCCCGATGCGTGCTCAATAATGTAACCCGCGATGTAGTAGCCGGAATTGCTATAGCTGAACTTTTCGCCGGGCTTGAAATCGAGCGGTTTAGTTTTGAGAGTTTCGATGACGCTGGCGACAGGCAATGGCAGGGCACGTTGTTGAAACTCGGATAGCCTCAAGTACTCATGGATACCGGAAGTGTGCGTCATTAGTTGCTGAATCGTAATCTCCTGCCACGCTTGCGGGCATTGAGGAATGTATTTGCAAATGGAATCGGCCACGCTTAGTTTGCCGCGCTCCTGTAATATCAAAACACCCATCGCGGTAAACTGCTTAGTCATCGAGCCGATACGGAACTTGGTCTTTGGCGTGTTCGCTACATTAAGTTCAAGGTTCGCCATACCATAACCACGACTGACGATGGAGTGACCATCGTGTGCTAATAAAACCGTTCCGCTAAAGTGGTGCGCTCGCACCGCAGCATTCATGTACTCGTCAACTTTTGGCGCAACGTCTTGAACACGAATGCCACGACTAAAGCCGCTGCCGATGACAAACGACAAGCCAAGTAGCAGCGCGGGAACAATTTTGTTTCTTGAAGCACTCATCTCAAACTCCAACAGTTTCTTTGACCTACGCTTTCCCTCCTGAGAGTGAAATTTCAAATTGCACATCGAAGCAATCGGCGCGCCTTAACAGAGATGCGCATAAATAGAGATCAATACATATCGGTTTTCAGAGTCTATTGTGCTATCTGAAAGATAATTATTGCCGCACTCAAGGAAGCATCTAACGTCAGAGTTGCCCTGGGCGCGGCGATTACAAACAACCTCCGAAATATAGAACAAGTTAACAAGTTGAGAAGGCTGTCCGCGCTCCGATCCCGAGTTGTTCGACGGCAACTGGGATGGTGCATTAACTGAGATGCTCATTAAGTCTCCAGTATTTGTAACAGATGAATGCGGCATAATTCAGATATGCGAGATAAGGCAGAAAGATCCATGCTGCCAGCGGCTCAAATTGGAGCAGGCAAACAAACAAAGCAACGGCAAGCAATGGATATGGAATGAACGCAAAGAAACTAAGAAACAAATTCTGCGCGCGGAAAAACACATAATTCCAGATCGCATTAATACCCATCATCGCCAGGAGGAGCGTCAAAGACACCACTTTCAAAAAGCTGTCGCCGCTATGTCTAAGAACTCGATAGCTGATAAAGAAAGAGATGATGTAGTAGAACACGCCGATGATAATCCACGCCCAAAAGGGCGGAGCATAAGATGGGGTGCGTAGATTTGCGATGAAGGTTTTCACTCCCTTCCCCGCAAATAATCCTTCTAACATCGCGGATACGACGCAAATTGCCGATGCGATCAGGATTGCAGAAATTATTGACATAGATGTTCAAGAGCCGCCGAACGATCGAGATGATATGCGCCGCGTGTTTTGAAGTCAGCAACTGCGGTGGCGAAGGCCATGTTCCCTTTCATCAAGTAACTTACTTCTTCGCCTAATGAATCCTCCAACAGGTTTTTTAACTCCACACCGCTTCGAGGGCGAACGAACTCGCCAGTTTTGTATAGAGTGCCAAGCCAGCGGTCTCCGATATAACGACCGTTCGAGACAAGACTCGTCAGATACAACTGCCCACCATCGACGACTAAGCCACTTAGCTTCGGGATCAACTCCGCGGCACCCGCAAATTGATGCAGTACATTCATGCAAAGCAGAGTGTCGAATCTTCCAGGACGAAACACAAGATTGCTTAGATCCGCTTGCAATAATAGGATTCGCTCCGGAACGGAGCCAGCGAGTCTTATCAAGCGCGCACGCGCGCGCTTCAACATCTGTAGCGACTGATCGAAAGCGATCACCTGCCGATGCGATGCGAGGTAAACTTGTGCGGTAAAAAGCATCGAGCCGCAGCCAGCATCCAGCATCCGTCCCGCAGGATGGGAGACGGAGGCTGCGCGGGCAAAGGCGACGTAGTCGAGCGGGGAGGTTCCCCACATGAGCCGGTTATAGAGCCAAGTGCTTACCACTGAATCGTAGGCCGCCGCCCTTCTGTCATAAAGGTGCTTGTGCGGCAAGTCGGGGAGAGCTGAATAGATGTCATCTTCGAGCCGACGAATTATGCATCCCTCCGCCAACACATCTTTCAACTGCTCCGAATGGTTCATGCGAACAGGATTATGTCACAAAGCTAAAAGGGGAGGCGTGTGAGTCAGAGTTAACTCGGCGCGGCGAGCAGCAACGAGTCAGAACCGAGAGCGGTAGCGACTGGGTAACAAGTTGAAGAACACCCTGCCCGCGCTCCGATCCGACAACTTATTCGATGGCGGCGTGGAAGAATCAGGAGATACAAGTTGCGGCCCTTGTCAGTACCGCGAGCGGTAGCGACCGGGTTGACTCCGAAACTCATAGCCCAAACCTCTGCCCTATACTCACTGAGTGTCAGTACCGCGATTGATCTTCCGAAGGTCGAAGGCGCAGTAGCTTATGTGGAAGGGATGGGCGACCGAATCGCGCCAC
>WNGH01007842.1_pt1 | contig 16436 bp, 11 predicted proteins | sample 5400631 | NCBI WGS metagenome assembly WNGH01 (sample SAMN13153373, study PRJNA577476) | soil metagenome | isolation source: 115 cm soil or saprolite under Garry oak tree replicate 1 | place: USA:California | collected 2016-06-15
TGATGCAGGCCTTTGAGCAAGCCATCAATCTGGAGCCTGCGAATCCGACCCACTTCCTGGATCTCGGCGAAGCATTGATCGAGAAAAGGAATTACCCAACCGCCATCGAAGTCGCCCAAGAAGCGATAAAAAGATTTCCCTCCTCGAGTCGAGCATACAGCCTCAAAGGCTCCGCGGAATTGAAGATGTACCTGCTTACCGAAGCGCTGAAGTCGTATGCAAAAGCCGCTGAACTTGATCCGAACGACCCCAGGGCGGCGCTCGGTCTCGCTTTGACGCATTGGAACATGGATCACACCGACGAAGCGGCGAAGGCATTCGAAGACGCCGCCCGCAGGTTTCCGGACAACGCGTTTGTCCTGCTCAAATATGCGCTATTTCTTTTGAACGCGCCGGGGGAGCGCGACGCGGCTCAGGACACCCGTATCAGGAGCCTGCTGAAAAAATCCGAGACTCTGGATGCCTCCGACGCAGAAACACACTTTCAGCTCGGCAACCTGGCGATGAAAGAAAACAAGTACGACGAAGCGTTGACGGAGCTGCAGATCGCCGCAAAACTGGATCCGGAACTCTCTAAGGTGCATCTTGTTCTTGCCCGGCTATACCGCCGCGCGGGGCACGAGGAGGAGGCCGAAAAGGAGACCCAGCTTCATCGGAAGCTGAAAGCCCAGGAAGAGCAGAGCACGGACGTCAACGCCGCGATTGGGACGCGCCACCCATGAGGGGTAGGCGCAGGAGAAATTCGTGCAGGTTACCGAGAAAGCGGCTTTTACTTAAGGCGGCGGCCTGTCTCTCGTTGGTCATTGTGCCTGGTCTTCTCCTTCTCCGAGCCGCTGTAAATCCAGGAGAAATTTTCTCAGACGTGACCGACGCTGCCGGAATCACGTGGAAACAATTCAGTGGCGAGTCGCCTGACCGTTTCATGATCGAAGCTGCCGGCGGCGGCGTAGCCTTCTTTGATTACGACGGCGACGGGCTCCTGGACATTTTTCTTGTCAACGGTGGCGAGACCCCCAAGGGAAAGAGCTCCGGTCCGGTTCGGAATGCTCTTTATCACAACCAGGGAAACGGGAAGTTTGAAGAGGTCGCGGAAAAAGCCGGTGTCGATCGCCTGCCGTTCTACGGCATGGGGGTAGCCGCGGGCGACTATGACAACGACGGTCACCCCGATTTGTACGTCACGGGCACACCAAGAGCTGCGCTTTTCCACAATAACGGCGACGGAACATTTACGGATGTAACCGAAAAAACCGGCGTGAAAAATGAAGGAAGATGGTCCGCCTGCGCCGTATGGTTTGATTACGACCGCGATGGATATCTCGACTTGCTGGTCTGCAACTACACCCAGCTCTCTTTCGATAATCCGAAAGTATGCGAATTCAACGGTATCCGTACCTATTGCGATCAGAAAGTTTATGCGGGAATGCCGCTGACACTCTTCCACAACAATGGAAACGGTACGTTTACCGACGTCAGTCACATCTCCGGACTCGACAAGTTCGTCGGCCGCGCCCTGGGAGCAGTGGCCATCGACGTGGATGACGATGGCTGGCCGGACTTGTTCGTGGCCCGCGATGCGTCGCCGAATCTTCTGCTCATCAATAGACATGATGGAACGTTCGTGGATCGTGGTGACGAAGCGGAAATCTCCTTCGACGAAAACGGAACTTCTAAGGCGGGCATGGGCGTGGATGTCGGGGATGTTCTCGGGAATGGTCATCCCGCCTTCGTGGTGACCAATTTTAACGACGAATTCCATTCTCTCTTTGTCAGTCGCGGGAAATATCCCTTTGAGGATTGGACCGCGCGCTCGCATCTGGCAGGCCTTACCAAGTCTTACGTGGGCTGGGGCACGCACTTCCTCGATTATGACAATGATGGGAACCTCGATTTGGCCATCATCAACGGTCATCTCAATCAGGTCATCGAGATGGAGCGCGGCGACGTGCAATACAAGCAGCCTCTCTTGCTTCTCCGCAATAATGGACAAAGCGTGTTCGAGGATATGCGCGCAGGCGCCGGAGAAGCATTCCGCAAGGGCTATAGCGGCCGCGGTCTTGCCGTCGGCGATTATGACAATGATGGAGCCACGGATCTCATCTTCACTTCTCTGAATTCACGGCCCGTTCTGCTGCACAACAATGTAGGCGCCCAGAATTCCTGGATCGGATTGCAGCTGACGGGAGTGAAGAGTAACCGCGACGCGATTGGGGCAAAACTGACCCTCCAGGCCGGCAGCCGCAAACTGGTGCGCTGGATCAACGGAGGATCGAGTTACCTGTCTTCTCACGACAAGCGCGTCCTCTTTGGACTTGGCAAACAAGCGCCGGAATCGATTGATTTGCAGATCCGGTGGCCGAGCGGACAAACGCAAAGTTTATCCGCTCTAAAGCCAAGAAGTTATCATCTCATCCGCGAGCCTGCTCAGAACTGATGCGTATCTCTGCGGAACATCGGAGTTTCTCACTGGTCCGCCATCGAGCATTATTGCAAGTGGCGGCATTCTGCGTTCTTGTTCTTTCCGTCTGCTCGCCCGCCGCACCACAAGAAAAACTCCCCGCTGCAAGAGATTTCGACGAGATTGCCAAACAGGCAGATCAGGCTCGGGATGCCAACGATCTTGAGAAAGCTCTCAGGCTATACCACAAAGCGTTGGCAATGCGGACGGGATGGGCGGAAGGATGGTGGTCGCTCGGAACGATTCTGTATGACCGCGACAAGTATTTGGAGGCAGCGCGAGCTTTCGAGAGAGTTGTGGCGCTCGATCCGCGGCACGGAAGCGCACGGGTCATGCTCGGGCTTTGCGAATTTGAGCTGGGGCAGGACGACCGTGCACTTCGCGACATCGAGAAAGGCAAGGAGCTTGGTGTTCTCCAGGATCCGCAACTTCAACGCGTGATGCTGTATCACCAGGGTGTCTTGCTGCTCCGCAAAGGAAATTTCGAAAGAGCGCAGCAATCACTGGATTCGTTAAGCCACGAGGTCGTCGATGACGGTGAGGTGATCCTCGCCCTGGGAATGTCGGTTCTGCGCGTACGCCCCAAAGATTTGCCGCCGGAGGGGTCCACCGCCCGCGAGATCGTGCTGCGTGCCGGAAAGGCGGAGTGGTTCGCAGCCTCAAAGAAAGTCGAGGAAGCTCGGCAAGAATACAGCAGCCTGGCGACGGAGCACGCTGGAGCAGCAAACATTCATTACGCCTATGGCCGCTTTCTTCTGGAAATCCACGAAATCGACCGAGCGGTAGTGGAATTCCAGCACGAGATTCAAAATGATCCGCAGCATGTTCTTGCGCGGCTTGAAATTGCCGCGGTGCGCTACCGACTGGATTCCGCCGATGGCGTGAAGTATGCAGAACAGGCGGTGAAACTTGATCCTCAGCGCCCTTTTGGACACTATTTGCTCGGCCTGCTTTACCTGGATACCAGCAATTTCACGGGAGCAATTTCCGAATTGGAGACCGCGAAACGAAATTATACCAACGTCCCGGATGTGTATTTCGCCCTTGGAAACGCTTACGCGAGAGCCGGCCGGAAGACCGAGGCGGCTCGTGCCCGGGCCATTTTCACTCGGCTGAATTCACAGAAGAGGAAGGAACCGGCGGATACGACTTATGGAGAACAACCGTCGGGGTTGACACCGCGGCCGCCTGACCCTGAAGCAATCCCGAAGCCTCCGCAGTAACCGGCCGGACTCCGGAATACTGGGAGACCCCTGGTGCCCGCACGGGAGTAGGAATCCTTCACGAGGTGACCTTGAATCCCACTTTCTGCATTGCGGATTGCGCCTCGGGATTCTTCATGAACGTACTCCATATAAGGCCGGTGCGATGATTCTCCGCCATCAGCATGGTGATACCGAGGTCAATTCCCAGCACGTCCGGGTCATACCAGCCAGTTAGCGGATTGAAAGCATCAACAAAGCTGTATTTTACCCAGGCTTTTTCCCGGTAATGCCCGCGTAGATTCCGCAGGACGCGGAGACAATCGTCAAAAAGAAAGGGAAGAGAGCCGCCCGTGGCGCAAGGCACGATGCTTCCATCGATGGGACCTTGCGGCGGCGGACCGCCCCAGGCCGTGTATCCGTTCACATAGTCCGAGGCGCTGATCCCCCATAGGCTTTCGCTGTAGTCCGGAAACTTGTGGTCGAGAGACATACAAAAAAGTTTGTGCGCCGTGGTGGCCTTCACGGAATTCTCGAAGTAATCCGCGTAGGCGTCGCGTTTCTTCCTAAAATCAAACCAGGCCTGCGAGTATTGATGCGTGAATATCGGATCGTTACCGGAAATATAATCGATTCCCTGGTATTGAATCCTCGGACGCGTCCAGGCGTCCCATGAACTGGCCGGGATCGGGTGCGTCGGCGAACCAACCGCCAGGAGATAAATCATCATCAATTCGCAGTAGTGTTCCCATCGCGCGTTCAAAAATCCCGATTCCGGTGTCCAGCCCATGGACAGGGTCGAGCCGCCATTTAGCATCCACGGCCAGTCGATCCGCTCGTAGATTTTCGTCGCCAGATCTTTGATTTCCTGATCGGCAAAGTATTGCCGGGCAGTAAGCACGCCACAAAGCAAGAGAGAAGAATCGATGGAAGACAGCTCACACTTCTCCCAGCGCGCGCCGGTTTCCATGTGAATGAAGTGGAAAAAGAACCCGTGCTCGTTTGGCAAATCGTTGGCCAGGAATCGCAGCGTCTTGCGCACGCGTTCGACAATCTCAGGAGACTTGCCATAACCACGCTGGTCGCCAATGCACAGGCTGGTCAGGCCGAATCCCGTGGCGGCGATACTGGACATCATCCGTGAATCGTTGCCATTGGCCAGAGCGCGATCCTTCACCTGTCCGGTTTTCTGGCTTGCTTCATCCCAGAAGAATTGGAAAGTCGCACGTTGAATTTCGTCCAGGAGTTGGGCGTCCGTTCCTTCGTAGGGAGGGCCTTTTGGCTCCTGGAAAGCTCGCCTCGTTTGCTTCCCACAACCGGCCGGCGTTACCAGCGGTGAGGCCAGCAAACCGATTCCGCAAATCTTTATGACTTCTCTTCGGGAAAGGGAGCGCTCGCCAATCATTTGCGAATCCTTGCCTATTTTGTGATTTGGAGTGTGGCTTCGGAACCACTACTGGAGTCCGGACTTGCCCACAGCGTGACGCGCGATGGCTCTGAGGCGAACTTGTTTTGATCGTTCCAGATGGCAAATGCCTCGGGCCCGAGAGTGAACGTCACTTTTTTCGTTTCACCGGGAGCAAGCGCAATACGCTGGAAACCACAGAGCGCCCGGACCGGCTGCGCGATGCTAGTTCCTTCGAACCGCAGGTAAAGCTGGACGGTTTCCTCTCCCGCTCGTGTTCCCGTGTTGGTAATCTCAGAGTTGACGCTCATAACCGTCCTGGCGGCTCGCTCGCTCAGTTGTTCATTCAGCGTCTTCGCGCTCAGCTGGGTCTTCTCGATCTTGAGGTCCCCGTAGCGATAGCTGGAATACGACAGCCCGTAGCCGAAAGGGAACTGCGGGCTGTTCTGCTCGTCGATGTAACGCGAGACATACTTGTCGGTCCCAGTCGTCGGGGGATGAGTTAAGTCCATTTGACCCGTCGGGCGCCCCGTACTGAGGGCGTCGTAGTACAGAGGCTCTTGTCCGACGCTTCGCGGCCAGCTCACCACCAGCCTCCCGACTGGATTCGCCTCGCCAAAAATTGTGCGCACCAAGGCCGGCCCGGCTTGGACGCCGGGAAACCACGCGGCCAGAACCGCGGGCACTCGTTCAAACGCCCACGGAAGTGTCAGTGGCCGCCCACTGAACAGCACCAGAACGACAGGCTTCCCGGTTCGGACGACTTGCTCCAGAAGTTGCTGTTGCTGTCCCGGCAGACCGAGATGCGCGCGCGACGCCGCTTCACCCGTCATCTCTGGAGCGCTTTCTCCTAAGGCCAGAATCACGGCATCGGATTGCTCCGCAGCTTTAACAGCTTCTGCTATTTGCTCAGCCGATCCGCCGATGATCTCCGCCCCTTTTGCATAACGAACGCGTTCCGCCCCAAGCTTTTGCGTGAGCGCAGAACGCAAAGTGATGACGTCTTCGGGCCGCGCTTGCCCGGACCAGCAACCCAGCATGTCGCGGGGATCGTCAGACAGCGGGCCGATCAGAGCAATGGTTTTCGCCTCGGCCGAGAGCGGCAAAACAGGCGTTTCCCCCGGGAAGCGCGCATTCTTCAGCAGCACGAAGGATCTTTCAGCAGCGGTGCGCGCCAAAGCCAGACTCTCGGGTTGAACCATCGCCCCCGCTTCGCGGGTCTCGTCTGCATAGGGATGTTCGAATAGACCCAGCCCGAATTTCACGCGCAGCACGCGCCGCACGGCCTCGTCCACGGCGGCCTCCGGAACTTCCCCGGAGCGCACCAGTTGCGTGAGATTTTCGTGGTAGAGACTGCTGGCCATGTCCATATCAACACCGCCGAGAAAGGCCTTGCGTGCGGCGGTCGCGCCATCACTAGCGATTCCGTGTGCCATGAGTTCGGCGACCGAGGTCCAATCGCTATCCACCAGTCCCTCAAATCCCCACTCTTTCCGCAAAATCTGTTTCAAGGTGAAAGGATTTGCGGAGGAGGGTATCCCATTCAGCGAATTAAACGCGCTCATGAGGGTGGCAGCGCCGGCATCGACTGCGGCTTCGAATGGCGGCAAATAAAATTGCCGCAAAGTGTGTTCGGAAAGTTCCACGGCATTGTAATCACGGCCGCCTTCCGCAGCGCCGTAGCCCACATAGTGCTTGGGGCACGCCGCGATACTGTCAGCCGCATCCAGCCGCGCGCCCTGATAGCCGCGCACATAGGCCCGGGCCAGGGCCGCCCCAAGATAAGGGTCTTCACCAGATCCTTCGGCGATTCTTCCCCAGCGTGCGTCTCTTGCGATGTCAACCACCGGAGAAAATGTCCAGCGAATTCCGCTCGCGGATGTTTCACGTGCCGCTATACGTGCCGTTCGTTCCACCAATTCCGGATCCCAGCTGGAGGCCAGACCCAAGGGGATCGGGAACTCCGTTCGAAATCCGTGAATCACATCCAGGCCAAACAGCAGCGGAATGTGCAATCGGGATTGCTCTACGGCGATGCGTTGGAAGACATTTACTTCGCGCGCCCTAGTAATGTTAAACAGCGCCCCGACTTCCCCCTTCCGGATCATGTCCTCATAATCCGTGCGACCGGTGCCAGGCCCGGTCGGCTGTCCGGCGGAGTATTGGACTAACTGCCCAACTTTTTCCTCGAGCATCATCTTTCGAAGAAGGGCTTCCACTTTTTTTTCGGAACTTGGGTCGGATAAGCTGGCACGAACATGCGTCTCTCGCGCGACGAAAGGAGAAGATTTCGTTTGCGCCAGGGCCGCTTGGCTGAATAACAGGACCAGCACCACGAGTGCGGAACGATGCGGCAGCGAAGTCACGTTTGAAACACTCCAGTGATTCGGTCGGATCCCGGAACAAACCGTTTTCGGAGGTCCTGGGCAGACAACAAAGCGGCCCGATTTAGGCCCAGGTCAACTGCCCATGACCAAGATTCAGACCGAGACAAGCATCGCTAACCCTGAGAATCCAGACCGGCGCCGATGCGCCAAGGGACTTCCGCTCGGTTTTGAAAAGAGCATACTAAACCGATTTAGCGGATAGTTCAAGGACGTAGCATAGCGCGTCACGCCGGCTGATGGTAGGGCTTGTCCCGCTGCGGTTCGATATGCGAAACTACCACACCGGACACCCCACTATGCTGCGCCCCCAATCAGGCCCTGCCCCGCACGCGCGAAAACCCGCAAGACAAAGCGTCAGTTTGAGGTCGCTCGCCGAACACTTGGGGCTTTCACAGGCAGCCGTCTCTCTGGTCATTAACCGGTCTCCGGCTGCAAAATCCATTCCCCAGCGCACCCAGGACCTGATCCGTCAGGCCGCCCGCGAACTGAATTACAGACCGAATCAGCTGGCCAGGTCACTTCGTCAGCAGCGAAGCTACACCATCGGCGTGGTGGTGCCGGAAATCAGCGAGGGGTACGCGGCCCTGGTCATGTCGGGGATTGAGGATCATCTGCTCGAGGAGGGCTACTTCTATTTTGTGGTGAGCCACCGGCATCGCAGCGAGCTTATCGAAGAGTATCCGCTTCTGCTGCAGCAGCGGGCGGTGGAGGGTCTGATAGCAGTTGATACCGCCTTTACCGAGGGTGTCCAGGTTCCACTCGTGGCGGTCTCAGGCCACCGCGATGTGCCCGGAGTGACAAACATTGTTCTCAATCATTCCCAGGCCGCTTCGCTCGCGCTGGAGCATCTCACAACGCTTGGACATCGCAACATGGCCTTCATCAAGGGGCAGGAATTCAGCTCCGATACTGCCGTGCGCTGGGACTCCGTCCGGGGCGCGGCGGAAGTCCTGGGTATTCAGATCAAAGACCGCCTGGTTGTCCAGCTGGAAGGGGAATCTTCCTCACCGGAGCTCGGATATCAGGTCACTAAGAAACTTCTCGCCTCGGGTGAACTCTTCACCGGTCTCTTTGCGTTCAACGATATTTCGGCGATCGGCGCGGTCCAGGCGCTGCGTGAAGCCGGCCGCCGTGTTCCCCAGGATGTGTCCGTTGTGGGTTTCGACGACATTCAGAGTGCCGCTTTTCAAAATCCAGCCCTAACAACCGTTCGGCAACCCTTGCGCGAAATGGGCGTGATCGCGGCAGAGACACTGCTCCAGCGCATCACGGCGCCCCCGAATGCGCCCTATCCAAAGGAAATCATTGTTGAGCCGAGTTTGGTTGTGCGCGCGAGTACGGCTACCGCTCCGGGCTCGTCCCGAGTCTCTTGACCTGTCTTTGATCCCCCACGGCGGCGCTGCCATAAACGGTTCCTCGGCGCGAGATGCTTAGGCCAGGCCCGCCCTGGAAAGAGGCAATTCCCGGACGCGTTTTCCGGTCGCGGCAAAAATCGCGTTGCATAGCGCGGGAGCAAACGGCGGCAGCCCGGGTTCACCAATTCCAGCCGGTGGCGCATCGCTCGGCACGATGTAGATGTTGGTTTCCCGCGGCGCATTGTTCATCCGTGCCATCTGGAAGGTATCGAAATTGGATTGGTCAACGACGCCGTTCGTCGCCGTTATCTCTCCATAAAGAGCCAAACTCGTTCCCATAACCGCCGCGCCCTCAAACTGCTGATGCACCATCTCCGGATTCACGACAGTACCCGCATCCACGGCCGTATCCACACGCTTGATGTGCACATGGCCCGCATCATCCACCTGCACCTGCACTGCCGTCGCCACATAGGTCAGGAAGCTACGGTGCATGGCCAGACCGATCCCGTATCCGTTACCCGGCTTCTCTTTTCCCCAGCCGGCCTTCTCCGCAGCCAGCGTCAGCACGCGGCGAAATCTCGAGCTATCGATGGGATATTGCTCGTACGCTGCGCCGTAATTCGGAAATTCTTTTGGCAGCTCAGTCCTCGGCACGACGCGATCTGGTCCGAGCAGCTGCAGGAGGTATTCGAGCGGATCTCTCCCGGCCGCATGCGCCAGTTCATCCGCAAACGAATGAATTCCGAACGCATGATAGATGTTGGCCACCGACCGGAACCAACCGATCCGCGTGTGGGTGGTCGCCGGTCCGTTTTCCGCGCGAAAGCTAGCCACGGCGAACGGGACATCCGTGAAACCCAGCCCAAGTTCGTCCGGCGCGGAATAATTTGCACTGCCGTCGAATGTCGATCCGATGGGCGGAAACACGGTCCTTTGCAACCATGCCGTGGGTCTTCCATCGGGTCCCAGTGCGGCCTTCATATACATCGCCGCCACGGAGTGGTAGGCATCAAACTTGATATCGTCTTCCCGGCTCCATACCACTTTCACGGGCCTTCCCGTTTTCTTCGAGAGCACTGCCGCTTCCACTGCAAAGTCGGGAAACGATTTCCGGCCGAATGCGCCTCCAAGCAGCGTCACATGAACGGTCACATCTTCCTTCTTCAATCCCAGCGCTTGTGCGATGGCATCCCGCGCGCCCTGGGGGCCTTGCGTCGGCGCCCACACTTCAGCTTTACCGTCGCGGCATACCGCCAGCGCGGCCGGCGGCTCCATCGCGGCATGCGCCAGCAACGGCGTGTAATATTCCGCCTTCCTGCAGCTCTTTCTTGTACGCCTCCGAGTTCCAAACGCTATGCGGGCTCTTCTCCCACTCGATCTTCAGCTTTTTCCGTCCCTCGATCGCCGCCCAAGTGTTGTCAGCCAACACCGCCACGCCACCGAGGGCCTGAAAGCCGATGGGAGGCTTAAATGCATCGATTGTCGCTGTCTGCTTCACGCCTGTGAGGCCTAGCGCCGCCTGGTCATCGACGGACTTCACACTGCTGCCGAAGACCGGGGGGTGTGCCACGCTCGCATACAGCATTCCTTCCATGTGCGTATCCTGCCCGTACGCCGCTTTGCCGGTGCACATGTCCTTGAGGTCGTAGCTCGTTGTACCTTTGCCGATGTATCGCCACTCGTTTCGTGGCTTCAGCTTTACGTCTTCCTTTTTCGGAACCTCCAATTTCGCCGCCGCCGCCGCGAGCTCTCCGTAACCCAGTTTTTTGCCCGACGGCTTGTGCACTACGGTGTGCGGACTTGTTGTGCATTCCGCGGCCGGTACACCCCACTCGGCCGCCGCGGCTCTTACCAGCATCAGCCGCGCGGTTGCTCCGGACTCCCGCAAGACGTCGAAGAAACTCCGCACCGAATGCGATCCATCGGTATCCTGATCGCCGTATTTTTCGTCACCGGTGGCCTGCACGAGCTTCACGCGTGCCCACTCCGCATCCAGCTCGTCCGCCACGATGCGCGGCAGCGCCGTCCGGCTCCCGCTTCCCATCTCCGAGCGGTGCGCGATGATGTACGCGGTTCCATCCGCATCGATCGCCAGGTACACGTTCGGCCTCAAGGGCGCCTTGGTCATGCCATCCGCATCTGCGGATCGAACCAACAGCTGCTCCGGCATGAGGCGAATGCTCAATACAAACGCGCCCGCTCCGAGCATGCCTTTGAGGAATCCGCGCCGGTCGCTCCCTATTTCACGATCGCCGCTCGAAATATTGTCGATATGAATCATGCACCCTCGCTCCGCCACTGGACGAAAATGGCTGCAAAATCAGGTAATACCAGGCTCCATCCTACCGCCAATCCGTTTTCTTGCAAGCCCGGCGGCCGCGAAGCATGCCGCGCGGATGGGTGGGGAGTTAGGCGAAGCGGGAAAAGTGGCGCATTGCGATTTTGGACCGGACAGTACATTCTCTAAACACGGCAGTACAACACGACATGTCCAGAGACTTCATGAGGCGCGCCATCGCGCTGGCGCTCGAGAACGTTCGCTCAGCGAGCGGCGGGCCGTTCGCTGCCGTGATCGTAAAAGAAGACCGCATCATTGCTGAAGGCACAAACCGCGTCACTCGCACGAACGATCCAACTGCGCATGCGGAAATCGTGGCCATCCGCGAGGCCTGCCGCGTTCTCGCTGATTTTCAACTCAGCGGCTGCGAACTCTATACCACCTGCGAACCTTGCCCCATGTGCCTTGGCGCGATTTACTGGGCACGCCCCGCGCGAATTTTCTACGCCGCAACGGCTGCCGACGCCGCGGACGCCGGTTTCGATGACGCCTTCATCTATGATGAGCTCAAGATCGCACCCGCCGGGCGGCGCATTCCGATGACGCAGCTTCTCCGCGACGATTCCCTCGCTATTCTCTCGGCATGGAAGCAACAGGAAAACAAAACGCCTTACTGAACTTAGTTTCCGTTTTCGCGAACCGCCCCCGGGATCACGACTCCGGCCAGGCACCCAGCGCACGCCGCAGATCGATCAGCTGACCCAGATGATAGGCGTTGTGATCGGCCAGCAGCAGACTTTTGCCAGGTGGCTTGGTCCGGCGGTACGGGCGTCTTCGGCCAGTAGCCCTCGGGAAATCCAGGCGAGATGTGCTTGGCGTTGCGGCTGAATTCCAGAATGTCCCACTGCGCAATGCGCACGTGCTCCATTAACTGCCAGCCCGTATGCGGCAAGCCTTCGACGAAGGTTCCTCGTTTCGCTTCGGGAAAACCATCCAGCGCATCCATGAAGTGCACGTGTGCCCCGCCGCCTTTCAGGAGAGCGACGAGCTGCTCGCGCAACCCCTGATCGTGATTTGCCCCGGTGCTTTTCTTTTTAGTGATCCGCTTGTTTTTTTTCTTCACGAGGGTTTCCTATTTCTCCGAGAGAAGCAATTGCGGGAACGGCATGCTCTGTCGTTCTCACGAACCCGGCATTCCTGAACATCTTCTCATATTGCGAGAACGTGTAGACGTCGGCCGAGTCAGGGTGAAGTGGTAGCCATGGGCTTTGACTCCTCCCGTGGATGGAAAAATGTCCGCACCCATCTTAACGGAGGCCACTGGGGATTGAAACTTCATCCGAAGCGATTGCCCGGAACCTGCTCCGCTGGCATACTTTCTTTTCCCCGCAACAGCCAAGAGGCAATCGATGAAACGTGAATATCACCGCTGGTACTCTGACCGGCTCGGCATGGAGCTGGGTGTGGTCGTCTACGGGCATTGGGGCCCGCCGCTCCTGGGTTTCCCCACCAGCGCCGGTGACGAGTGGGAACTCGAAGGCCAGAGCATGGTCGGCGCGCTTGCGGATTTCCTCGATGCCGGAAAAATCAAATTCTTTTCCGTGAATTCGATCAATGGGCACAGCTTTTACAACAAGAGCGCGCACCCGTTTCACCGCAGCCACGTCCAAGTGGTTTTTGATTCCTATCTGCGCGAGGAGGTGGTTCCGTTTATATGGAATAATTGCCAGTCGCCAGGCATTGCAATCTCCACGATGGGTGCTTCGTTTGGCGCGTACCACGCCGCCAATAGTCTCTTCAAGCACCCCGACGTCATCAAACGCTGCTTCGCCATGTCCGGGGTCTACGACCTGCGGAACTTCATGGACGGCATGTACGACGACAATTTTTATTTCAACAATCCCGTCGATTACCTCTCGAACGCCAGCGACCCCTGGTTCTACGAGCAGATCGCAAGTTGTGACATTCACCTCAGCACCGGTACGGGTCCTTGGGAGAACAGTGGGCCTACCTACCGCCTCTCAGAAGTTCTCTCCAGCAAGGGCATCCGTCATTCGCTGGACAACTGGGGCCCGCAGGGCGGCCACGACTGGCCCTACTGGAAGCACCAGATGAGAGAATACGTCTCGCAACTCTTCTAAGAATTGTTGTGATCGTTTCGCGGTTGGAGCGAGGACCTTAGCGCAGGCCCAAATGCTCGAGTTGGTAGTGGCCTTTTTCGATGACTTGGTCGTCGTCAATCCACACGTCGCAGTTGCGGGTAAGCACGTCGACATGGGTCCTAGATTTCCAGTTGGCGTGGGTCTGGCTGCCGTAGGGATCGCCGAAGGCGATATGCACACCCGGGAATTTTTCATCCTGCAGCAGAATACCGATCATCGCGGATAAGCCCAGGTTGGTGCCAAACGCAAGCTCGCCCACCCGGTCGCTGTTTTCGTCGGTGTGGCAGTAATCCCAGAATTCCTGCTCCAAATCCTTGCGGGCACAGGTCACGCCGATGAGCCGCGCGCCCTGGATCTCCAGCATCAACGGGGTGGCCTGCAGGTCGCCATATTTTCCGTTGAAGTGATCGCCGGCCGTGGCGTCGCAAACAAATGTGCCGTCCACCGTCGCAGGGGTGGTGAAAACTTCGCCGGCTGGAAGGTTCGACCAGTAGCGTGGGCTGATGAGCCCGCTGGTCTTCACCCAGTCGAGGCCGCGGTCGAAATGCGCAGCAATCTTCGTCCCTGCTTCGGTCTTTACCGTTAGGGCTTCAGCGCGAAGCATGCGCGCGCGCAACTTTTCACTCAGTTGATCCACCAGGCGGTAATCCGCGCGCATGCCCTGCTGCATGATCTCGGGCGTGACACCGACCATGTGCGCGTAACGAATCTGTCGGCGCTCGACCACTCTCACGATGGCCATGCGCGCAGCCAGTTCACCCGGCTGAGGCGTCATGCACAGCACGCCGACATCCGCCGTTTCCAGCTCGTCGAGGACACTCTCGGGCGCAGCCTTCATCGGCCGCGGTCCAAACTCTTCCAGAAGCAAGCCGGTATAGGGGGCGCGCCGCTCGTCCAGAGCGGCGGCGATGCTGGCCGCCACGGCCCGGCTGGCTTCATCGGCAATCAGGGCCACGTGTTCACCGGGGCGCACGCCCAGGCATGTTTCCACGGCGTTGCGCGCGCCGGGCATCAATTCCTTTTGTGGGGAACCGAATTTCATCTAGTTAATTCTACTTGAATTGCGCGGATTTTCTAGCGCCCGCCTTCCCGTGGGTCTTTTGCTTTCACCTGGCCGTGCGGCCGGTACATGGACGGAAGATGCGGCCAGGCAAGCTCATCAATATCCCTGGGTGGCCCGCTGGCCATGTGGGGACACGCGGAACGCCGGAATCTGCCCGCCACCGCTGGTTACGTTGGCGAGGCCGGTGGCGCTGAGGCGAGTGAGAAAGCCACAAAGTTTTCCGCGGAACAAGTACGGAGCGAAATCCACCAGCATGTCGCGGTAATCGACTTTGCCGCCGTCCGCAATGTAAGGGAAGACTTCGCGGCGGATGGGAATACGTTCCTGGGCGATCCACGCGCCGTTCTTTGAGGAAAGTGCAAACTCGATCGCGGCGTCCCAGGCGGCCTCGTCGGTTTCCCAGCCGAGGGTCACACCGGCCCCGCCATATTCATCACTGGGCTTAAGCACCATGTTTTCGCGCTCTTTACGAATGAAGGCGAGCAATTCGATGGGCTGGCCGTAGTGTGCCGTCTTGACGTCCGCGACGACGCGGGTCCAGGGAATATGCCGGCGGATCACTTCGCACTCGCCGTGGGAGAAGAGCGCGCCGTTTTGCTCGTCGGTCAGCACGGCGAAAAACGCCTTCACATGCGGAATCTTGCAGCGGAAGTTATTCGCCACACACACGGCGTTCGCCGCGTAGGCTTTGACCAGCGCGGAACACTCGGCAGGCTTGGCCACCATGTCGTTGATAAGCACGCGGCGGTAAACCAGATCGATCTTCTTGCCTTGCGTTGTGAGCGATTTCCCGTCCCACTCGAGTTCGCGGGGATCGGCGATGAACGTCGGAATGCCCATTCTCTCGAAGCGTTTCTGCAGGATTTCGAACTCGCTAACGGTTGGCACATCTTTCCAGTCCACAATAGCAATCTGTGGCTTCTTGGACGACCCTCCCCAGTCCAGATAGCTCATCACCAAGGCATCCAGGAGCTTGGCGCTGAGAGGGTAACTGTGAACTTCATACCTCTGCGCAAATTTATCCATCACCGGGAGTTCGCGGAAGATTTCAGCAAGCGCCTCCGCGTAGCCCGCACCCGCCGGCGATTCGCCGTTGTATTCCGCAAACTTCAGCGAGTCCGGAAGCAAAAACGCATCCAGCCGGGAGGCCGTGCATGCCCGTCCAGATCCCGCGGGAATTCGAGCGAGACGTTCTTCTTCCTCTCGCAGATGCAATGGTGCAAAGAGATGATTGTCGTCGAGCGCGGCGCTGGCGATGCGCTCGCCGAGATCCGCGATGGTTTCCGCGACGGTTCTCACACGCTCCTCGTCCTCGGGAGAAAGAAAAAACGGACGCAGGAAAGGGCAGTGAACGCGATCGCCAAAGGTAAGCCGCGCTTTGCGCATGCGCTTGAACAATTCTTCCGGTAGCGCGGGCACCTGCAGAAGCGTGGCTTTCAAAATAGCGTGCCACTCCTCTGCCGGGGAAGGGGGAAAAACCGAGGGTGTCGGAGCGCTGGTCATTCATCACGATCCCTGAGCGGACCCTGCCGCCGGAGCGGCCGCAGACCTCTGCCCGGCGGAGGCGCTCTTTGACGCTCCCGTGAATCCCGCGGCTGCTCCGATGCCAAGCATCTCTTCCCAACGTGGCCAGGGGTTCGAAGCCTTGCCGTGGAGCGCGCGGTCGATCACCAGACGCGCCATTTTTTCCACCACGTGCTCGAAATAGAATTCCGTGATGCGATCACGTTCGAAATCCGGCGCGGGATTCAGGAAGTCGATGGCGTAGGGCACGCCGTCTTTGACGGCGAACTCGATGGTGTTCATTTCGTAGCCCAGCGCCTGGTTGATGGTTTGCGCATCTTTCACGACACGCGCGCCGAGTTCCGGCGTCAGGTATTGGTGGTCGACCAGGTATTTGCGTTCCTGGGGATCATAGTGAACGGGGACAATGTCCGTCTTGCCGAAGGTGAAACAGCGCACGTACTGAGTGAAATCGATGAATTCCTGGAGGGTCATGCAGTACGGCGAAGTCTTGTCGTAGGCCGCGAGGAGCTCCTCTTTGTTGTTCACTTTGTAGACGTGCTTCCAGCCACCACCCGAAAAAGGCTTCAAGATGGCAGGCCGCCCGATGTAATCGAGCA
>WNGH01002859.1_pt1 | contig 16433 bp, 23 predicted proteins | sample 5400631 | NCBI WGS metagenome assembly WNGH01 (sample SAMN13153373, study PRJNA577476) | soil metagenome | isolation source: 115 cm soil or saprolite under Garry oak tree replicate 1 | place: USA:California | collected 2016-06-15
CGCGATCGATGTCGTGGACGACGTTGGTGACCTGCGCGATGTCCATTGCCTCTCCTCGAGAAAGTAGTTAGCTTTAGCTAAGTAATTATGGAAATGGGTTCCCGTCAAGCCCCCGCCGCGGCCCGCGCAGTCGCCGACCGGCTGCACTCGGCGGCCATCCATCTGCTGCGGCGGTTGCGGGTGGAGGACAAGGCGCTGGGCCTGTCGGGCCCGCGCGCGTCGGCCTTGTCGGTCGTCGTGTTCCGGGGACCGATCACGATGGGTGCCCTGGCCGAGGCGGAGCAGGTGCGCCGGCCCACGATCACACGGCTGGTGGACGGGTTGGAGCGTCGGGGACTGGCACGGCGCGTGAATGATCCGACCGATGGGAGGGTGCAGCTCGTCGAGGCGACCGCGGCAGGGACGCGCTTGCTGCAGAAGGGGCGGGCGCGGCGCGTGGAGCGACTCATGCAGGGTGTTATGCAGCTAACAGAGGAGGAGCAGCAGGTGCTGGCGCACGCTGCGGACTTGATGGAGCAGTCCCTTTTGGTGAGTTTTTGACGCCCGGCGCCGTAGCCAAGTGGTAAGGCAGAGGTCTGCAAAGGGCCTCGGACTTTTTCCTGCGGAGTCCCTTCTGGTCCTAAGTGTTCTCCGCGATTCCGGTTAACTGCAGAGACGGATTCCTTCGCAGTCCTGGGAGTTCGGTGGTTTCCGCCCGAGTCTGCCCCCAGTCTTGCCACCAGCGTTTCCCGCGCGTCTACCGGGCGACGGCATCGAGCATTGAGCGGACGAACTCGATCTCGTCCACACTGATGGTGTGCGCCATCCCGGGGTAGATCCGCTTCGTCACGCGCGCCCCCATCCGTTCCATCACGGTTGCCGTCTCGTCAACTCGGCGCTTGGGTACGTGCGGATCCACGTCGCTGCAGCCGAGGAAGGCCGACGTGCTGTCGAAGGTCCCGGCATCGTCGCGTGGCGTACCGTCGGGGCCGATCAGTCCTCCGGACAGCCCGACGATCCCGCCGTAGCGCCGGGCATGGCGCGCCGCGAATTCCAACGCGAGGCAGGCGCCTTGGGAGAAGCCGAGCAGCACCACGCGATCGGCAGGAACGCCCGCCGCCTCCGCCTTCTCAAAGGCGGTCCCGAGTAAGCGCAGCGCCGAAGACAGATGGGGTTCGTTGCGCTTGACGGGCTCGAGAAAGCTGTAGGGATACCACGTCCCACCCGCGGCTGCCGGTGCGAAACAGGCGAATTGCGGCCGGTCCAGCGAGCGCGCCAGCTCCTGCATGTCCGCCGCGGACCCGCCACGCCCATGGACCAAGATGAGGGCGCCGGCCGCTTGCGCAAACGACGCGCCCGATACGAGGATCGGCTGATCGCGGTGCGGATCTCTAGCCAAGTGGTGGAAGCTCTCGCTCGATGCGGGCGCGCTGCGGCTCGAGCCACGCCGGCAGCTTGAGCGCCGTCCCGAGGCGATCGAAGGGCTCGTCGATGGTGAATCCCGGGGGGGCCGTGGCGATCTCGAACAGCGCGCCCCCGGGCTCCCGAAAGTGGATGGACCGAAAGTACTGGCGGTCGAGCACCGGAGTCACGTTCAGGCCGTCGCCCACCAAGTGCTCGCGCCACTCTCGCTGCTCGGCATCGCCCGCGACGCGCCAGGCGACGTGGTGAACCGTCCCCACGGAAACGCGTCCGGCTGCTGCATCCGGCATGCAGCGTACCTCCACACGCGTCGCTGTCCCGCTCGTCGCCAGGGCGAAGCGGAAACGATTCGCTGATTCGCCCGTCGGGTGGAATCCCATCAGGTCGGTGAGCAATCGCGCGGTCGCCTCGTATCCTTGCTCCGCGAGGGTCACGTGGGCGAATCCGAGGATCGCATGCTCCGCCACCGCGTCGCCGCTTGCCACCCCGACGAGCTCCAGGCTCAGTCCGTCCGGGTCTTCGAAGGCAAGCAGCTCTTCGCCGAACGCCTCACCCCGCTCGGCCGGCACCCGATGGCGCTGTAGGCGTTCGGACCAGTGGCTCAAGGACGCTGGCGGGACGGCGAACGATGTCGTCGTGACCTGCCCGACTCCGCGGCGCCCGCGAGCACCCCCCGTGGCTCAGCTCCGATCAAGCGTCGTTCGTGACCGGCGGCTACTACGCCGTCGATGGCGGCTACCTGGCACAATGACAAGTCGCGAAAGGCCTAATCCGTTGTCCTCAACGCCACACAGCACATTCCCGGCTGCGGGTCGAGCGCCGACGTGCACCCGGCGACCCCGAGCCCCCGCACCACTCCTGCCAGAAGCGCCTCGTTCATAGCGCACATGAGCGGGCGATAGTCGCGCGCCAGCGCGTCGAAGGGGCAGTTGTGGAGCCGGATCGCCCCGTCCGCGTTGCGAAACGGCTCGTAGCCGTGCTCTTGGAGCACTGTCTGGAGCTGCTTTAGCAGAGTGCTACGGCCAGATCGTTTGCCGGCGCGACGCCGGGCTTCCCGTCCCAGGCTGGTCCCAAATCGCGAGGCCGTCTTTCTGAGGCGCGAACGGGTCGCCGGTGGCGTACTGGCGGCGAGCGTGCTCGCGAACAACCGCGCCGCGAGCTCGTAATCGCGCGGAGGCAGGGAGACGTTGACCTGGAGGCTGGAGCGGTGGTACAGCTTGGCCGGACGCCCGGCGCCTGGGCCGCGACGCTTGTTGAGCCGCCGGTAGGAAGCCTCGAGTAGCCCTCCCTCGACGAGCTTGTCGAGGTGAAACGCGGCCAACGCCCGGGACACCCGGACGCCTCGGGCGGCCTGATCCCGGCTCACTTGCCCAGGCCCGCGGGCCACGAAGAGGTAGAGGGCCCGCCGCACCGGGTCAGCCAGAGCGGCGATCCGCCCAATCGTGCTGTCCACGTTCTGTGCCGGCATGCCCTGAATCTAATACATGCCACCGCTAGCGGAACCCCCCTCGGGAATCCATCGGAACCAAAATAAGCATGTACTTGTTTTAGAAGTGGGCACGAGGTGTACCGTACACCTCTCAGGCCCGTTCATCCGAGCCTTCTCGAGGAGTCCACCATGCTTTCGATCCTGCTGGCTGCAGCGCTCGTCGCCGCCCCCCCTTCGACAGCCCCGCAGCCGGTTTCACCCGCCGCCGAGACCGCCCCCGTTAGCCGCGCCGCGTTTCACGACGCGATGCGGCAGCTGTGGGAGGACCACATCACGTGGACCCGGCTCTTCATCGTGAGCGCAGTGTCTGGTCTTCCCGACGAGGGACCGGCAGCCCAACGCCTGCTCCGGAACCAGACCGATATCGGCGATGCGATCAAGCCATTTTACGGCGACGCCGCTGGTGTGCGGTTGACCGCGCTGCTGCGCGACCACATCCTGACCGCCGCCAAGCTCATCACCGCTGCGAAGAGCGGCGACACCAGCGCGGTGAGCGCCGCTTCGGCCGCATGGTACGCCAACGCCGACAGCATCGCGATGTTCTTGAGCGCGGCCAACCCACGCAATTGGCCGCGCACTGCCCTGCAGGCAGCGATGCGCATGCATCTCGACCTCACCCTTAAAGAGGCAACCGCGCGGCTGCACGGTGACTGGGCCGCGGACATGGCGGCCTATGACGAGGTGCACCGGCACATCCTCCAGATGGCCGACGTGCTCAGCGACGGGATCGTGAAGCAGTTCCCCAACCGGTTCAACTGAGGCGCCGGCCCCATGTCGAGTCTCCTGCTGGCGGATCTCTCGGTCGAAGCCGTCGCCGACTCCAAGCTACGCCGGGTTGCTCGGAAGTTCCGGGCCGTTATGGAGGAGTTAGACCTCGATCTGGGCGACCCCCACCTCGAAGGGACGGAGCTCCGCGTCGCCCGGGCCTACCGCGAGATGTTCGCGGGTCTTGGCGCCGGCGCGGAGCCCACGCTCCGCACGTTTCCTAACACCGAGCGCTACACCGAGATGGTGAGCCTCGTGGGCATTCCGTTCTACTCCCTCTGCGCTCACCACTTCCTCCCCTTCTTCGGATCGGTGCATGTGGCCTACCAACCCGGGGAGCGGATCGTGGGCCTGTCCAAGGTGGCGCGGGTGGCGGAGTTCTACGCGCGGCGGCCGCAGGTGCAGGAGCGCATGACCGAACAGATCGTGGAGTTCCTGGACCGGGAGTTGTGCCCGTCGGGAGTCATGGTGGTCGTCCACGCGCGCCACTTCTGCATCGAGATGCGAGGCATGAACCGGGCGGGCCTCGTCACCACGACGAGCGCCGTCCGCGGCGGGTTGGCCGAAGAGCGGCGCCGCGAGTTCCTTGCGCTTCTGCCCCGATCGACGAATGCCTTCACCCTTGACGACGAGAGCGACGCATGACGCACTATCCCTATTTGATCGTCGGCGGGGGGATGACGGCCGACGCGGCCGCCCGCGCCATCCGCGAAGCCGACCCGACCGGCACCGTCGGTCTTATCTCCGCCGAGCCGCACCCACCCTACGCTCGCCCTCCGCTCTCCAAAGGGCTGTGGAAGGGCGATCCCGAAGCCGGTATCTGGCGCGTCACCGAGACCACTGGCGCAGAGCTGCGGCTCGCCCGCCGCGTCACGGCGATCGATGCGCAGCGAAAGGTGGTTACGGACGAGCGAGGCGACACCGTCACCTACGGTAAGCTGCTCCTCGCCACGGGCGGCACGCCGCGACGCCTGCCGCTCGACACCCAGCAGATCATCTACTTCCGCACCTACGACGACTACCGCCGGGTGCGCGCGCTCGCCAATGAGCGGTTGCGGTTCGCCGTGCTGGGTGGCGGCTTCATCGGCTCGGAGATCGCCGCGGCGCTCAAGCTGGCAGGCCGTGACGTCGTGATGCTCGTCCCCGAGGACGGCATCGGTGCTCGGGTCTTCCCGGCCGATCTGTCGCACTTCCTCGTGGGCTACTATCGCGAGCAGGGCGTGGAGGTCAGGACAGGTGAAGGCCTCGCCGGCCTCACGCCGAGCGCCGGCACGCTGATCGTGCAGACGACGCACGGACAGGAGTTTCCCGCGGATGTCGTCGTGGCGGGGCTCGGGATCCAACCGAATGTCGACCTCGCCGAGCAGGCGGGGCTGCGGGTGGACAACGGCATCGTCGTCGACGAGCTGTTACGGACCAGCGCGCCCGACATCTTCGCAGCGGGCGACGTCGCCAACTTTTTCAATCCCGCGCTCGGCACCCGGATGCGGGTGGAGCACGAAGACAACGCCAACACGATGGGGGCCGCGGCGGGCCGCGCGATGGCGGGACACGGGGCACCATACACCCATCTGCCGTTCTTCTACTCGGATCTCTTTTCACTGGGCTATGAGGCGGTCGGGGAGCTCGACCCACGGTTCGAGACGTTCGCAGACTGGAAGGAGCCGTTCCGGGAAGGTGTCGTCTACTATCTCAAGGACGGGCGCGTCCGGGGCGTGCTGCTCTGGAATGTGTGGGGCCAAGTGGACGCGGCACGCCAGCTCATCGGTGCGCCCGGCCTGTTTTCACCGCAGGCGCTCAAAGGGCGCTTGGTCGCCTAGCGACCCGTGCTCATCGATCCCGTGTGGGAGTCCTTCCGTCGGCATCCGGCGCGGCACGTGGCCGCTGACGCGTTCGTGTACTTGAAGGGAGACCCGGCGCAGAGCGTGTACTTGCTGCGCAGCGGCCTCGTCAAGATCAGCGCGGTCTGGCGCGACGGACGAGAGTTGATCGTGCGCCTTGCGCGGCCAGGCGAGCTGTTCGGGAAGACCAGCCTTGGCACTGCGGAGTACGGCGAACACGCTCGCACGCTGGAACCATGCGAGATCGTGGAGATTCCCGCGGCGAATCTGGTGGCCCAGATAGCGCGTGACCCGGGCGCGGTCGCTGCGGTTTTCAAAGAATTCGCGCTACGCCTGCGCGAGGCAAGACAGACGGTTGAGGGTCTCGCATTCGCCGGCACCATGGAACGCCTGTGCCTGGTTCTCGGGAAGCTCGCGAACGAACTCGGACAACCTGACGGCCCGGCCGTCTTGATACCGCACTACATCAGGCAGGAGGATGTGGCGCGAATGACCGGGGCTCGGCGTGAGGTGGTCTCGGGCTTGCTCAACCGATTGCGAGAGAAGGGCGTCATCCGTTATTCGCGGAAGGGCGCCCTGCGAGTGGACTCGGGCACCCTTGGTCGCTTCGTGCAATCACTCCTGAAGCGACGCGGGTCACGGTAAGTAAGCGAGATAACTTACAGCACGCTGCCTCCCGCATACCTTTTCCGCCTCGGAGACTCCTCCCGCCTCGAGTGGCAGCGATGACAATGCCTTCGTCTTTCCGAATGACGCTCCGCGCGCGAATCCACATTGCCGTAATCAGCGTCGCTCTAGTCGCGTGCAGGGAGCAAAGCCGCGTGACCGCTCCGCGCGACGGGTTGGTCGCGCCCCTACAGGATCATGTTGTCGGACCGGCGATCGACGTTCCCACCAGTGGCCGATTCATCTTTCGACACTGGACCTTTGGCGACGAGCAATTCTGGACCGACACACTCCGTTTGAACGAAGTAGTCGAGGCCGCCGTCTCGCCGGCGACGGCGCTCGCCGTCGGCCTCAAGGTGGACGCAGAGCGACTGCCGCCGGGGTTTCTGGCCAGCGCGGACCTAACGAGCCCGAGCACTACGGTGGAGCTGCTTCGGCGGCACGCCGTGGTGGGCATTGAGGCCGTGATCACCGCTGATAACCACATCAAAAGCCTCGGGATCACATGCGCGCTGTGTCACTCGACCGTCAACAACTCCGTGACAGCCGGGGTCGGTAGACGACTGGATGGCCTGCCAAACCGGGACCTCAACGTAGGGGCGATCGTCGCGCTATCGCCCGTACTCCCGGCTGCGGTTAAGGCCGTGTTCAACTCCTGGGGCCCTGGGAGGTACGACGCCGAGTACAACCGCGACGGCATTAACAGCCCAGTCGTGCTCCCGCCAGCCTTAGGTTTGCGCGGCGTCTCGCTCGAGACCTACACTGGCGAAGGCCCGGTCTCCTACTGGAACGCCTACGTGGCTGTCACACAAATGCACGGGCACGGCTCGTTCTCCGACCCCGTTCTGGGCATCAACATTCAGCAAACGCCCGATCTCGTGACGCCCGTGCTGCCGGCGCTGCGCGACTACCAACTCAGCCTGAAGACTCCGCCACCGCCACCCGGGAGTTTCGATCCAGCAGCGGCACGGCGTGGGAAAGTGGTATTCGAGACGACTGGACGGTGCGCGAGCTGCCACATTCCATCGCTGGCGTTCAGCGACGTCAATCGAGGAATCCTGCACGCTCCCTCGGCGACGGGCATGGACCCAGTGCGAGCGGGCCGGTTGAAGAACCACATGTACCGGACGACGCCGTTGCGAGCGCTGTGGCAGCATCCACCGTACTTCCATGACGGGAGCGCCGCGACGTTACGTGATGTCGTCGAGCACTACGACCGGTTCTTCGGCCTCCACCTGTCCTCTCAACAGACAAACGATTTGGTCGAATACCTGAAGTCGGGTCCGCCCAGACGCGAGAGCGAGGATCGGGATCATCGCGATGGTGAGGACCGCGACCACGAGAACTGACGCGATAGCTACCCAACGGAACCTCACCTCAACGCGGAAGAAGCCATGGCGATTCTCCCACTAGTCCGGCGTGCCCCAATCCGGATGGCCATCCTCGCGGTCACCGCCTTGGTCGCATCAACAGCCTGGGTGACCTCGCGAAGCCACGCTGCGCGGTCCGACGAACCGCGCTTTGATGACGTGATCGCAAGCCACGCGGCCAAGATGCTCGAAGATGGAAGGCAGACCTTCCGCTTCGACACGTTTGGTGATGAAGCGTTCTGGGGTGACGCGCTGCAATTGCACAAGGCCATTGCCGGGGAGAGGAACGGCGGCGTAGGTCCGGGAGTCAGCCCCAAGACGGCGCTCGCGGTCGGGCTCAAGGTGGACGTCGACGCCCTCCCCGAAGCATTGACACAGCAGCTGCGCGAGGGGAAGGTGAATCTCGACGACCCCGCCACCACGCTCGCGCTGCTGAAGCTCAACGCGGTTGTGGGCGTCACCGGTTTCTTCGATACGAGCGGAAACATCCGGTCGATTGGCATCCAGTGCGCGTTGTGCCATTCGACCGTCAACAACTCATTCGCCCCTGGCATCGGGCAGCGTCTGGACGGCTGGGCCGCTCGCGATCTCAACGTAGGTGCGGTCGTCTCTTTGGCGCCGAACCTCAAGCCGTTCGCCGACCTCTTGGGCGTGGACGTGGCGACGGTGAAAAAGGTGTTCGCGAGTTGGGGACCGGGCCGATTCGACGCCTGGCTCGACAAGGACGGTAAGGCATTCCGCCCGGATGGTAAGCAGGCAGGCACGCTCAATCCGTCCGCCTTTGGGCTCGCTGGTGTGAACCTCCACACCTGGACCGGATCTGGCTCGGTCACCTACTGGAACGCCTACGTCGGCGCCACCGAGATGCACGGCTCGGGCACGTTTTTCGACGCTCGGCTCGGTCGGCGGGAGCAATACCCCGTCGCGGCGCGCAGCCGGGCCTACAACACGCGCGGCACTCCGGATCGGTTGACCTCCAAGCTCGCCGCCCTGCACTTCTATCAATTGGCGATCCCCGCGCCGAAGCCGCCCGCGGGGTCGTTCGACGCTACGGCCTTCGAGCGCGGGCGCACCGTATTCAACGGCAAGGCGCGCTGCTCGACCTGTCACGTTCCGCCGCTCTTCACTGAGCCGGGGAACAATCTGCACGCACCGAGAGAGATCGGCGTCGACGCCTTCCAGGCGGACCGCTCTCCCACGCACATGTATCGGACTTCGCCGCTCGCGGGACTGTGGACGCACGAGAAGGGTGGATTCTATCACGACGGTCGGTTCGCCACGCTGATGGACGTGGTGAACCATTACGACACGTTCTTCAAGTTGAATCTGACCGCACAGGAGAAGAACGACTTGATCCAGTACTTGAAGGGCCTGTAGCGCACCGATCAAACCCAGAGGGCCGGGCTGGTAGTGGGGGGTTATCCCGGCCCTCCAGGTGAGAGCCCGATCAATCCCTTTTAACCATCGCTACTCGCCCGTCGCAGCCGAACCCGCAGCGCCGGCGTGGGCGGAAACCCGCGATGGATCCAGAACGCCACCTGCGTGATGTACTTCTCCTGTCGGCGGGCGCGGTTCCAGGCACCGAATAGCCGGATGCGGTATGCGCCGCCGCCCCACCGCTGCTTCACCATCTCGTACGAGAACTCGCCAGGCAGTATCCGCTCGAGATAGATCCACCGCTCCGGGTCGTCATCGCGCTGGCGCCACAACACGACAACGCGGACGCGCCAACCGAGATTGCTGACGACGTCTTCCGGATCGCGCCGCTGCTCCTCATTGTGGCGCCGAAGCGCCTCTGGGATCTCCTGACCCGACCGCGTGCGCAAGCGAACCTACTCCCTGGAATGCTGTTTTGTAGCCAAGACCGCTCGTCACTCGGCTAGTGATGCCGCTCGTTACTCCGCCAGTTACCCGGCACCTCTACCGGAAATTCCACCGGGCTTTTCACCCGCGTTGTAGCCGGGCATCGCGGTGGATTCGCCCCAGCAATCAGTTTTCAGGAAGTAGCGGGCCAAGCCTTCCCGGGGCGTTGACACGTCCACTCGATGGGGATAAGATGATATGGCAGCTATAACACTTTCAAGGGGAGCAATAGAGTGGGACGCGCCCGCCCGGATCTCATCACGGTGCTTGAGGAAAACCCGCCTGGTCCCAATGCGGGCATCACGCTCCTGCGACGAGTTCGGAGCCGCGAGTACAGGACCCAAATCGGGCCCCGTGGTCATCTGTCGCAGATCGAAGCCGCAGCATTTCTCGGGAAGAGCGTCATGGCCGTTAATCGGTACGTTAGACTCGGCCTATTGAAAGACACGACGCGTTACGGGATCTCAACCATCCAGCTCGCTGAGCTGCGGCGATTCCGACGTGAATACCTAGAAGGCGGGAAGGGTGGCCGGCTGCTGCGGGGCGTCGGCGGAGCGAGGAGGAAGGCATGAGAGTCGGTGAGCGCGGTGAACCGCGTTTGCGGCTCGAGAGTTCGCCGCCAACGGCCGGCCCCGTTGAGCCGTTGCTGACAGCGACCGAGGTGGGCCGCCTGCTCGCCATTGCCACGAAGCGGGTCTATGACGTCGTCGGGCATCTCGCAGTTCAACTAGCGCCACATACACTGCGGTGGCGGCTCTCAGATATCACGGCGCTCATCGAGGAGCGGAGGAGAACGAAGTGAGTATCTACCGGCGGCCGGAGAGCACACGATACGTGGTGGAAGTCCGCTGGCGGGGGCTTCCCCGGCTGAAATTCTCGACTGGGACCACGAGCAAGTCTCGCGCGGGCGCGATGGAGCGGACACTTCACGCATTGAGGGATGCTGGACGGTTCGATGTCCTGCGGCTTCTAGGGGACGGAAAACTCCGCCTCGTGGACGTTCACGAGGACTATCAGCGCGACCCCGCGGCGCTCCAGCAGCGGATTGCGAAGGTGGCGAGCCCGGTGCTCGGGCCGGTCGTCGATGCGTGGCTGAAGTGGCTCGAGAGTCCCGCGACGCTGTCGTCGAGGACGAGGCGCCCGTTCAGCCCCCGGACGGCGTATCGATACCACGAGTCGTGGCAGCGGCTGTTTCGCGTGCTGGCGAGGGGGCGGGATGCGACGCTCGCCGACATTACCAAGGGGTTCATTGCTGACTTCCGGGAAGCCCGTCGCCGCGAGGGTAAGGCGGGATCGACGATCAACCGCGACCTATGTGCGTTGTCGGCGTTTCGGCGGTGGTGCGAGGAGGAGCAGGAGCTCGCGGTTCCGGCTCTGAAACTGCCGCGCGAGCGAGAACCAGCCGGTAGGGAACGGTGGCTCTCCGCCGAGGAGCTGAGGGATCTGGAGTCCGCCACGCCGCGGGAGTGGTGGCCTCTATTCGCGACTCTCGCGTTCACAGGGTTGCGAATCGGGGAAGCGCAGGGGCTGCGAGGCGGAGACGTGCGACTCGCTGAACGGCGGATCACGGTTCATGACGCCGCGCGCCGCTTGAAGACCGCCGGCAGTGTGCGGGACGTTCCCATTCCCGAACCGTTGGCGCGTCTCCTCGCCGAGCACGTCACCCGTTTCCCGATCGGGCCGAACGATCTTCTCTTTGATTCTCCCTTCGACGATTATCGGACGGCGCGCCGCGTGTTCACCCGAGCGTGTCGAGCAGCCGGCCTTCGGAGCGTGACACTCCACGACCTGCGCCATACGTTCGCCGTCCATGCTGCTCAGTCCGGTGTTCCCATCCCACGCATCCAGAAGCTTCTGGGCCACGCGACGGTCGCGATGGCGATGCGCTACATGAAGCATGCGCCGGAGGCGTACTTCGCCGAGGATGCGGCGAAGGTGGCCATGAGCCTAACGGCGTCAAAGTCAAAGGAAGACAGCGCCAGAGCAGGGTTGGCCCGAGAAACGCTGCGCCTGGGCTGACGCGGCAGTCCATTACGGCTGCTCTCCCCCTACGCGCTGCCGGACGGGACGTGGCTTTGGATCATCACCGAGGCCCGCCGCTCGGCGACGATGCTGCTCCTCCCCGAAGAGGAGAAAACGGGCGGGAGGCGCGACCAAGAAGGCATGTTTGGTGCCATGGCGGCACGATCATTGACAGCTTGGCAATCAACCGTCTAATTTTGCCGATACCGCACCTGCGGCGCTCTCAGCGGTGCGCGAGCTCTTTGACATTCTGGCGGGCCTTTAGTGCTCCTTTCTCCGGTCTCGGCAACGGGACCCTGGGTTCTGAAGATTGCCTTTGGCGTTGGCGTTGACCTCGCGTTACACGGGCGTTGACGCGCGACCGGAACCTTACCTCACACGAGCTGGACGCATGGACGTTGCGATGTACGCGTGTTGACGAGTGAGGACGTGACACGGCACACGATCGCTTTTGCCGTAGCACGAACACGACGTCGGTCAATTGCAGGGCCCGGCGCCACGGGGGCGTCGGGAAGTGATCTGTCAAAGAGAAAGGAGGTAAGGCAAACATGTGTCTCGACCCGCTGGGTCGCACGCAGATCCTCGTCGCCGAAGCGATTCAGATGCTCGCGGAGGCCGAGGTGAAACGCGCGGTACACGATCCAGGGGTTGTTGAGGCGGTACGCGCCCGGCTGAGAGAAGCCGACGCGCGGCTCCGTGAAGTGCAAGCGGGATTCTCGCGCAGCGAAGCTTGGCGCGTGACCCGCGAAGTAATTCGAGAAGTAATCGTAATCGCAATCGAGTTGCTGCTTCGCGCCTTAACGACCTCCTGTAATTGTTCACTCGCTGCTTCTGTGCAATCATATGCTTCTCGGTTCAACAATCCGGCGCTTGCGTCTCGCGAGCGGGCTCTCCCAAGCAGAGCTCGCGCGCCTGGTCGACTTGTCCCCTTCGTTTCTCTCGCGAGTCGAGAACGACAAGCGGGAGCCAACGCTTAGCGTCCTCCGCCGCATCGCGGAGCACCTGAACGCGCCGTTCGGCGTGCTGCTCGCATCCGCGCTCGGCGACGTGACGGCGGACCCCAAGTGGCAGGGCGCGATGGGAAAGCTGATCGAGGCGGTGCGCACGCAGTTGCTTACCGACGTAGTGGAACGGCGGCAACAGTCGCTGTTTGAGGAAGCCGCCCCTGAGCCAAATCCGGGCCGTTGACCTTCCGCAGATTCTGGGCGTCAGCCCAGCGTATCTAAAGGCGCTCGCGCGATCCGCCCCCGACCTCTACGAGCGGCGGACCTACCGCGACGGCGGCGAGCCCCGCGAGCTGACGGTTCCTGCCGACGCGCTGAAGGTCGTGCAGACTAACATCCACGAACGGCTCCTGCGGACGCTCCCGGTTCAGGCGTGCGTTCACAGCGCGCGGGGACGGTCCATCCTGAGCAACGCTCAGCGCCACGTCGGGCACTCGCACCTTTCCGTGTTCGACCTTCGACACTGCTTTCCCAACGTCGGGCCGCACCGCGTTCGCGCCGCGCTGGAGCGGGCCGGGTTCGACCGCGACGTCGCGGCGCTCGTCACGCGGCTGACCACCGTCGAGCACCTGCTGCCGCAGGGGGCGCCGACGAGCCCCGCGCTCCTGAACGCCGTGCTCGTTGACTTCGACGGTAAGCTCGCCGCAGTGGCGCGCGGGACGGGGCTCACGTACACGCGCTACGTGGACGATCTGTTCTTGTCCGGCGGCGCGCGAACCGAGAACCTCGCAAGGGTGGTCGAGAAGGTCATCCGCCGTCACCGGCTACAGGTTCATCCCAAGAAGCGCTTCGACTGGGGACCGGACGAGCCCCACGCGGTAACCCACATCATCGTGAACACGACGCCGAGCGCGCTGCCCGAGTACATCGAGAGCGTGGAGGCGCTGATCGCTCGGCACCGTGCCGGCACGGCGATCCTTCCCCCCAAGCACCTTGAGACCATCAGGGGCAAGATCGGATTCGTGACGTGGGTGAACGCCGAGCAGGGGGCGCGGCTAGAGCGCCTGCTCGCCGCTGATGCCGCAATTCCGACCTAACGTGCCGCAAAAACGCCCTAACTGAGAGCGCGAGGCGCCCTCACGTTTTGCTTTCCTTCTTTACATCCCGTAGCACACGGGGAGGCAGCGATGGCCCGTAAACCTAAGCGCGTTACCGACGACACCACCGAAGTATTGAAGGACCTCCTCATCGTGCAGCTCGGCGTGGCGGGGGTTCGACAGCAGGACATCCGCGCCATCGTTGGCGTAGACATGAACCGGGTGAGCAGAATCGTGCGTCACATCAAGCCGAAGCCCAGCCCAGACGACGATTAACGCGTGATTGTAGCGACCGCCCACATCGGAGCGCACCATGCCTAAGGCGACACCCCAAGAGCACGGCCTACCAAGTCTCGCGCTGGTTTTCGGCTACATCGCGGTAAAGGAACTTCAGCGGTTAGAAGACCGCGTCGTGGTTCTCAGCCGGCTCGGCTACGGCAACGTTGAGATCGCCAAGATCTGCGGTTCAACGCCAGCGGCCGTAGGGTCGCTGAAGGTCAGAGCAAAGAGACGGAGGATGAAATGAGCGACGTATCAGGCGCGAAGGCCACGCGGTTGATGCTGGCTTATCTGTGCCTAGCCAAGGAAGCAGAGGCCGGATTGGTGCGGAAGGTACAGATCCTCGATCGCTTTGATCTTCCAGACGAGGAGATCGCACAAGTCTGCGGCGTCGCCGTGCAGTCGGTCCGGAACGCGCGTCTAGCAAAGAGGTCCGCGGGTGCCCGCAAAAAGAAGAAAGCGTAGAGCGCCCGCTCGTCTGATTCTCCTCCCCGAGGAATACCTAGAAGTGATCGCCCTCGGGAATGTCCTCTTTCCATCGTTTTACCAGTTCGAAAACGGTTTCCGGATTCTGCTGAACAGCTTTCTGACGGCGGCCTACGGCGCGGACTGGTGGAACCTGTCCTTAAAGACGCGGCTGCCGCGGGTACACCAGTACGCGGACGAGCAAAAGACGAAGCTGGGCGCGATGCCTTGGATCGGCGCGTCGGCCCGCGTAACGATCCTGCCCGTTCATCTCATCACGCTAGGCCACCTTGAGGAGATTGTGAAGAGATACAGCTCCGAATGCATTCCCGAGCTGTTCCCAACCATGGATTTCTTTCTCGGCCACATGGACGTCATCAAGCGCGTGCGCAACCTCTACGCGCACATGTTTCCTTGCATCACTAAAGCGGACTGCACGCTTGCTAAGCGGGAAATCCGGACGCTAGGTACGCACATCAACGACCGGTTGCGGAAGTACCCGCCGGTTTAGGTGAACCATATGACCTCGCAAGAACAACTGAATGCGGCGCGTGAGCAGTTGAGGATGGTGCTCGACTTCTTTGGTCGGGTCGAGACAAAGCCCTCCGTGGTCCTCGGCGTAGACCTGGCAATGCTCGGGTTTCTGGCGAGTAAGATTCCCACCGCGGCCCACGTGCCTACGGCGGGCTGGATCGCGGCCGGGGTGTTTGCCTTCCTCAATGGCGGGAGCCTTTGGAATCTTTACCGCGCGTCCGCGCCCCAGCTTGAAGGCGGCCACGACTCGCTTGTCTACTTTCGCGAGATTGCCAAGCGTACCGAGGTAGGATTCGTCGACGAGTTCCGACGGCTGACAGAGGACGCGCTCGCTAAGGACGTGCTCGGTCAAGTGTGGCGCAACTCGCAAATCCTAAGGATCAAGTTCGACTGCTTGGTTCTCGCGTACCGGTTTATGGCGGTGTCCATAGCTGCGTGGGTAGTCGCTCTAGTAATCGTCACGCCCTAGTTGACTGCGACTATCCACTCGACGCCGACATGGGACTCAAGGAGGAAGTAAGCGCCGAAATTGACGCCACGCTTACCCAAGCGTGGAGTCTCCGCGATGGGATCGTAGCGCCACAGGTGGAGGCTATGGCTCTTGCGGGGGGAGCGGTTCGTCTGAACGCAACGATGTTGTATTCCGATCTAGCCGATTCGACCGCGCTGTCGACTAGTTTTGATCGTGGAGTTGCCGCCAAGGTAATCAAGGCATTTCTTGGCGCTTGCTCACGCATCATACGGTTTAATAGCGGATACATACGCAGCTTCGATGGCGACCGTGTTATGGCCGTGTTTTTGGGGAACGGTAAGGAAACGACCGCCGCGAAAACCGCACTCCAGATCAACTGGGCTGTCGTTAATCTCCTAAAGCCAAAGATTGGAGCCCGATATCCCGCGCTGGCGCAAGGCGGTTACGTTGTGCGGCACTGCGTCGGAATAGACACGAGCGACATACTCGTGGTTCGCGCAGGTATCAGAGATAACAACGATCTGATCTGGGTAGGAAGCGCGTCGAACGTCGCCGCAAAGCTGGCCGCGATTCGGCAGACCCCGAACCACAGCTTTATGACGAGCAGGGTCCACGACGCTCTCCACGATTCGCTTAAGGTGGGCGGCCAGCTGCGTCAGCCCATTTGGGAGCGATGCACGTTTAACCCATCGCCGGACGTAACCATTGTCTACCGATCCGGTTGGACCTGGGTGCTGGGCCAATAAGCGGCGGTTACGACAATCGCTCTGACAATCGGGCGGCAGCGAGGGGAACGAACGGGTACCGACGCCGCGCTAAAGTCCCCGCGATGGTGCCCGTTCGTGCCACGGGCGTTCGTTGGTCCCCCGCATGGGCGAGTCCTTAAAATCCTTTGCCGTATGCCTCCGTGTCATACGCAGTAAGAGCATCCGCAGGCGCCAGCAACCGGTTAGCCATTCGTGTAGCCCCCAAAAATGCCCCCAGTCGATTGCTCGGAACGGCATTCGTTTCAGGTGGGTTGAGAAAGTGGTCTGTTTTGGTGACTTTTGACGCCTCGGCGCCGTAGCCAAGTGGTAAGGCAGAGGTCTGCAAAACCTCGATTCGTCGGTTCGATTCCGACCGGCGCCTCTCTACATTCCACTCCACCTGGAGGCTCGCCGTGTCTTCGCTGCGCGTCCTCACGCTGTGCTGCCTCGTCGCTTCAAGCCTCACTGCCCAGTCTCAA
>WNGH01002864.1_pt1 | contig 16411 bp, 8 predicted proteins | sample 5400631 | NCBI WGS metagenome assembly WNGH01 (sample SAMN13153373, study PRJNA577476) | soil metagenome | isolation source: 115 cm soil or saprolite under Garry oak tree replicate 1 | place: USA:California | collected 2016-06-15
TTCAAAGCGGGAGCGGACGACCTGGTGGACGCGGTGCAGCGCCTGGAAGCGTTCCGGGCCATCCGCCGCACGAAGAACTTTGAGCCGCTGGCGGTCTCCTTTAAGCGTATCCGGAAGATTCTGGAAAAAGCGGGCGCCTCGCCAAGCCAACGTCAAAAACCGAACCCGGAGTTATTCAAGGAGGAAGCGGAGAGAGAACTTCACCGGGCGGTGCGGGAAGTGGCGTCGAAAACGGAAGTGGAGAAGCGTGCGGGCCGGTACCGGGAGGCCCTCGCGGCGATTGCCGATCTGAGAAAAGCGGTGGACCGGTTTTTCGACGAGGTGCTGGTGATGGACGAGAATGCGGGGGTGCGCGAAAACCGCCTCAGCCTGTTGGCCGAGTTGCTGCGGGAATTCTCGACCATCGCAGATTTTTCCGAGCTGGCCGGAGAAGAAAAGCGGTAAAGGGCTTTCAAGTGTTACTTGAATTGTTTTCGCGGCCGGCTGGAACCGGAATTGTGTGCGTTCAGAATTGTCGGCGCGCCGACATCGCGCGCGGAGCGCTGCGACAAATTTCCAGTCGCGTTCCATGTGTGACTTAGAACTTGAAATTCAATCGAGGGGAGCTCATGGCCAAATTCGTTTATTTCTTCGGCGCAGGAAAAGCGGAAGGCAATGGCGAGATGAAGGACCTGCTCGGCGGCAAGGGCGCCGGCCTCGCCGAGATGACGCGCATCGGCCTGCCTGTTCCGGCAGGATTTACGATTACGACGGAGGCTTGCGATTATTTCTTCAAGCGCGACCGCAAGTACCCCCGCGAGTTAGCCGCCCAGGTTGCAAAGAATCTTCGGCGCCTGGAACGTACCACCGGCAAAAAGCTCGGGGATTCGAAGAACCCGCTCCTGGTGAGCGTGCGTTCCGGCTCCGCCCGTTCCATGCCGGGGATGATGGAAACCATCCTCAATCTCGGCTTGAATGAGAAATCTGTGAAGGCATTGGCCGAAGACACCAACAACGAGCGCTTCGCCTACGACGCTTACCGCCGCTTCGTGCAGATGTATTCCGCCGTCGTCATCGGCCTGCCCAAGGAGGAGCTTGAGCAGAAGCTCCGCGTGATGAAGTCCCGTTTGAACGTCAAGGAAGACACGGAGGTCTCCGCCAGCGGTTGGCGCGAATTAGTGGCGGAGTACAAGAAACACTTCCGCGTGAAGACCGGCAAAGGGTTTCCGGAAGACCCGCAGGAACAACTGTGGGGCGCTATTGGCGCAGTCTTCAACTCGTGGATGGCGGAAAAGGCGGTGACGTATCGCCGGGTGGAGAAAATCACCGGCCTGCTGGGGACGGCGGTCAATGTTGTCCAGATGGTCTTCGGCAACACCGGCGACAATTCCGGCACCGGCGTTTGTTTTACTCGCGACCCCAGCTCCGGTGAGAAGGAATTTTACGGCGACTTCCTGCTCAACGCCCAAGGGGAAGACGTGGTGGCGGGAATCCGCACGCCGATGCATCTCGACGAAATGGCCAAGCGAATGCCAAAGGTTTACGCGCAACTGCAACGCGTGCGCAGGATTCTGGAGCACCACTATCGCGACATGCAGGACATGGAGTTCACCGTTGAAAACGGCAAGCTGTACATGCTCCAGACCCGCGTGGGCAAGCGCACCCCCATGGCGACGTTCAAAATGGCCGTGGACATGGCCAATGAAAAGCTCATCACCAAGGACGATGCCATCCTGCGCGTCAAGCCCGAAGACATCGAGCGGCTCTTCTACCCAATTATTGATCCGCAATTGCCGCGCACGGATCTGACCAAGCGAAAGCTGGCCGCAGGCATCAACGCCGTCCCCGGCGCGGCCGTAGGGAAGGCGGTCTTTACCGCAGCCGAGGCCGAGCAATGGGCGGCACGGGGAGAGAAGGTGATTCTGGTCCGCCGGGAAACTTCCCCCGAGGATGTGGGCGGAATGTTTGTTGCCCAGGGAATTCTGACGGCCGCGGGCGGAAAGACGAGCCACGCCGCCGTAGTGGCCCGTGGTTGGGGGAAGTGCTGCATCGTGGGCTGCGAGAATCTGGACATTGACTACGAAGCGAAGCACATGGATGCCAACGGGCGCATGGTCCGCCAGGGGGATTGGCTTACCCTTGACGGCAGCGACGGCACAGTCTATGCGGGCGAGATTCCACTAATTCTCCCGCAACTGCCTCCGGCCTACACGACTTTGATGAAATGGGCGGATGAACGCCGCCGCTTGGGCGTCCGCGCCAACGCAGATACGCCGCACGATGCCCGCAAGGCCCGCGAGATGGGGGCGGAAGGAATCGGCCTGTGCCGCACCGAGCACATGTTCTTCAAAGACTTCGAGCAGCCCGAGCGAAGCCACGACCGGCAACTCGCCATTCAAGAAATGATTGTTGCAGATAGCCCGGATGCCAGGAGAAAAGCCCTGGCAAAACTTCTGCCGTTCCAGAGGCGCGATTTCATCGGGCTTTTCACGGTGATGGACGGCTGCCCGGTGACGATCCGTCTGGTGGACCCCCCGCTGCACGAGTTTGTTCCCCACGAGCGCGCGAAGCAAGAAGAATTGGCCGCCAGGATCGGCGTTGACGTCGAAACGGTTGTGCGCCGCGTCGAGCAATTACGCGAGGCTAACCCCATGCTCGGGCATCGCGGCTGCCGCCTGGCCATCACCTATCCGGAGATTCTGGAGATGCAGGTCCAAGCGATTATCGAAGCGGCCATCGAGTGCCAAAAGAAAGGACTTAAAGTAATACCTGAGATAATGCATCCACTCACTTTGGACCGTAAGGAGCTGCAAATCCTGGACGAGGCGACGCGGCGTGTGGCCGATGAGATCATCGAAAAGGCGGGAGTGGAGCTGGAATATTTGGTGGGCACAATGATTGAACTGCCCCGCGCAGCTTTGCTCGCCGACGAAATCGCCGAAGTCGCCGAGTTTTTCTCGTTCGGCACAAATGATTTGACGCAGACGGTAATGGGGCTGTCGCGGGACGATGCAGGCCGGTTCTTGCCGGACTACGTGGATGAGAAGAAGGCGGGAATTTTCGCCGCCGACCCGTTCCAAACTCTGGATGTTGCGGGTGTCGGGCTCCTGATCCAATGGGGGATCGAACGCGGGCGCGCCACGCGCCCGAAACTGGAGGTGGGCATCTGCGGCGAGCACGGCGGCGACGCCCAAAGCGTGAAGTTCTGCCATCAGGTGGGGATGGACTATGTCAGCGCGTCGCCTTACCTCGTGCCCATTGCGCGCTTGGCGGCGGCGCAGATTGTAATCGAAGAAAAACTTGCGGCCACACGGACCGGGAAGAAGAAGTAAGGAGTCAGGGGATGAGCTACGTTTCCAGATATGGCTTCTGCGAATCCTGCCGGCCATTACTGCGCTGCAGTACTTCGATACATAGAAAGTCCGTCTTCCACAAACAGTGCCGTCGATTGCGGGCCTTGTTGGCTAAGGACTGTCTGACTTACTCGGAGATTGGAACACGCCTCGGAATTTCGCGGGAAAGAGTACGCCAGTTAGCCGACGCGATGGGCGTTCCCCACATCGGCAGAATGCGCCAAACATCCTGCACCAGAAACAGAAGGTTGGCGGCATTTCGGAGTTTGCCATTCGTCCAAAAGCTTGTAAGCCACCACCTCCGGGTTGAGCCAATCGAAACCCGTAATCATAAACCAAGCTCAGTTATGTTTTCTGTAAACGGAAGGCGCGTTTCCCTGTCGAGTGCTTGCACACACGGTGGCTCCTCACGTGGACCGTACTTAAACATATACAAACCAGAGCGCCAGGCCGATATTTATGTCTGGACTCTTCCGAAGAATGACTTTCTCATCCTCCCAAAACAAATGCTCACATTTCACGTCTCTACCTCATTCTCGATGCAAAAACCCTTTCCGGGGGAAAGAGGTTATGCAAAACACCGGAACCACTACTACTGGCGCTATGTCAACGCCTGGCAGGTGTTCAGCGGAAAACGATCAAGGAATCTCTCTTGACATTGTCTCGCTCAGGGAACCAAGACAACATTCAGGGATCGTTCCGCAAGAATCACTTGAACTGCCGGCAGGACAACTACGTCGGCATCTTTAGGAAGAAGTAGAGCCCCAGGAACGCAAAGATGAAATCGGGCGACCAGCCGGCCAGCAACGGCGGGAGTCCTCCGATGCCTCCTACCGCTTCGAACAATGCGGCAGCAGCCCAGTAAACGATTCCGATTCCCACGCCGAGGGCCACGCCGCCGATAGCGCCGCGCGTGCCCACAAGCAAAGCAAATGGAAATGCCAGCAGCATAATGACGGGAGTGATGAACGGGAACGCCAGCTTCTTATGCCATTGCACGGTGAGCGCAGCGACATCGAAGCCGGCTTGATGCAAGTCGCCGATGTAGCTGCGCAGCTCCTCCCAGTTCATCTGGCTGGCTTGGCGGACCTCGCGCGTAAAGTAGCCTGGAGGCTCGGTGAATTCAGCGAGGGTGGCGACCTTGAAAGGCGAATAGCGAGTGACGCCGCCGACATCGAAATCGCGCACCCACCCGGACTCCAAAATCCATGCATTCTGCGTGTCTTCCCACCGGGCGCGAGTGGCGAAGACGCGGCGCTTGATCTCAAACGTCACCTTATCTAATTCGAAGACGTTGAGCCCGCCGAAAAGATGGTGGTCGGGATCGAACAGGTCGTAATTGTACAGGTTCGAGTTTTCACCGAAGATCCACTGGCGCCGCGGCTGGTAGAACGTGCGCGCGGGCCGGCCCTTAATCTGGTTGCGCAGCTCGTCCTGGCGCTGAACGGCATAAGGAAGAAACGTTTCATCGAGCACGAGCATGGCTCCCGCAAGGCATAACCCCGCGCCAAGAAGCGGTACGGCGAGGCGGTAGAGGCTCACGCCGCTGGCCTTGAAGGCGACGATTTCGTTGTTCTTGGTCATCAGCCCGAGGGTCACCAGCACGGCCACCAGAGCAGCCAGCGGTGCGATCTGATAGGCGAGATAGGGCGTGAAGTAGAGGAAATAATTCATGACCACGAGAAAGGGTGTGCGGTGCCGCGCGATGTCGTCCAGCAATTCGAAAAAGGTGAACGCTTCGAAAAGAAAAATGAACGCTACAAGGAGAAGAAAGAAGTAGTAGACGAAGTTGCGCAGGAGGTACAAATCCATCAACTGCGGGAAGCCGGCGCTCCTGCGAAGCCCGGAAGGCGAGGACGCTCCCCGAGCGCGTGCGGGCCCGTTCAAGCCGTTTGCTCCGTTTAGTGGGTTCATGACAGGCGAGGGCATTGCGACAGCTCCAGCCAGACGCGCTTTCCGCCGGCGCGACCATGCGGAAAACACTTCTGCTAGGCGCGATATCCAAATATCCTCATGCAGCCGCTCCATCCCCGGGAGAAGAAGCAGACCGAGAAGTCCAACGACTGCATTGGCGGTCCACATGCCTGCCGCAGGCGTGACAGCGCCCTGTCGAGCCAGCCCGGCGCCGACGATGAACATTAGATAGTATGCCGCGATGAGGGCGAGGGCGATCAGAAGGCCGGCGGCTCGACCACCGCGCCGCGGGCGCGCTCCCAACGGCACGGCAATCAAAGCAAACACCAGGCAGGCAGCGGGAAATGCCAGGCGCCGGTGCATCTCGACACGAGCTTCTCGCCAGGGAAGGTCTCTGGCTTGCCGCAGTTCTTTTAGACTCCGCTCCTGAAGGGTGGGGTGGCGGACAGCGGTCGAAGTCCATCCCGTGACATCAATAGGCCAATCGCTTTCGCCGAACGTGGTCACGGAGTAGCGGTCCGGCTCGCGCCGCGAATACTCGTGCGTGCTGCCGCCGCGGAAATGGAACTGTAACTTTCCCGGCTCCGGCCCGGGAATGACCAGGGCGTCCTCCGCTACCGTCAGCCGCGAGTCCGTCTCCGATCCCGTCTCTGCGAGAAAGACGCCGTGCCAGTGCGTTCCCGAAGCTTCCACGTCATGAACGTACAGGACCAGCTTGGGGAAGGTTTCATCGAACACGCGCGGCTGCACCTGGAAGGAAACCTGGGATGCGAGCAGGCGCGCTTGTGCTTGGCGGAAAAAACGCAGCGAGATTGGCCCCAGCCAAACGGTCATGGCCAGAGTAAGAATGGTTCCTCCTGCCGCGAGCAGTCCCACCGGAACTAGAATGCGCCGCAATCTGATGCCCAAGGCATTGAGGGCGATCAATTCGCTGTCTGCCGACATTCGCCCCAGGCCAATCAAGACGCCCACCAGGACGGCCATCGGCACCGAAAAGCTGAGCACACTGGGAAATACGCTCACGAACAGCAGCGCGTCGCTCCAGGAATCTCCCCTGTGGCGAACAATCAGTTCCATCAAAAGAACGAGCTTGGGCACAAAGAAGACGAAAGTAAGAACGGCGAGACCCAGCAAGGCGTGGGAAAATACTTGACGGACCACGTAGCGATCAAGGATACGCATTTGCGCGCAAGTTTAGTTTAACATGGGCGCGCACAATCAACAGGAGCCTCCTGCAGGATGAGCCGCATCCATCTGGTTCTTCTCTGGCACATGCACCAGCCGCAATACCGCGATCCGGAGACGGGCCGCTACGTCCTGCCGTGGACGCGCCTGCATGCGCTCAAGGACTATTGGGGCATGGTGCATATGCTGGAGGAATTTCCGCGCGTCCATGCGACGTTCAACGTGGTCCCTTCGCTCGGGGCACAGCTCGAGGAGTACGCCGGCGGGCGGTTCGCCGAGCCTTGGTTCGATCTGGCCCATCGTCCCGCGGAAGGGCTGACGCGCGAAGAAAAGGCCGAAATTCTGGCGCGCGCGTTCCAGGTGAACCGCGAAAACCTGATGGCGCGCTGGCCGCGGTATGTGGAGCTGTATGAATGGTCGCTGAGGAAGGACACGATGAATCCGCTGGTGTCGCTGGCCGCGCGCGATTGGCGCGACCTGCAGGTGCTTTCTCAACTGGCGTGGATGGACGAAGAATGGCTGGCGCGCGACCCGGTCGTGAGCGAGTTGGCAAGCAAGGGCCGCGATTTCTCCGAGAAAGACAAGGAGCGATTGCGGGCCAAGCAACTGGAACTGCTGGGACTGGTGCTTCCTGCGTACCGGGAAGCGGCCGTGCGGGGCCAGATTGAGCTTTCGACAACGCCGTTTTATCACCCGATTCTTCCGCTGCTCTGCGACACCGATATCGCGCGTGTGGCCAATCCTAATACGCCGCTTCCGCGGCGCGCATACCGTCATCCGGAAGATGCGCGCGAACAGTTGGTCCGCGCCCGCGCATTTCACGAACGTGTATTCGGCCAAGCGCCGGCGGGATTGTGGCCGTCAGAAGGTTCCGTTTCCGATCAAGCGCTGGCGCTTGCCGCGGAACTCGGCTTCCGATGGTTTGCCACCGATGAAGGCGTTCTGGGGCGGACGCTGAACATGAGTTTTGCACGCGACTCCTCGGACGTCCCTGCCAATGCCGAGCGGCTGTATTCGGCGCTGCGTTTGCGTCTGGGCGAACGTGAGATGACCGGGGTGTTCCGCGACCATCACCTTTCGGACCTCGTTGGATTTGTCTACAGCCGGATGGATCCGAGCGCGGCAGCGGCCGATTTGCACGGAAGGTTGCGGAATCTTGCTGAGCGCGTGAAGAGCGGCCGTCCGCTGACCGTCTCGATCTTCCTCGACGGAGAAAATGCCTGGGAATATTATCCGGGCAACGGCCGCGAATTTCTCCGGCAGTTTTACCGGCGCATCCAAGACGATCCGGAAATTCGCGCGCTCACCGTGCCGGAAGCGCTGGCCGAAGCGGGCGACATTCCCCGGGTTGAGGGAATCTTTCCGGCGTCGTGGATCAACGCGAACTTCAATGTGTGGATCGGAGATAGCGAGGACATCGCTGCGTGGGATCTGTTGGGCGAAGCGCGAGACGTTTATGCGCGCGCAGCGGACAGCCGCGCCCGCGGCGACGGAGATGCTCCGGGCCAAGAGCAACTGGCCGAAGCGTATGAAAATATTCTCGCGGCCGAGGGGAGCGACTGGTGCTGGTGGTATGGACCGGAACACTCTTCGGCAAACGATGCCGAATTCGACGCGCTCTACCGGAAATACCTCGCGAGCGTTTACCGCGCCCTGGGACTGACGGCTCCCGATGCATTGGCCGAGCCCATCAAGCGCCGCCCGGAGCGGGCCGTGCTGATTCCTCCCTCGGCGTATCTGGACGTCACCGTGGATGGCCGCGACACTTCGTATTTTGAATGGCTTGGCGCGGGGCTTTTTGCCGCGCAGCGGAGAAGCGGCGCGATGCACGGACGAAGATACTATCTGCACGAACTGCGCTTTGGATTCGGCGAGCATTTCTTTCATGTCCGCGTGGACGCGTTTCCCGAGGCGCTTACGGCGCTGGACGAATTCGAGTTCCGCGTGACGCTGCGCGCGGCCGAGGAATTGCGGGTGGTTGCCGCAGTGCGGCACAGCAAAGTGCAACGGTTCGGCGTGGAGAAAACGGAAGCGTGCCTGCTGGCGCCGCAAGAGCTGGCGGCGGTGGCATTCGATAAATTCCTGGAGATTTCCGTGAGCAAAGAATTGCTGTGGATGAACGGGCTGCGCTCGTTTCGGCTGGGCGTTGCGCTGTGGCATGGCGGGCTGCCGGTGGATGTCCTTCCGGCGGAAGGATTTCTCGAGGTGAAGCTCGGAGAAGAAAATTTTGCCTGGCCATTGGTTTAGAAAAGTTTCACGGCGATGTCGTGCGGATGACGGCCGACCGGGATCAGAGTGATCAGGCTTCCGGTGCGAACGCGAATGACGGCGAGATCGTCGGAGCCTTCGTTGACAACAAGCAGAAGGTTCTCCTCGGGATCGAGGCGGGACTGGCCGGGCTGCTGATCCGCGGGAATAGGCCGGCGGAGCCGGCGAGCTCCGATATCAACGGGCATGATGCGGCCCGCAGCGGCGTCGGAAATATATAGGACGGCGGCGTCGGAAGTCAGGATGCCGCGCGTGGGTGCGGCGCCGAGGACCAGCGTTTGCGCCACCTCATGAGTCCAGGTGTTGATCACTTCCATTCCGTTTGAGGCGGGCGAAGTGACGTAGAGTTCGCCACCGTCGGGCTTCAAGATCAAATCGGCCGGAGGTCCTTCGACGGGAAGATTGGCCAGCAGCGCGAAGCGGCGCAAATCCACCACGGAAATCTGGTTGCTCGCGACGGCGGAAACGAAGGCAACGGAACTGTCCGGCAGGACGGCGACCTGCTCGGGACCGGCGGCAACGGGAATCGTTGCAGCGGGCAGCAGCGAGGCCGCATAGAAAACCTGCAGAGTTCCATCTTCGCGATTGGGAACCAACAGGTACTTTCCATCGGGAGTGATGCGCGCAAGCCACGGCCTGCGGCCCGTGCGTCCGTGCGCGACGATTTGGCGGGTGAGGCAATCGATGGCCACAACCGTGGAAGATCCCGAAGACGCGACGTAGGCGCGAGAACCGTCGGGAGAGAAGTCAATGGCAAACGGGTTTGCGCCGACGGGAATCCGGACGGCGACTTTGTCGGAGGGCGCGTCAATTACCCAAACGTAGTTTCCCGTGGTGCTGACTCCCCAAATCTCTTTGCGTGTGGGATGCTCGCGCATCCCGGACGGCGCCGGGCCGACAGGAATTGTTGATACGACAGCCAGGCGCGGCAAATCAATTACGGTGACGTTGCCGTCGTCGCTGCCGACGTAGGCGCAGAGGCGCAATCCGGGGCGGAGAATCGAGGGGCGATGCTCGAGCGCGACCTCGGTCGTTGCGGCGGCGAGCAGTACGACAACGAGCAGCAAGATCCGGTGGTTCTTGGAGCGGGGCATCGGCATAGATGGTGAAGACATTTAATTTTGAAAACCAAACAACTCGCAGAGGATTCCTCGACTACGCTTGCGCTGCCGTGCCGGCCTGGAGTGGCACGCTATCCATGGTCAGTTGACTGTGCGATGAACCACCGCAGCGATCTGGCGGACTTCTTCGGCGAGGAGCTGAAATTCGCCAGGAAGAATGGATTGCATTCCGTCCGAGAGGGCTTTGTCGGGCTCATGGTGGACTTCGACGAGAAGGCCATCGGCGCCGACGGCAACAGCGGCGCGCGACAGCGGGAGCACTTTGTGGCGGCGTCCGGTTCCGTGGCTGGGATCCACGAGAATGGGAAGGTGGCTGCGCTTCTTCACTGCGGGGATGATGGTCAGGTCGAGGGTGTTGCGCGAATGGTCCGCGAAAGTGCGCACGCCACGCTCGCAGAGGATCACGCTGTAGTTGCCCTCGGAAAGGATGTATTCCGCAGCCATCAGGAATTCGTCGAGGGTGGCCGACATGCCGCGCTTGAGCAGGACGGGCTTGCGGGCGCGCCCGGCACGTTTGAGAAGCGAAAAATTCTGCATGTTGCGCGCGCCAATCTGAATGACGTCGGCATACTCTTCGACCAGGTCGAGGCTTTCGTTGTCAATCGCCTCGGTGACGATGCCCAGGCCAAAGCGCCCGCGAACCTTCGCGAGGATTTTCAGGCCCTGTTCCCCCATGCCTTGAAAGCTGTACGGGGAAGTGCGCGGCTTGTAGGCGCCGCCGCGGAACAGGCGGACTCCCGCGCCGGCAACCTGTTCGGCGATGGCCATGGCCTGGGCTTCGCTTTCGACGGCGCACGGACCGGCAATCATCACGATGGCCTGGCCGCCGATGGAAACCTCCCCAGCGGGAGCGGGGATGCGAATGATGGTGTCTTCCTCTTTGGCATCGCGGCTGACCAGCTTATAGGGCTTGCTGACGGGAATACACTCGACGACGCCGGGAAGAGATTCGAGGGTGCCGATGTCAACGGCGCCGCTATTGCCCGTGATGCCGATGGCGGTGCGCATCGACCCGGGAATGGGGTGGGCTTTCAGACCGAAGCTTTCGATGCGCTTGCAGACTTCGCGGACCTGCTCTTCGGTGGCGTGGGCTTGCATGACGACTAGCATGGACGGCTCCCCGGACAGCTCATGATTGCGGATGAGAGATTTGCAGTGTACTGCAAGGCAGAGCGGGTCTGCAAATTGGAAGGGTGACACGCGGCTGGCAATTTGTGACTTGTGCCCTCAATGGTTTTGAAGGTGTTGATTCTAAAGAGTTTGTTGCGAGACCAGTCAAGCCGCTACGAACCAGCGAGCCAATCACCTTTGGGAGAGGAGAGTTGCAGGCCGATCACTGTTGCGGTGCCAGCCAAGGGCTGGGAGTAAACTACGCGCCCCTGAGACTGGAGGCTGCCGCGACGAGAGGAAATCACCACCTGGTCGCCCGTCCGCCACTGGCCTCGGGTCAACACACGAGCGCCATGACCACTGATGTTTTCTGTGAAGCCCGTTTCTACGGGGGCTAATTGATCGGACCTGGAGAGGTATATGGGCACGACGGTGACGATGCGTGTTTCACATCTCCCGGGCTGGATGGGCATTGGGTTTTCCCCTGCGAGGCCTCGGGGGACCAGTGGGCCGTCGTTTCCCGAAGCCACTTGAAACATGGCCGGTCACTACCGGCGTGTAACATAACAGATACTAAACCATTGAACAAATCATGGCTACTGGCACGAAGGCCAGTTTGAGGGCGGGGAATACCAAGCTGTCCGCCATTACTAGTCCCCGCAACATGGAGCGGCCTGCAAACCCCGCAGAGACTAGGCAATGCGCCGCAAGCCAGCGTCGCGCGGCAAAATGAAGGGAAATTCCGGCAGAGTGCCTCACCTAGTCACCACCACATTCTTGACGACGTCCACGATGAGCCGCGTGCTGCGGTTGAAGACCACGATGTGCGCGCCAATGATCCCCCGCTGATAGGAAGGCGGGCAAGGGGGAAGCTGGCGCTCGAGTTCGGGGGGGAACGGCTGCAACTTCTTTTGCAAGCCGGGCGGGAGCGTACCGTTGCGCTCGAGTTGTCTTTCGAGTCCCGGCGGAAGGTGGCCGCCGCGCTTGGCGAGACCCGGGGGCAAGCCGGAGCTTCCACCCTGGTAATACTTAACAATGAGGTCGCGGTCATGGTCGGCAAAGACGGGCAGTTTTCCGGAGCGGTCGTCGTCGCCCTGATCAGAGTGCCCTTTGCCCTTTCCTTTGCCTTGCCCCTTTCCCTGGGCGAGGCTCCCAGTAGGAAGCAGCGCCAAGGCAAACAGCAAAATCAAGAATCGGCGAATGTTTCGTATGTTCATGGGACCTCCTTCACAGCCAAGCATGATTCTACTTTGCGCGCGCACATTTTCCCATAGGAAGATTCGGGGCTGTTTTGCTAGAATGAAGGCGTCGCGCCTAGCCCTCAGAACGCCTCTACAGGGAAGGTCTCAGATTTAGCCCCAGCCGGGAGGGAATATTGCTCTCGGAACACGTCTTTACGATCTTTCACCGGAGTATCTCCATTTCCGACCGCGACATGATCATCGCGGCGGCCACGGCCATCACCTGCATCTTGATTTGGGCGGTGCTGCACTTGTACCGCAGCAACGTCGTTGTGCTGCACCACGCGGGCGGCGTGGACCATCTGGTGCAGGAACTGTCGCGCATCGCGGACGCGCTCGAACGGATTGCCAATCAGCCGGCGGAGCGAGCGCTTGCGGCCTCCAACCGGCGCGAGCGGCAACGAGGGGACAACGCGCCGGTCCGCGGCGGTGTGAGCTACTCGATGTTCGCGCGCTAGGGCTTGCGCGCCAGGGCGCGCGGGAGTCCGGCAAAATCGCGTGCAGACGGCGCGCTTGGAGAATGTGCGCCGCTCGGATAGAATGGTGTGTTCCCGTGCGGCCATGACGGCCACCTGACGCATGCCCGATCCGCAGCGCACCGCAGAAACCCTCTACGACGACGAAGACGAATACCGCCCGGAACCTGAGCCCATTCCCCAGCCGCCAGCCTGGATGGACGGCGGGCTGCGCATCGGCATCCACACGTCGATTGCGGCGGACATCACCGAGTCGCTGGACACCGCGCGCAAGCTCGGCTGCAACGCTCTTCAGATTTTCTCCGCCAGCCCGCGGATGTGGGGCCGTCCGGGGGCGTCGCGCATCACCGAGGTTGACGCGAAGCGTTTTCAGAAGCGGCGCGCGGAACTGGGCCTCGGCCCGCTGGTCGTCCACGACAATTACCTGATCAACTTGGCCACCACGCAGCCGGTGCTGCGGGTGCGCTCGATCCAGACGTTTCACGACGAGTTGGTGCGCGCGGTCGCGCTGGGCGCCGATTTTCTGGTGACCCATCCCGGGTCGCGCGGGGAAGCGGGCGTGGAGCAGGCCATCGAAAGCATCACACAGGGAATCCGCCAGGCCGCGCGCGGCGTCAAGTTCAACGGCGTGAAGATTCTGATCGAGAACACCGCGGGAATGGGGACGGCAGTAGGGTGGCGGCTGGAAGAGGTAGCGGCAATCCTCGCGGCCCTCCCGGATTTGCCGATGGGCGTTTGTATTGATACGGCGCATTTGTTTGCCGCGGGCTACGACATCCGGGCGGAAAAAGGCCTCGCAAGCACGCTCGAGCAAATCGAGCAGACCACCGGGCTGGCTCAAGTATACGTGGTGCACATGAACGATTCGAAGACGCCGCTGGGATCGCGCGTGGACCGGCACGAGCACATCGGCAAGGGGAAGATCGGCATCGAGGCGTTCCGCCGGATTCTGACTCACCCGCGGCTCGCGGCGGATGGGCCGCACGGGCTCCCCGGGCGGGCGTTCATCCTGGAAACGCCGATTGATGCGCCGGGGGATGACCGAAGAAACGTTCGCACGCTGTGGCAATTGGCGGGCGTGAGCGCCGACCAGGCCCCGGATGCGAAAAATGGGTTTTCGATGCTGCGCAGTGCACGCGCGAGGAAAGCGGAAAGGGAAGGGAGAAAGCTGAAGAAAAGAGCGAAGAATTCAACACAGAGAACACAGAGGTCGCAGAGGAAGACGAACAGAAAGAGGACGAACTTGAAATCGCAGGCGAAGCCGAGGAGATAACGAGCGGTGGCGGAATACGATCCACAGGCGATTGAAGCGAAGTGGCAAAAGGTCTGGGAGGAGCAGCACGCCTCGTGGGCCGACGCAGAGCCGCCGCGTCCGAAGTATTACGTACTGGAAATGCTGCCGTATCCCTCGGGGACGCTGCACATGGGCCACATGCGCAATTACGCGATTGGCGATGTGGTGGCCCGCGTGAAACGCTTGCGCGGATACAACGTGCTCCATCCGATGGGATGGGACGCTTTCGGCCTGCCAGCGGAAAACGCCGCCATCGAGCATGGGATTCATCCGCGCGAGTGGACCAACCGGAATATCGCGGAGTTCAAGCGAGCGCTGCAAAGGTTTGGCTTCAGCTATGATTGGCGCCGAGAAATCTCCACGTGCGAGCCGGAATTCTACAAGTGGAACCAGTGGTTCTTCCTGCGGATGCTGGAGCGCGGTCTGGCCTACCGGAAAAAGAGCCGGGTGAACTGGTGTCCGAAGTGCGCCACGGTGCTGGCCAACGAGCAGGTGGTGAATGGCTGCTGCTGGCGGCACGAAGACACGCAGGTCGAGGCGAGAGAAATCGAGCAGTGGTTCCTCAAGACAACTGCCTACGCTGATCAACTGCTCGACGATTTGAAACTCCTCGAAGGCGAATGGCCAGAGCGCGTCATTACGATGCAACGGAATTGGCTCGGGAAGTCGCAAGGCGCGTTTGTCAACTTCGGTGTCGTCAATTACTTAGGGGCGTCCATCGAGGTCTTCACTACGCGCATTGACACTATTTTCGGCGCTTCTGCCATTATTCTCGCACCAAACCATCCTTTGATGCCTCAACTGCTTGCGAGCGTCGGAAATCAAGCTGCGCGGCAGCAAGAGTGGAACACTTTAAGGGATAAGGTCAAACAGCAGTCAATGAAGACCGCAGATCTCGCAACCATGGAGAAGGTAGGTTTCTATATAGGAAGAGACGCAGTTAACCCGTTCTCGGCGGAAAGGATTCCCATCTGGGTTGCGAATTTCGTTGTGGCTGAATACGGCGCAGGGGCGGTGATGTGCGTTCCCGCGCACGACCAGCGTGACTTTGAATTCTGTCGTAAGTACGACCTGCCGATCCGTGTTGTCGTCCAGCCGCTCGAGGGCGAACCGCTGAATCCTACAAGAATGACGGCAGCCTTTGACGAGCACCAGCATGGCAGGCTCGTCGATTCCGGGCCATACAACGACCTCTCCCCGGGGGAGGCCATTGCCAGGATGACCGCATTTGCCGAACAGAATGGTTTTGGTAAGAGCAAGACAGTTTTCCGGCTGCGAGATTGGGGGATTTCGCGGCAGCGGTATTGGGGGACGCCGATTCCAGTGCTGTACTGCGAGAAGTGCGGTCTGGTGCCTGTGCCCGACGAGGAACTGCCCGTCCTGCTCCCGCCGAATCCTAAACTGACAGGAGAAGGCCAATCGCCACTGGCCAGCGTGCCGGAGTTCGTCAATGCGAGGTGTGCGAAGTGCGGCGGAGCAGCGCGGCGTGAGACCGATACCATGGACACGTTCGTGGATTCGTCTTGGTACTTTATCCGGTATGTGGACACCAAGAACGACCGCGCCCCTTTTGATCCAGCGCTGGTGAAATACTGGTTTCCTGTGGACCAATATATCGGCGGGATCGTCCACGCAATATTGCACCTGCTGTACTCGCGGTTTTTCTTCAAGGTGCTGCGGGACATGGGACTTGTCCAAGGCGCGGAACCATTCGCGCGGCTTTTTACGCAAGGGATGGTGTTGAAGGGCGGCGTGGCCATGTCCAAGTCGAAGGGAAACGTGGTGGGCGCGGAGGAAATGGCCAGCCAACACGGCTGCGACACGGGACGCCTGTACACGCTGTTTGCCGCGCCGCCGGAAAAAGATTACGAGTGGAGCTACGGGGGAATTAAGGGCTGCTCGCGGTTCCTCGACAATGTCTACAAACTCGTTTCGAAACATGCGGGTGTGGCCGCAGCGGCGCCGAAGTCCAAGTTTTCAACAGCCACGGCCAGCGAAAAGGAGAAGGCACTCCTGCGCAAGGCGCACCAGACGCTGCGACGGGTGACAAACGATTTCGAGACGCGCTGGCACTTTAACTCCGCGGTGGCGCTCGTCATGGAACTGGTGAACGAACTGCAAGCGCAGGAGCCGCTCGGGAAGAACGCACGCCCCGAAGTCGTGAAAGAAGTTTTGGAGCTGCTGACCCTGATGCTGGCGCCGATGACTCCGCACCTGGCCGAAGAGCTTTGGGAGATGCTGGGCCATTCGGGGGGGCTGATCCGCGCGTCGTGGCCGGAGTTTTCCCCGGAGCTGGCCGCGGACGTGCAGTTTGAAATCGTTGTGCAGGTGAATGGGAAGGTGCGCGCCAAGATCCTTGTGGAAGGAGGACTCGCCGACGAGGAGGTCTCGGCGCGCGCGCTGGCAGAGCCGAATGTGGCCGCCCATCTGGACGGGAAGCGCGTGGTCAAGAAAATCGTTGTGCCCAACA
>WNGH01007220.1_pt1 | contig 16411 bp, 8 predicted proteins | sample 5400631 | NCBI WGS metagenome assembly WNGH01 (sample SAMN13153373, study PRJNA577476) | soil metagenome | isolation source: 115 cm soil or saprolite under Garry oak tree replicate 1 | place: USA:California | collected 2016-06-15
TCTTCATCGATGCGTCCGGCCGAGAGTTCTCGAACTTCATCCGGAAAGAATTGCCGGCGTTCGTCGCGGACTGGAAGGGCAGCAACGCCCGGATTGTCGTCGACCCGCTGACGCCGGTCCTCTGGTCCACGAAAGATCTGTACGAGCAACGGGACTTGATCGGCTACATGTTCAAACAGACCCGGAAGGTCGGGACCGTGCTCTGTACGCTCGAGGAACATGGCCCGTGCGATCTCGCGGGTCCGGAGACCGTGATCCCGATGTACCTAGCGGACTGCGTCGTCCACCTGAAGTTCAACAGCGACCACGCGAACCCGTCGCGGCTCCTGAACATCGTGAAGTGCCGAAACAGCCGCCACAGTCCGTCGGCGCACCCCTTCCAAATTGTTCGCGGCCTCGGGATTGTGATCGAAGGGGTCGACGGGCGAAAGGCGGTCTCGGCGAAAGCCCCGTCCCAGCTCCGTCAGCTCCTACTCACGCACGCGATGCCGAAGAACGCGCGAGACGCGCTCGAGAAATCCCTCGACGGACTCACGGACGAGGACTTCCGTAGCCTGAAGCCGGAGCAAGTCCTCGAGCTGATCATCCAGGAGTATCAGGGGGCGTAAGGTGGCCCGCGGGCTAGGGCGCGCCCTGCAACAGGCCGTGTCCCGCGAAGGCGCCGAGATCGACTTGGAAGGAGAGGGTCGAAGCCTCGCGAACGCGCGACGGCGTCAGGTCTTCCGTTACCTGTGCCTTCGACCGTGCGCCCGCATTGGCGAGATCAGTCGAGAGCTGAAGATGTCCCAGGCCACGGTGCGCTGGCACATGTGGGACCTGACGGAGAACCGGTATCTCCAGTCGGAGGGCGTGAGCCTCTTTCCGGCGGGGCTAATCGATCCGGCGGATGTGCCGATGTTCGCAGCGCTCGCGTCGTCGGGTCGCGCGGGGGTCCTCGCGGCCGTGTTCGACGTTCCCGGCATCACGTTTCAGGAGATTGCATCGCGGGTTGGGCTCACTCGCCAGTCGGTGAGCAAGGTCGCGTCGGAACTCGCTGAATTCGGTCTCGTGCGCCTCGTCGACGACGGCCGTTTCCGCCGCGTGTATTCGACGGACCTGCTTTCACGCAAGCGGGCAGCAAATCGTGGCCGCGCCAACGCCTTCGAGGAAGCGATCCTCCGACGCCTCATGGAGGAAGGCCTCGCGCCGGAACTCGTACGACGAGAAGAGACGCGGTCACTCATCCGGTTCGGCACGGGCGCGAAGCGGGTCTTCTTGGAGGTTCCCGTGGACCCCTACGCGACGGCGTGGAAGGCGACGGCCTGATTCGCCAAGTTAACGGATTGAATAGACAACGTGATACGGACGATATAAGGGCCTTTAAGTAGCAGACGGACCCCCGCTCGACGATGGACGAAAGCTATCTCGAGTGGTTGATCGGACTTCCGGGATTCGGCGAGGAGAAGGCCCGCCGCGTCGCCGAGCGATTCGCCTCGTTCGAGCAGCTTCGTGCCGCGACCCGCGAGGAACTGACAAAGGTCGAGGGCGTGACGTCCGCGGACCTCGAGACACTCCTCGGACTTCTCTCGGACGGGTCAGGACGGGACGCGTCGGGCGAGCTCTTCCTCTGCCCCGAATGCGGGTCGTTCGTCGGGACCGCGGCGACGGCGTGTCCGTTCTGCGGCGTGGAATTCGATGCCTCCGCCGACTCGGGATTGTCGGAACAGATCGACGACTTCGTCGCCGAGGAAGACGCCCCAGCTCGGATGTGTCTCACGTGTGGTGCGGGGATGGGCATCGACGCGATGAAGTGCGGCATGTGCGGTCGTCGATACACCTCCGAAGAACTCCCGCTGCTCCCCGGATTCCAGCCGAGCCTCGACGAGAGCTCGCCCTTCTGTCCGCGATGCGGCGGATATCTCTTCGCCGATGAAACGGAATGCGCGATCTGCGGCACGGCGGTGACCTCAGCCAAGCCGACCGCTCCGACCGCGAACGCGAAAGGCGTCGTGAAAGACTTCCTGACGCGCTGGCAGCGGATGGCTCAGGCCGTCCCCGCCCTGTCGGAGACGGACCGGCTCCAAGAAGAGCTCGAGCACTACGACCGTCTCATTGAGGCCGACGCCACGTTGGAGAGGGCCTGGGTGAACCGGGCGAGAATCCTCGAGAAGCTGGGCCGTCCGGCGGAAGCCGCGGACTCTCTCTCGAAGGCCGCGGACCTGAACCCGACGAAAGACGACGAATATCGGCTGGAGGTCCAAAACATCCTTCGCTCGACCGCCGATGCGTCGGCCCTCCCTGCGCGCTGGCGGCAGCCGGCCGCCACCGCTGCGCCGAAGGCCATCGACACTCGTCTCGTCGAGGCGCTCAGCCACTACGACTCCCTGCTTCGCGCGGACCCTTCCTCGATCGTGGCCTGGCGGACGAAGGGTGAGATCCTCGACCGACTCGGCCGTCCCGACGAGGCCCGAGATTGTTTCGAACGGGCGGACCGGCTCGAGCGGACGGAGGGCCGATCCCTCCAGGCGGCGGTCTCCGGCCTGCGGTCCAGCGGCCTCGCGACCTCCGGTCCCGCCGGGAGCGGCCATGTGAACGGTCGCGTCAATGGGACCCGCTCGGGCCGGACCAACGGCCGCACGAATGGCCGGACAAACGGTCGAGTCAATGGCCTCGCGGAAGGCCGGGTGAACGGTCTGACGACCGGAGCGGTCAACGGCCTGACGTTCGGCAAGGGCGCGACGAACGGCCTCGTCAACGGAAACGGATTCACGAACGGTCGCCGGGGTCGCTACGGCCCTCCGCGGATTCCGGCGCAGCCGCACTGGTCTCGCTCGGTCGTCGGGATTGCCGCGGTCGTGGCCCTCATGGTGATCGTCCCAATCCTCGCCAGCATGCTTTCGCCGTCGCCCGGAGGCCCGTCGTCCATCATCCGGATCGACGGGGACTTCAGCGACTGGACGCCGTTCCCGGCGTACGCCGACTCGCCGACGGACCAAGTCCAGAACCCGGGCGTCAACCTGCTCGACGTGAAAGTGGCGACGCAGAATCAGAACTTGTTCGTGAACGCGCGGGTCCAAGGCCTCCTGTTCCAAGGGTCCGGTTCGAACGAGACGGACAGCGTCTTCGTGTTCCTGGACGAGGACAACAACCGGAACACCGGCTATCCGATTGGCGACCTCGGTGCGGACGCGATGGTCGAAGTCTATGGATGGCGAGACTATCGAGGCCTTCAGCACGGGGTCGACAGCTTCCGCTTCAACGAAACCGGGACGCCCCGGTCCAACGATTGGCGGCGGTTCGTGTCAGGCGGTTCCGCCGACGCCGCGGTCAACGGCCAGCAACTCGAACTCCGCACGACGGTCGCGGATCCCGCGAAGACGCGAATCCTCGTGTACGCCGCGGACAACCTCGGAGACCGCGACGCGGCGGATGGCTCCGTGGTGCCGAGCCGACCGACGGTCGTGCTGGGCCAGCAGACCGTGGCGCCCGACGTGGTCGCCGGCTCGAGCGTCGCGTTCCTTCGAGTCACGATGAGTCCGATGGGCGGATTGCCGCACCTGGGCGCGCTGAACGTGACTCGCTTGGGCACCTCGACGGATGCGGTCGACCTCTCCCTGTACCGGGACGATGGCAGCGGCTCCCTCGATGCGGCGGACCCGTTCCTTTCGAACGTCTCGATGACGGGCACAGCCGTGAGCCTCCCGATGAACGAGGTCGTCGCGTCTCCCGAAGTGCTCTGGGTCCAAGCCCGGTGGGCAAACCTCACGCCAACGTCCACGTTCGGACTGTCCGTCGCCGGGATCGTCTCGAATGGGACCGCGAGCTTCCGACCGCCGGAGACGGGGCTCGTCTATCTCGGGGCGGCGCCGACGAACCTCCGGGTCGATGGCGCCTTCGGAGACTGGCGCGGCCGCCCGTACGGCCAGGACGTCCTCGGAGACGTGACGAACCGGACGGGCGCCTCCGAGTACGATGCGAACGTCGACCTCGTCGCGACGGCGGTCGACCTCGGGACGAACTTCACGGGATACGTCCGCGTGGACGGCCGCCTCCTCGGCGGGCAAGACATTCCGACGACGCGGAGCCGGACCTACCCGGTGGCCTTGGATACGGACCTCGATACTGTTCCGGACTCCGTCGAAAACCTCCTCGGTCCGAACCTCACCCGGGACTTCAACAACGACAACGTCACGGACGATCGGACCAACAGCGACGTTGACGGCGACGGGATCCCGGACTATCCGGCGGGACCGGACTGTTGGCTCAACACGACGATTCCCTCCTGGTATCCGCCCCCGTACGCCGGCCGGATCGTGTCCCGATACATTTGCCCGATTGGGTTGCCGCCTGAGGAAGGGGTCGACGTCGTGTACGCCTATATCGATGCGGACAACTCGAGCGCGACCGGCCTGTGGTCCGATGTCCAAGGTCGGCTCTACGGATTCGATTATGCGATCGCCGTGATCGGACGGAATGGCGCCGTGAACTCGAGCGGCCTGTACGCGTTCGTGCCGGCCCGCGCGAACACGTGGAACTTCGTCCGGCCGATCGATGTCGGCCTCGACGCACACCGGATGGAATTCTCCGTGAATTCGAGCGCACTCGCGCTGGCCGCGGGCTACCAAGTCGTCTACTTCGCCTCGGACTGGCGTCTCGGGTACGATGTCGCGTTGCCCGACGCCGCCGTCGCCCGGTTCCCGATCGCCGCTCAGGCCGCTACGAACGCGGTGATCAACGAGGTCTCGCCCCAGCCGAACCCGGAGTGGGTGGAGCTGGCGAACCCCACCGCGACTCCGATTTCCTTGAACGGCTGGGACCTCGCACTGAACAAGGGGGGCAAGGTCACGGTCATCTTCACGTTCACGACGCAGAACCTCGGTGCCTGGGGATCTGGGCTCGAGTACCTTTCGGTCGTCCTGCCGAAGAACTCGCTTCCGAACGGGAACGTACAGCTCCAGCTGCGCCAAGGGACCACGGTCGTCGACCAGACGACGTACTCTCCGAGTGTCGGCAGCAGCCAGACGTGGGCGCGATTCAAGGATCCGATCACCGGACGGCCGATGGACACGAACAATGACGCAACCGATTTCTACGTCTCGCTGTCTCCGTCCCCGGCTCGGGGAAACGATCGCCACCGGCCGACCATCTCCGTCATCAAGACGCAGAACCGTGTCATCGCGGCACCGGGCGAGTTGATCACGTACAGGTTGTATTATAACAACACCGACACCGGGATGGCGAAGACCGCCTGGATCAACGACACGCTGCCCTCCGGCGTCGTCTTCGCGTCCTCCAGCGTTCCGTACAGCTATATCATCGGGCCGATGTACGGCTGGGCCTTCACGAACGTCATGCCGGGCGCCCACTCCTTCACAGTGACCGTCCGGGTCAGCGCGACGACGGTGGACGGTCAAGTCCTCCGGAACACGGTCACCCTGGACTACACCGACCAGCTCTCGCGACCCATGACCCGGACCCGCGGCTGGGCGAACGCGACCGTGTCTCGGCCGACGATCACGGTCGTGAAGACGGTGAGCCCGTCCAACGCGAAGGCCGGGGATCTCGTGAAGTTCACGATTTACTACAATAACACGGGCTCCGTCGCGGCGGGCACGGTCACCATCAAGGACAGCTTGCCTAACGGCTTCGACTACGTCAGCGCGAATCCCGCGCCGACGTGGATGAGCGGCCGGACGTTCTATTGGAACTTCACGAACGTCGCACCGGGCGCGCACAGCCTGACGATGAGCGCTCGGGTGAACTCGACGTTCAGCGGGACACGGCTCGTGAACTGGGCGTTCCTGAACTACACGACCACCGGCGGCTACCCGCTCATCGGCAGCACGTCCTCGGTCACCGTCGCGATTCCAGAGCTGTCCGATATGATTTTCGTTGCCGTCGTCCCGATGATCATCCTCGGATTGAAGCTCCGCGCGAAGCGGCGCGAGAAGGAATAGAGAGTGGCTGACAGCGTTCCAAGGACCAACGGCCGTTAGAACGGCACGGTTCGTCGTCCACCACAAGGATGGACGGCTAGCGTGCCTAGGTCGTCGGCCCAAGCCCTCCTCAAAGGAAGGCAGGGAAGGCCAGAAGGAAGCCGCCGAGGAGGGGGACCATGAACGGGATCCACGGCGTGACCCACGCTCGCCGGATTCCTGCTGAGCGCAGCTTGAGGATCTCGGGGGTCGGATCCAAATCGCGCTTCGGGCGCAGGACGACGACGTGCTCGCCTCGGTCCGTGATTCGTTCCATCAACCTCACGTGCTTCGGAAACGGATCCAGCGGCGCACGATAACCGAGAAACGACTGGATCCCGACGTCGCCGCGGCTGAGATTGTAGATGAACAGACCGAGGGGGACGACCAGTTGGAGGATGGCTGCATCCACGAGGACGACGAACGAGAACGGAAACAACGCCTGGAACGCGGGTTGGACTCTCGGGTCCGCCGTGAACACCGGAAACGGCGATGCGTTGGGATACGCGGGAACCAGCAACGTGAGCGCCATGAGGCACTTCGCATCCGCCCCGCCGGCGAGGAGTCGAGCTCGGAGCATCAGCTGGTACAGGACGAGCATCACGGGCATCGACGCCAGCTCAACGATGGGAACGGAACTGGCGACGATTCCCGCGGACCCGAGCGGGGTGATCCACAGCGCGGCGGCCGCGAGGAACAATCCAATCCGACCCGGTCGGGCGTGGAAACCGGCTTCATCGAAGAGCGGCCGGCCGAAGAAGACGGCGTAGAACAGAAGCGCCGCGGAACCGGCGAGTGACCACGTCGGCCATGGCGCCGATTCGACCCAGAGTTCCACGGCGAGGATGACCAGACCGAGGGTTCCCAAGCCGATCCACAGCGGGTTGCGGACGCGTCGCGTCCGCAGATCGGAGGCTGCCGCGACGACGAGGAACACGGTGCCGGCCGCGAGTCGCGTCGCCGCGAACGCGTCCACGCCGCCGCATCCCTGCAACGTTATTTCAAGGGTTGCGTGCGATGCGACATGGGTCGCAAGACTGCGTTTTTCTCGGTAACGACTAAATAGACCTTAACGAATAGCGCAAATTGCCGGAGGATTTTCTCGAATCTCTCCGAGGACCGTCATGATAGAACCACGGCGAATGAAGGTGAAAGTCTGCCTCGTCGGGGAGCACGCCGTGGGCAAGACCTCGCTCATCAAGCGCTACGTGCTGAACGAGTATGACGATCGATACATCGTGACGCTCGGCGCGAAAGTCTCAAAGAAAGAACTCGCCCTCAATCCGAAAGGCGGGGACGCGATCCAGATGGACATGACCATCTGGGACATCATGGGCTCGAAGGGATTCCGCGAGCTGCTTCGAGAGGCGTATTTCCACGGAGCGCAAGGGATCCTCGCCGTGGCCGACATCACTCGATACGACACGCTGGAGGACCTCGACTCGTGGGTCGAGTCCGTGTTCCGGACTGTGGGCGAGATCCCCGTCGCGTTCGCGATCAACAAGACGGACCTGAAGGACCAAGCCGCGTTCGGCGAGGAGCAGGTGAAACAAGCGACCGAGGCGTTTGAGGCCCCGTACTTCTTTAGTTCGGCGAAGACGGGGGAGAACGTCGAGCTCGTCTTCCGGACGCTCGGCGAAACGATCGCGAAGACCGCGGCGAAGTCCGCGTCGGCGTAGCCCGCCGCTCTTCGCCCGATTGCCGGCGCGGGCGTCTGCTCTGTATCGGCCCACCGCCATAGCCTCAAGTAGCCGACCCATTCTCCGCCCCTCCGTGTCCGGTCCCGGTTCCGGGTCGGCTTCCGTTCGCGTGCGGGTGACCCGGGACCTCGGCCTGTTCGACATCACGATGGCGGCCCTCGGAGCGATGGTCGGCGCCGCGATTTTCCTCCTCGTCGGCGCGGCATATGCGGTCGCCGGACCCCTCGTCCTGCTGAGCCTCGCCGTCGCCGCGCTCGTCGCGGCCCTCGCCGGCATGGCGTACGCCGAGCTCGCGTCGGGCCGGCCCGACGCCTCGGGGGGCGCATACGTCTGGGTGAGGAGCGCATTGCCCGCGCCGAGCGGGTTCCTGAGTGGCTGGCTCTCCTGGGGCGGCCACATGGCCGCATCCGCGCTGAGTGCCCTCGGCCTCGGGATCTTCCTCGTCGAACTCGTCCGCCCGTCGGATCCGTCGTCGTTCTTCGGCCCGAACCCAGTCGAGGTCAGCCTCGTCGCCCTCGCGGTCCTCGCCCTCTCCGCGATCGCGCACTTCGGGCGAGTTCACCTCCCCCTCCGCGCCCTCGGTCGGTTGACGTTGGGGAAAATCCTTCTCATTGTCCTCGTCGCGGTCCTCGGGGTCATTTCCGTCTTCGAACCGGGTCCCCCGCGGGGCTTCGCGGTCGGGGCCCCGGTCTCGTCGCTCGACTTGATGCTCGGGGCCGGAGTCCTCTTCATCGCCTTCCAGGGCTTCGAAGTCGTCGCGCAGCTGTCCGACCAGGTGAAACACCCCGAGAGCAGCGTGCCGCGGGGCGTATTCCTCGCGCTCTTGCTCGCGTTCCTCGTGTACGGTGGCTTCTTCCTCGCGGTGCTCGGGAACGTGCCGAGCGACAAACTGTCCGGATGGCCTGCGTGCGCGGGCTGTTCCGGCGGTTCGGAGGACATGGTCCTGTTGAGCATCCGATATTTCCTCGGACAGCCGTTCGTTCGAGGGGCCGTTCTAATCATCGGAATCGTCTCCATGTACGGCGCCTTGAACTCGAACCTGACCGCCGCGATCAAGACATCGTTCAGCATGGCCCGGGACCGCCTCCTTCCCGGGAGCTTTGCGCGGATCGGGGGACGGGAAGTGCCTCCCGCCGCCGTCGCCCTCACATTCGTCGGTGCGGGTTTCCTCGTTTTCCTGACGATCGAGACGATTGCGATCCTCGCGAGCCTGGCGTTCCTCGGTCTCTTCGCGTTCGTGCACGCATCCGTTGTCGCGCTGCGCCGAGGGGAGCGACGGAGCGCGCCCGGATTCCGGGTCCCACTCGTGCCCGCGGTCCCCATGGCCGCGATCGCACTGAACCTCGCCCTCGGTGCTCTCCTGTGGAATTACCCGGCGAGGAGTGACGCGCCCCTGCCCCCGGGGATGCTCGCCACGTTGCTCGGCGGCGTATGGCTTGCGATCGGGCTCGCGTACCACTGGGTCGGGGGCCGGCAAGCCGCTGGTGTTCTGGCCCCGGCGGCTTCGGGCGCGGAGGTGCGCGATATCCTCGCGACGTCGGAAGACCATGTGGAGCTCGAGCGGTACCGTGTCTTCCTCCCGCTCCGGGAGTTCGAGGACGAGGCGCTCGTGGAACTCGGCGCCCGGATCGCCCGCGCGAAGAACGCGGAGCTGAGCCTCCTACATGTCGTGGAGATTCCTCGAAACCTCCCGCCCAAGGCGATCCGGTTCCGCTACGTGGACGACCGGATTCGAGGACTGCAACGCCTTGCCCGGATCGGCGAGCACATGGGTGTCGACACGCGTCCGGTCGTCAAGATCGGCCACAAAGTCTACGAGATCATCCTGGACACGATCCGCGAAGAGGCGGTGAACCTCCTGGTCATGGGATGGCGGGGCGAACGGATCGAAGGGGACCGCCGGGTGCTCGGGAGCAACATCGACTACCTGATCGAGAACGCGCCGTGCGACGTGATCGTGTTCAAGACCCAGGGGTTCCGGAGGCCCCTGCGTCGGATCGTTGTCCTCACGAGCCCGATCTGGAGTCTCGAGGGGATCGACGACCTCGCCCTGATCCTGGCCGCGGAGGACCATCCAGTCGTCGAGGTCGTGGCGCTCGCGAGCGACCCTTCCGAAGCGGAACGCCTCAAGCAGGAGAGCACGCGGTTCGAAGGCCGCGCCCACGAACGGGGCGTGATGGTCGAACCGAAGGTCATCTACTCGACCCAGTGGGAGTCCGAGGCGCTTCGCGAGAGCGCGGAGGCGTCCCTACTCATGATCCGCGCGACGTCCCCGGGCGGCCTCCGGAAGTTCGCCCTCGGTCCGGTCGAGGACCGGATCGTCAAGTTGGCGAAGTGCCCCGTCCTCATCTTGCGGAAGGGGACCTGACCCGCCAGGAGAAGCGTGCCTTCCTGAGCGGATGAGTGGTATACTCGTCAAACCAGTGTCACGTCAACGGTCTCGACGCTCCCCACCCCGGGGATGGCGGCCAAGGACTGCTCGAACAGGTCGGAGCCGCCGGAGGCATCGCTCACGATCGCGATTGCGAGGATGGCCTTCAGGCCGAAGGCCACGGGCTGTTCGCGCAGATCGCGAAAGGCGCTCCCGAGCGTCGCGCGGACGCGAGATCGAATCGACTCGAGGTCCGTGTCGGCATCCTCGGGCATGATCCGGAACGTGACGGCCACGGATCCCATCTCTCACCTCACGGGCCGGTGAACGAACAGGCCGGACAGCGATACGCCACGGATTGGTCGCGGCACCGCGCGCACCGTCCGATCTTCGCGCGGCCACAACTCGGACACGGGAAAACGGTCGTGCCTTTCCCCGAGAGGACGGCGCCGCACGAGGTGCACCGGCTCTCCGTGCGAATCACGGACCGCGGGATGAAGTGGGTCTATAAATCGTTGTGCTCCCGGCGACTTATATCATGATAAGTGGATAATTATTGGCCGTCCGATTCGATTCCTCGGAGGCGGTTTGCGTTCACCGCAAACTTTAATACGAAGGCTCGTTTTGGCAAACGGTCGCATGTCGCCGCCGCTAGCCGGAGGGCCCGTAGCTCAGCTAGGTAGGATGGCGCACAAACACCGTCCCTAGAAAGAGCATCCGGCTTTTAGCCGCCTTCCTTCACCGGAGAGCGGAAAGAAACCGGGTGGTCCGGGGTTCGAACGGGCCCTGCGGAGCGCGCGGGGTCCCCGAAAGTCCCCGCGGGCCCGTACGGCTCGCGCGCGCGTGGCATGCCAGGTGGAAAACGGTCGCCCAGGGAGGACCTCCCCTTGAGGTTTAACGTGTTGGAGCATCAGCTAGTTCCAGAGCATCGCCTCGTGCCGGAGGAAGAGGCGGAGCGGGTTTTGAAGGCGATGAAGATCACGCGAGACCAGCTCCCGAAGATTCGGAAGAGCGATCCCGTGATCCAGGTCCTCGAGAAGATCGAGGGGCCCATCGAGGAAGGCCGGATCATTCGCGTGACGCGGGTGAGCGGGACCGCGGGCGTGTCGGAGGCCTATCGCCTCGTCATCGGGAGGTAGAGCATGCGCGAACTCATCGACGCGTTCTTCCGAGAACGCTCCATCGTGAACCATCACATTGCCTCGTTCAACGACTTTCTCCCCACGATCGACAATCCGAACTCGCGAATGCAGCGGATCGTGGACAACCTTCGGTCGTCGCCCGAAGACGAACGCCGTGGCATCATCAAGCTCGACGAGGACCGGACCGAAGGCGACGTGATCGAGATCCGGATCGGCCGGAAGCGGGACGATCGCGGCCGGATTGACCTCGAGGCGAAACCGACGATCACGCTGGGCCTGCCCGTCGTCAAGGAGGCGAACGGCGCCACCCACCCCCTCAATCCGATGGAGGCACGGCTGCGGAACCTGAACTACACCGCGCCGATCTACCTCGACTTCACGGTCATCGAGAACGGTATCGAGCGGGAGCCGGAGCGGGTACATATCGGCAACTTCCCGATCATGGTCAAGTCGAAACGGTGCCTCCTCTACAAGGAGAACATGGAGACGGAAGGGGAGCTCACCTCCGACGAGTACAAACGCAAGCTCATCGAGATGGGCGAGGATCCGTACGACCCCGGCGGGTACTTCATCATCGGCGGGACCGAGCGGGCCCTGATCTCGCTCGAAGACCTCGCCCCGAACCGCGTCCTCGTCGAATTCAACGAACGGTACGGCCGCAAGGTCGAGGTCGCGAAGGTCTTCTCCCAGAAAGAGGGGTACCGCGCCCTCACCTTGATGGAGAAGAAGAAGGACGGGCAGCTGATCGTCAGCGTGCCGACCGCCTCCGGGCAGATCCCGCTGATCATCCTCATGAAAGCCCTGGGCATGGAGAAGGACGAGGACATCTACAACGCCGTCGTATCGACGCCCGAGATGGCCAACATCGTCTACGCGAACATCGAGGAGTGCCAGAACAAGAAGATCTACCCGCCGAACGGGATCTTCACGCGGGACGACGCGATCAGTTACCTCGAGAAGAAGTTCGCGACGGGCCAGGCGAAAGAATACCGGATCAAGAAAGTCGAGTCGATCCTGGACCGGTCGCTCCTCCCGCACCTCGGCGACACCCGGGAGGACCGGATCAAGAAGGCGATCTTCCTCGGTCGCGTCGCCCGCACCGTCCTCGAGTTGTCCCTCGGCATGCGCCGGGAGGACGACAAAGACCACTATGCGAACAAGCGTCTCAAGCTCGCCGGCGACCTGATGGAGGATCTGTTCCGGGTCGCCTTCGCGAATCTCGTGAAGGACCTGAAGTACCAGCTGGAGCGATCGTACGCGCGGCGCCGCGAGCTGAAGATCTCCTCGGCGATTCGGCCGGACCTGCTCACGCAACGCCTGCTCCACGCGCTCGCGACCGGCAATTGGGTCGGCGGCCGGGCCGGCGTCAGCCAGCTCCTCGACCGCACGTCGAACATGAGCGCCCTGAGCCATTTGCGGCGCGTGACGTCCCCGTTGACGCGGTCCCAGCCCCACTTCGAGGCACGCGACCTCCATCCGACCCAATGGGGCCGTCTGTGTCCGAACGAGACGCCGGAAGGCCAGAATTGCGGTCTGGTCAAGAACTGCGCCCTCGTGATCGACGTGTCCGAAGGTTTCCCGGAGGAGGAGGTCAAGCTCCTCCTCGCCGACCTCGGGACCAAGCAGGTCAAAGGCCAGCAGACCCAGCTCACCCGCGTCTACGTCAACGGAGACCTCGTCGGGCTCCACGAGGACCCGAGAAACCTCGTGGCCGAGATCCGCGAACGTCGCCGCTCCGGCCTCCTGAGCCACGAAGTCAACGTCCGCTATGATGAGAACATGGGTGAGATCATCATCAACTGCGACGAGGGCCGCATCCGACGCCCGTTGCTCGTCGTCAAGGACGGCCACATCGTCTTCTCGCGAAAACACGTCGACGAGCTGAAGATGGGCCGCCTCCGGTTCTCCGACCTCGTCCGGAACGGAATTGTCGAGTGGATCGACGCCGAAGAGGAGGAAGACACGTTCATCGCGATCTACCCGTACGACGTCCCGAGCCGCTGCAAGGAGTGCAAGCATCCCCTGAGCCGGAACGATGTCACGTGGGCGAACATGGGGAGCCGCGACGAGGAAGCGGAACTCCAGTGCGCGCACTGCCACAAGACGTTCAAGGTCAAGGCGTCGATCACGAAGGAGCACTCCCACATCGAGGTCGACCCGATGGTGATCCTCGGGGTCGCCTCGGGCGTCGTCCCGTATCCCGAGCACAACTCGTCTCCGCGAGTCACGATGGGGGCGGGGATGGCGAAGCAGTCTCTGGGCCTCGGATCGAGCAACTACCGCCTGCGGCCGGATACGCGAAGCCACCTGCTCCACTACCCGGAGCAACCGCTCGTCCAGACGGACTCGATGAAGTACGTCTCGTTCAACGAGCGACCCGCGGGCCAGAATTTCGTCGTCGCGGTGATGTCCCACCACGGGTACAACATGGAAGACGCGATCGTGATGAACAAAGCCTCGATCGACCGAGGTCTCGGCCGGTCGTCGTTCATGCGGACGTACCGCGCGGAGGAACGCCGCTATCCCGGGGGCCAGGAAGACCATTTCGAGATTCCGTCTCCCGACGTCCGGGGAGCGCGCGCGGACCTGTCGTACGCGAACCTCACCCCGGATGACGGGCTCATCTCGCCCGAGGTCCTCGTCCAGGGCGGCGAGGTCTTGATCGGGAAGACGAGTCCCCCGCGCTTCCTCGAGGAGGAGACGGACTTCCTGACGCCTCAGAAACGCCGCGAGACGTCCGTCACGGTCCGCCATGGGGAGAGCGGATGGGTCGATTCCGTCATGCTGACGGAGAGCGAGAACGGCTCGAAGCTCGCGAAGGTCAAGGTGCGCGACCTTCGGGTCCCAGAGCTCGGCGACAAGTTCGCGTCGCGTCACGGCCAGAAGGGCGTCATCGGCCTGATCGCGCCGCAAGAGGACATGCCCTTCACCGCGCAAGGCATCATCCCGGACCTGATCATCAATCCGCATGCGATTCCATCCCGGATGACCGTGGCCCACGTCCTCGAGCAGATCGGCGGGAAGGTCGGTTGCCTCGAAGGACGGTTCATCGACGGCACGCCCTTCTCCGGCGAGAGGGAGGACGCCATGCGGAAGGCCCTCGAGGAGAACGGCTTCCGGTCGAACGGGAAGGAGATCCTCTACGACGGCCGCACGGGCCGCATGATCCCGGCGGAGATCTTCGTCGGGGTGATTTACTACCAGAAGCTGCACCACATGGTCTCGGGCAAGTTGCACGTCCGCTCCCGCGGACCGGTCCAGATCCTGACGAGGCAGCCCACGGAAGGGCGGTCCCGCCAGGGCGGTCTGCGATTCGGCGAGATGGAGCGGGATTGCCTGATCGGCCACGGCGCCGCGATGGTGATCAAGGACCGCCTCCTCGACGAGTCCGACGGGACGATCCAGTACGTGTGCGGCAACCCGGATTGCGGGCATTTCGCGATCAAAGATCGGAAAGGGAACCTTCGATGCCCCGTCTGCGAGAACACCTCGAAGATTTATCCCGTGCAGACCTCGTATGCGTTCAAACTCCTTCTTGACGAGCTCCTCTCGCTGGGAGTCGTCATGCGTCTGCAGCTGGAGGACATGCGATGATGTCTTCGATGAGGGGGGTCACGAAACGAATCCAGGCGATCAAGTTCGCCCTGCTGAGCCCCGACGAGATCCGGCGGATGTCGGCGACGAAGATCATCACCGCCGACACGTACGACGACGATGGATTCCCGATCGACATGGGGCTGATGGATTCCCACCTCGGGGTCATCGAGCCCGGCTTGCGATGCAAGACGTGCGGCGGCAAGGTCGACGATTGCCCGGGCCACTTCGGGCACATCGACCTCGCGATGCCCGTGATCCACGTCGGGTATGTGAAGGACATCAAGAAGCTCCTTCAGGCGACGTGCCGAAAGTGCGGACGCCTCCTCCTCACGCGCCAGCAGGCGCAAGAGTACATGGCGGAGATGGAACAGGTCGAGGAGCTCGGCGGCGACGTGACGGAGGTCGGCTTCGTCACGAAGGAGACCGCCCGCGAGGCGCAGAAGCGACAACGGTGTCCGCATTGCGGCGAGGAACAGGGCAAGGTCACCCTCGACAAGCCGACGACGTTCCGGGAGGACGGCCACAAGCTCACGCCGAAAGAGGTGCGCGAGCGCTTGGAGCGGATCCCGAACGAGGACCTCCGCGTCCTCGGGATGAATCCGGAGGTCGCCCGACCGGAGTGGATGGTCTTGACCGCGCTGCTCGTCCCGCCGGTGACCGTTCGTCCGTCGATCACTCTGGAGAGCGGAGACCGCTCGGAGGACGACCTGACGCACAAGCTCGTCGACGTCCTGCGGATCAACCAGCGCCTCCGCGAGAATCGGGATGCCGGCGCGCCGCAGCTCATCGTGGAGGATCTGTGGGAGCTCCTTCAGTATCACGTGACGACGTACTTCGACAACCAGACGTCGGGAATCCCGCCCGCCCGGCACCGGTCCGGACGCCCGCTGAAGACGCTCGTCCAGCGGTTGAAAGGCAAAGAAGGCCGATTCCGTTCGAACCTGTCGGGCAAGCGCGTGAACTTCAGCGCCCGGACGGTCATTTCTCCGGACCCGATCTTGTCGATCAACGAGGTCGGCGTCCCGGTGGAGGCGGCCCGGGAGCTAACGGTCCCGGTCCACGTCCAGGCGTACAATCTGGAGATCGTGAAGCAGTGGGTGAAGCGGGGTCCGACACCGCTCGGTCCCCTGGGAGAGTATGCGCCCGGGGTGAATTACGTCATCCGGCCGGACGGCCGGCGGATCCGCGTGACGGAGAAGAACGCAGAAGTCGTCGCCGAGGCCGTCGAGATCGGGTACACGGTCGAGCGGCAACTCGTCGACGGCGACATCGTGTTGTTCAATCGGCAGCCGTCGCTGCACCGGATGTCGATGATGGCGCACGAGGTCCGCGTCATGCCTCACAAGACGTTCCGTTTCAACTTGGCGGTGTGCCCTCCGTACAACGCGGACTTCGACGGCGACGAGATGAACCTGCATGTGCTGCAGAGCGAAGAGGCGCGCGCAGAGGCCCGCGTCCTCATGCGGGTGCAGGAACACATCCTCTCCCCGCGGTTCGGCGGCCCAGTCATCGGCGGCATTCACGATCACATCTCCGGCTCGTTCCTCTTGACCCACAAGGAGAGCAAGTTCACCCGGGAGGAGGTCACGTTCATCCTCACCAAGATCGACATGCGGGACCTTCCGCAGCCGGACATCAAGAAAGGCG
>WNGH01002868.1_pt1 | contig 16404 bp, 14 predicted proteins | sample 5400631 | NCBI WGS metagenome assembly WNGH01 (sample SAMN13153373, study PRJNA577476) | soil metagenome | isolation source: 115 cm soil or saprolite under Garry oak tree replicate 1 | place: USA:California | collected 2016-06-15
CCGGCATCGCGATCGGATGCGGCGGCAGACCCAGCCGCGTATAGGTGTTGAAGGGCGTGTCCGTCACGAGGTCCCTCTTGCGCAGGTTGCCGTCGAATTTCTCGCCCATGCCGTAGATCACGCTCGGATCGGTCTGCAGTTTCATCTTGCGGCGCAGGCGGTTGGCGAATACTGCCGCGATCATCGAGCGGTCGCCCGCGCGGCCGGTCTCCTTTTCGACGAGTGAAGCGAGGATAAGCGCTTCGTACGGATCTGTCATCGGCAAATCCGGGGCGCGCCCGACCCAGGCGGACTCGAGCTGCTTTTTCATCGCGCTTCGGGCTCGCGCAAGGACGGCGAGATCGCTGGCGCCCTTGGCGAAAACGTAGGTATCGGGGAAGAACATTCCTTCCGGAAGCGCCCCCGGGGCTCCGAGCTTCTCCATGATCTGCGCTTCGGAGGAGCTCGCCGAATCATGCTTCAGGTCGACGTGCGCATTCAATGCTTCGCGCATCTGGCGAAAATTCCAGCCTTCGACAAAGAGAATTTCCGCCTGCGCGTACTCCCCGCGCGTGATCTTGCGAACCAGCTGGAGCGGCGTCACCCCCTCCGACACCTGGTAGCTGCCGGCCTTGACCCCGGCACTGGCGCCGTTGGCCCGCGCCAGGAGAATGAACTTCCATCCCGGCATAGACAGCCCCGCTTCGACGATCTGGCGCGTTGCGCCTCGCAGCGTGCTGCCCGGATGGATCGAGAATTCGACGGTCGGCGCGGCGAGCTCGATCGGCGAAAGGGCGAACCAGAGTAGCCAACCGCAGAAACCGAGCACGGCAGCGGCGGACAACAAGAACAATACTTTAAGTCTAAACAGCATCGAGTCCGGTAAAAAACGGCCAATCGGCTTGCTTGACTACACTCGTATAATAAACGTTAAAGCGAACACACCGAATAGAGCACATGAGCCTGCCTCTTCACCATACGGAACCTGCGGGAACCGCGGACGCCGATCTCCGCGCGGCTCGATCGGGAAGCGTCCTTGCCCTGCTCGGCCACCTGGGCGTCCTCCAGTTCAGCGGCGAGGACGCGGAAGCATTTTTGCAGGGACAGCTCAGCTGCGACGTGGCGGCCGTCGGCTTGCGATCGAGCGCGTACGGCGCCTATTGTTCCCCCAAAGGCAGAATGCTCGCGAATTTTCTGCTGTGGCGCGAAGAGGCCGGCCTCCACATGGCCCTGTCGCGGGACATCACCCCTTCCGTCCAGAAGCACATTTCGAAGTTCGTGCTGCGCGCAAAAGTGAAGGTTTCTGATGCTTCGGACACTATCGTGGTGGCAGGCCTGGCGGGGCCGAAGGCCGACCCGGCGCTGAGCGATGTATTCCCCGATCTCCCGAAGGAGGCGAACGAAGTATCGCGCCGACCGGATACGGGCACGGTCATCAAGCTGAAGGACGGCAGATATCTCCTGGTCTTGATGCCCTCGAGCGCGGTCGCGCTTCGGCAACGGCTTGCGAACGTTCTCGTTCCCGTGGGCGCGCACGCGTGGCGCTGGCTCGATATCCGCAACGGCGTGCCATCGGTAACTGCCGCGACGCAGGACCAGCTCGTTCCGCAGATGGCAAACTTCGAGCTTCTCGGCGGGGTCAGCTTCAGCAAGGGCTGCTACACCGGGCAGGAGGTGGTCGCGCGCATGCAGCACCTCGGCAAGCTCAAGCGCCGCATGTTCCTCGCCAACGTCGCCGCTCAGGCCGAAGCGGGCGACCCACTCTACAGCGAAGACCTCGGCGACCAGGCGAGCGGGATCGTCGTCAATGCGGAAGCCTCGCCCGACGGCGGTTACGATCTGCTGGCGGTCGTGCAGACTGCGAGTCGCGAAGGCTCGACCGTGCACCTGAAGTCCCTCGGCGGACCCGTGCTTCGCTTCCTCCCCCTCCCCTACGCCGTCGGGTGAAGCTTAACTTCTACATCTACTACCGGGTGCCCGCGCAAAATGCCGAACGAGCACGTGCGGCGGTACGCGAGCTGCAGCGCGAGCTCTCCAACATCGCCGGGATCAACGGGCGACTCCTGCGGCGTCGCGACGATGAGATTACCTGGATGGAGATCTACGAAAACGTTCAGGACGGGGCGCGTTTCGAAGCAGAGCTCGCCAAGCTGGTCGAGCGCTACGGCCTCGCCGCGCTGCTCGTCCCGGGGTCGTCCCGGAAGCAGGAAGTGTTTCGCGCCTTCTAGACCCCATGTGCCTGATCGCGCTCGCCTGGCGGACGCACCCGGGCTATCGGCTGATCGTGGCCGCGAACCGCGACGAATATTTCGGGCGGCCGGCTGCGCCCGCCGGGTTCTGGGACGATCATCCGAACGTCCTCGCCGGGCGCGATCTCGAGGCCGGGGGCACCTGGCTCGGCATCACCCTGGATGGGCGATTCGCTGCGCTCACGAACTACCGAAATCCCTCGGACAAGAAAACCGGCGCGCCCTCCCGCGGCTCCCTGGTGAGCGATTTCCTGACTGCCAAAATGGGCCCGCTGGAATACCTCAAGGGAGTCGAGCAGCGTGCGGCGAGCTACAACGGCTTCAGCCTTCTCGTCGGGGACGCGGGGTCGCTCTTATTTTTTTCCAATCGCGGCGGCTCCATCACGCGCCTCAAGCCGGGTATTCACGGCCTTTCGAACCACCTGCTGGATACGCCGTGGCCCAAGATCGAGAAGGCCAAAGCGAGGCTCGCGGAGCAGCTCAAGGGCCCATTCGATTTCCAGGCCGCATTCCGGCTTCTCGACGATACCCAGCGCGCCTCGAGCACGGACCTTCCCAGCACCGGCGTGAGCCTGGAACTCGAGGAACGCTTATCGGCGATCCGCATTCTTGCCGTCGGCGGGTACGGAACGCGGTGCTCGACTGCCTTGTGCTTCAGCCAGGACGGCAGGATCGAGTTCCATGAGCGCAGCTACAGTGAGGACGGCGGCGTGAGCGGCACGGTCAGCTATCGGCTCACTCTCGCGCAGGGAAAAGCTCGAGCGTCATCTCGACGTGCGGAATCTCCGCCTCGAAAAACTCCGCTCCCCGCTCGTTGAATCCGAAGCGCCGGTAAAACCCTGCCGCATGGGTCTGCGCGTGCAGCGTAACGTGACGCATGGAGCGCTTGCGGGCGCGCTCGAGCAGCGCCTCGAGGAGCGCGGTGCCCACCCCGCGCCCGCGCCATTCGCCGAGGACCGCCATGCGGCCGATCCTGCCGTCGGGCAACAGCCGCGCCGTTCCGATCGCCTGTCCCTCGCGGTCGCGAGCGACTGCGTGATCGCTGCTCTCGTCCCATTCATCCCATTCGAGCTCGAGCGGAACCTTCTGTTCCGTGACGAACACCTGTTCTCGAACCGGGCGCGCCAGCGGCAGCGCCTTGTCCCATGCGAGGATGCTGATCGTGAAAGTTGCCCTCATCAGCGACCAGTATAATTGTTGTCATGCGAAGCCTGTGGAACGACCTGGAAGCAAAGGAATTCCGAGGCGACCTCAGCCTGCGCGTCTACACCTCGCGGCTGCTCGGCCGCGACAAGTCCCTGGTGCTGCACGGTGGCGGCAACACTTCGGTCAAGATCAGCGAGAAAAACCTGTTCGGCGACGAGGAAACGATCCTCTACGTCAAAGGCAGCGGCTGGGATCTGGAAACGATCGAGCCGCAGGGCTTTTCGCCGGTGCTCCTGGCGCACGTGCTGCGACTTGCCGAGCTGCCGGCTTTGTCCGACCCGGAGATGGTAAATCAGCTTGTCACTCATATGCTGAGAGCCTCGGCTCCGGCGCCTTCCATCGAGACCATCCTGCACGGTCTCATGCCTCAGAAGTTCGTCGACCATACTCACGCCGACGCGGTGCTCTCCGTGAGCAACACGAAAGACGGCGAGAAACGCGTCCGCGAGGTCTACGGCAAGCGTTGCGTCGTGATCCCTTATCTAATGCCGGGGTTCGATCTCGCCCGGTTGTGCGCAAAGGAATTCAAGCGCCAGAGCACGCCCGAGACGGTCGGAATGGTCCTGCTCAATCACGGGATCTTCTCCTTCGGCGAGACCGCGCGCGAAGCCTACGAGCGCATGATCGAGCTGGTGACGCTCGCCGAAGACTATCTCGATTCGAAGGAAGCATGGCGGGTGGTATCGAACCGCTTCACCCCCGCAAGGGTCAGTGCCAATGAACAAGCCGATCTCCGACGCAAGCTCTCCGACACCGCGGGTAGCCCGCTCATCCTGAAGACGGTGACAAACGAGCGCACGCTCAGCTTCGCGCAGCACCCACAAGCAGCGATCATCACGCAACAAGGACCGGCGACCCCTGATCACGTCATCCGCACCAAGCGTACGCCGATGCTCGGCACTGACGTCGACCGCTATGTCGCTGAGTACGGCCGCTATTTCAGCGAGCACGCGCCGAAGGCCAAGGAACCCAAGACCATGCTCGACCCGGCCCCACGCGTGGTGCTAGATCCCACGTTCGGCCTGGCTGCGGCGGGCCGCACGGCGAAGGATGCCGCGATCGTGGATGAGATCTACGATCACACGATCGACGTGATCCTGCGCGCCGAGGAGCTCGGCGGATTCCGGGCTCTGCCTGCGAAGGACATTTTCGATGTCGAGTACTGGGACCTCGAGCAGGCGAAGCTCAGGAAGGGAGGCAAGCCCCCGGCTTTCGCGGGCGAAGTGGCGCTCGTCACCGGCGCGGCCTCTGGTATCGGCAAGGCGGCGGTGGCGGCCTTCCTCGCGCGAGGTGCGGCTGTGGTCGGCTTGGACCTCGACACAAAGGTCGAATCGCTTCACGCACGACCGGATTTCTTAGGGCTGCACTGCGACGTCACCGACGAGCAGCACGTGGCCGTCGCACTTGCCCGGGCCGTCCTTGCCTTCGGCGGCGTGGACATGCTGGTGCTGAACGCTGGCATCTTTCCCGCAAGCCGCAAGATCGCCGATCTTCCCACCGACGAATGGCGCAGGTCGATGAGTGTGAATCTCGACGCCAACCTCATCCTGCTGCGTGCCTGCCATCCGCTATTGAAACTCGCACCGCGCGGCGGGCGCGTGGTCGTGATTGGCTCGAAAAATGTTCCGGCGCCCGGTCCGGGAGCGTCCGCCTATTCCGCAGCCAAGGCGGCGCTCAATCAACTCGCCCGCATCGCCGCGCTCGAATGGGGCGCGGACCGCATCCGCATCAATACGCTGCATCCGAACGCAGTGTTCGACACCGGCCTGTGGACCGAAGAAGTGCTGCTTCAGCGCGCGAAGAACTACGGCATGACGGTCGAGGAGTACAAGACCAACAACGTGCTCAAGACCGAAGTCACGAGCCGCGACGTCGCGGAGCTGGCGGCGGAGATGTGCGGGCCGCTTTTCGCCAAGACGACGGGCTCGCAAGTGCCCGTGGACGGCGGTAATGAGCGCGTCATCTGAAGCGATACCGGTCGAGACCCTGCGCTGGCGCGGGGCGCGGCTCGAGCTGATCGACCAGCGCGCTCTTCCCGCGCGCCTCGAATACGTGAGCTGCACCAACGCGGCCGAAGTCGCCGAGGCCATTCGCTCGATGGTGGTGCGCGGCGCTCCGGCGATCGGCTGCGCCGCGGCCTTCGGCGTGGCGCTCGAAGCGAAACGCCACGAACGCTGCACGCGCGCCGAGTTCGACACCGCGATGGAGATGGCGTTCAGGAGTCTCGCTGCGAGCCGGCCGACCGCCGTGAATCTCTTCTGGGCACTCCAGCGCATGCGCGTCGTGCACGCCGCCGGCACGAAGGACGACCCGAAGTCTGCAGCGGCGGAACTGGCCGAGGCGGCACTCGCGCTTTTCAACGCGGACCTCGAAACCAACCGTGCCATCGGGCGCGCTGGCACCGCACTCCTTCCCGACGGCGCACGCGTCCTCACCCACTGCAACTCCGGATCCCTTGCGACCGCCGGCCACGGCACGGCGCTCGGCGTGATCCGCACGGCGCGCGACCAGGGCAAGCGCGTCTCGGTGATCGCGAGCGAGACTCGGCCCTATCTCCAGGGCGCGCGCCTCACCGCCTGGGAAATGATCCAGGAGAAGATTCCCGTCACGCTCATCACCGACAATACGGCCGGGCACCTGATGCGCCTCGGCAAGATCGACCTCGTGCTGGTCGGCGCCGACCGCATCGCCGCGAACGGGGACGTGGCCAACAAGATCGGCACTTATACGCTTGCGGTGCTCGCCGAGCGGCACCGCATTCCCTTTTACGTCGCGGCGCCGCTTTCAAGCATCGACACCTCCGTGACTGACGGGAGCGCAATCCCCATCGAGGAGCGCGACGCATCGGAAGTCACGGGCTACGCTGGCGTGCAGTGGGCTCCCGAGGGTGTCAGCGTCGCCAACCCCGCGTTCGACATCACCCCGGCGAAGCTGGTGAGCGGGCTCATTACCGAGAAGGGTGTCGTGTTGCAGCCCGACGCGCGCAAGATCCGCGCGCTTTTCCCCGCCTGAGCATGCGTTTCCGCTGCCGCCGTCACGGAGCTGGGAGAACAGGCTTTCCGCCGTGAGGGTCAGCGTGCTCGACACCGGGTATCCGGTCTTCTCGATCGCTCTGGCCGCCCAGGTATTGCAGGTGTTGAACAGATGAAAGGATCCTTCAGCGCGGTAGAACCAGCCGTTTCCGTACTGGCTTGGGCCTAGCCGGGCCACACCCCCATCCGGAGTGCGGGTGAAACTTCCGGCGATGAACGCGAGCGCCTCTGCGTAACCCGCTTTCTCCACACGCACTTCGACGACTTCGCTCTGCGGAAAATAGCTGCGCGGCGGACCTGTGAACGGGACGACCTGCAGCACGCTCGAATTCGGCCAGAGCGCCGCCCGCAGCGCGAGGCCCACGGTCCCCGTGCCCGCCTGATAGTAGCGCTCCTCGCCCCAGCCGATCTCGACATTTCCCTCGTGCCCGATGTCGCGCGCGAGGGGCGGCAGCAGTTTGACCAGATCGCCGCGACTGACGACGATCCCCGTGTGCCCCCCATGCCTGACGACGTAAAGCACCTGAAGCGACTCGCACGCAACTGCCTCGCGATGAGTCGTCTGAGACGCGCAAGCATTCAGGATGAATAGAAACGCGAGGAAAGAGGCGGCGAGGCGAAGGCCCCGCAGCCTTTCGGGAGGCTTCATGCGTGCTCCGCGGGACGGGCGTTCGCCCGTCCCGGTACCGCGTTACACCAGCTTGACGTTCTTCAGCGGCAAGCTCCGTACGGGTTTGCCGGTCGCGGCGAAGATAGCGTTGAGCACCGCGGGCGTCACCACGCAGATCGTCGGCTCGCCGACTCCGCCCCAGAAATCGTAGGACGGCACGATCACCGTTTCGACTTTCGGCATTTCGGCAAGCCGCAGGATCCGGTAGGTGTGGAAATTGAGATCCGTCATGCGCCCGTTCTCGACCGGGCATTCGCCATAGAGTGCCGCGCTGAGGCCATAGGCCACCGAACCTTCAACCTGCGCTGCGATCTGGCCGGGATTCACAGCGTGGCCGCAATTGAGCGCAAGCACCATGCGATGCACCTTGACCTTGCCTTCATTGCTCACCGAGACCTCGGCCACGGCCGCCGAGTAGCTGGCATAGCCCATGAACTGCGCGATGCCGCGATGCACGCCGGCGGGCAGCGGCTTGCCCCAATCGCCCCTCTCCGCCGCCGCGTTCAGCACCCCAAGGTGCTTCGGGTGGTTGGCCATGAGCTCGCGGCGGAATTCAAGCGAGTCCTTCCCGGCCGCGCGCGCCACTTCCTCCATGAAGCATTCCAGGTACACGCCGTTCTGGTTGGTGTTGACCCCGCGCCAGGGGCCGACCGGCACGTGCGTGTTGCGCATCGCGTACTCGATCTGCAGGTTGGGCACGGTGTAGCCGAACTGCGCGTCGCCGGGCTCTTTCCACAGGCCCTGGAGCTGGCGAACATCCTTGCCTTCCTTGATCGCGCCCGGATTCAGCCAGGCGTTGATGGACTGCCCGGAAACGCGGATGTGCATCCCCAGGAGCTTGCCGCTCTCGTCCAGACCCGCGCTCAGTTTGCACTGCGAAATCGGGCGGTAGAAGTCGTGCGCCTGATCCTCCTCGCGGCTCCAGATTAGCTTCACCGGCACGCCCGGGAATTGCTTGGCGATCGCGACCGCCTGGCGCGTGTAGTCCTGCGTGCCGCCGCGCCGCCCGAATCCGCCGCCGAGAACGTGCTTGTGCACCTCGCACTTCGCGAGCGGCAGTCCGGATTCCTCGGAGGTGACGGCGAGCGCGGCTTCCGCGCTCTGGGTCGGCACCCACACCTCGGCGCTGTCCGGGGTCACCTTTGCCGTGCAATTGTTGGGCTCCATGGTGGCGTGCGCGAGGAAGGGTGTGCTGTAGACCGCTTCGACTTTTTTCGGGGCGCCGGCGATCACCTTGAACGCGTCGCCGATCTTCGTGTCGGCAAAAGCGTCGTCCGCCATCAGGCCTTCTTTCAGGCGCTCGGCGATAGTCGCGCTCGATTGCGCGGCATTCGTGCCTTCGTCCCAGACAATGGGCAACGCCTCGAGCGCGGTCTTCGCTCGCCACCAACTATCAGCGACGACGGCGACCGCGTTGTCATGCACCTTCACCACGCGACGCACGCCCGGCATGCCCGAAACTTTGGCCTCGTCGTAGCTCACGAGCTTGCCGCCGAACACGGGGCTCGCCTTCACCGCCGCGTGCAGCATGCCCGGCAGCTTGAGGTCGATCGCATAGATCAAGCTGCCGTTGAGCTTCATCGCGGTGTCGAGCCGCTTGATCGGCTTGCCGGCGATCTTCCAGTCCTTCGGGTCTTTGAGCTTGATGCTCTTCGCGTCCGGAGGCGTAAGCTTCGCCGCCGCCCTCGCGACCTTGCTGTAGGTGATCTTGCGCCCTGACGGTCCGTGCGTGATGAGGCCGTCGGCGACGCTCAGTTCGCTCACCGGCACCTTCCACTGATCGGCCGCCGCCTGCACCAGCATCAGGCGCGCCGCGGCGCCGCCGCGGCGCACGTAGTCCTGCGAGCCGCGGATGCCGCGGCTGCCGCCGGTCGCCATGTCGCCCCAGATGCGCTTGCGCGCGAGATTCTGGCCGGGACTGACCCACTCTACGGCCACTTTCTTCCAGTCGCATTCGAGCTCCTCGGCGACCAACTGGGCGAGCCCGGTCTCCGTGCCCTGCCCCATCTCCGAGCGCGCGATGCGGATCACGCAGGTGTCGTCCGGCCGAACCACGACCCAGGCATTGATCTCGCTACCGGCGCTCGCCTTGGTTTGCGCTTCAGCCTTTCCGATGAAGGGCAGATTGAAGCCGAGCGCCAGACCGCCGCCAGCGGCGGCGGACCCGACGATGAATTTGCGCCGTGAGAGATTCGTGGCTTTTTCGGTCTTTTGCATGGTCGTCTCCTAGGCCTTCTTCGCCATGCCGGCGGCCATATGCACGGCCGCACGGATGCGTTGATACGTGCCGCAGCGGCAGATGTTGGTCATCGCTTCGTCGATGTCCGCGTCGGTCGGCTGAGGCTTTTTCTTGAGCAGCGCTGTGGCCGCCATGATCTGCCCCGACTGGCAGTAGCCGCATTGCGGCACATCGAGCGCCGCCCAGGCCTTCTGTACCGGGGTCGAGCTCGTGGCCGACAGGCCTTCGATGGTCACGATCCGGTCGGTGGGCTTCAGGGCGTTCACCGGGATGGAGCAGGAGCGCCGTACTTCGCCGTTGATGTGCACGGAACAGGCGCCGCACTGCGCGACGCCGCAGCCGTATTTCGTGCCGGTGAGGCCCGCTTGCTCGCGGATGACCCACAGGAGCGGCGTCCCGGCTTCCACCTGCACGTCGCGGACCCTGCCGTTGATGTTGAGTTTTGCCATGGACGTCCTCCTTTGACTTGACGGTGAATTTTATATGAGAAACCCCAGGTCATCCAAGATAGCCGACTCCCCTGGCCACGAGCGCCATGGCGAGCAGCCTCACAAGAACCGCCACTTGAGTAAGACGGCCACAACTGCCGGTACGGCGAAGATGAGAAGAAAAACCGGTAGTTCCTCGGTGACCGAGTAGCCGGCTTTCGCGACCCCGACCCACATGTTCGCGCCGGCGACGATGAGCCAGAGCGCGACGTAAGCGATGGTCGCCAGACGCATGGCGTCGGGATAGTACGACGAGAACAGCTTTCCCAATAACAAAACGGCAGCCAGGAGCAAGAGTCCTGCGACGAGGAACAGAAGAGTGCGCACGAAGTTCCTTTCTGCCTAGGTGGCGAGGTTCGCGACGGCCGCTTCGAGGTGCTTGCGCATGGCTACCGCCGCGGAAGCACGCTGGGTGGCGGCAGGAGCGTAACCGAGGCGTTGGTAGAACCGCACGGCGTTGAGACTGGACTCGAGGACGACGAGACGGTGGCCCCTTTGAGCGATGTGGCTTTCGGCGAGCCTGACGAGTGCCGTGCCGACGCCTTGGCGTGCGGCCGGGGGCGAGACGTAGAGACCTTCGATGGAGTTGGCTGCTCGATGAAGCCAGCCGACAACCCGAAGGCCGAGCGTCGCAACCCACCTCATCCCTCGCGATGGCCTGCTCCACTCGTGGAATGCCGCCGCGCTCCGCCCATGCCGCCGCCTCGCACTCGGACAGATGCGTGAGTGAGAGCTGGCGAATGGCCGTCTGCCGAATGTCACAGAGGGTCGTGACATCTGAGGGATCGGCGAGGCGAAAGTGCAGCGACGGGAGCACGGCGGCTTAAGGTCGCTGCTTACAGTGACGACAAAGTTTGGTGTCCATAGCCGGGCACGGTGAGAGTTACTTCCCCCTCACCTGCTCGTCCCAACTCTTGGCGCGGCCTTGGCCGTTAAGGAACGGCAGAGCGGCGTCGACCAGCTGCGGCGCGAGGCCCATTTCGTAGTGCGTGATGTTAGGCAGGATCGCCAGGCGATTCCGCGGCATGTGCTCGCGCTGCCAGCCGGCGTCCTTCAGTCCACCGCCGAGCAACTGGTAGAACTTCACGATGTGCTCCGGCCGGAACATGTCGCTGTCGCCGAAGATGAGAATCACGGGCATGGTGAGTTTCTTGACGTCCGCCGACCAGTCGTACGGCTTGCGCATGTAGGCGCCCATCTGGTCGAGCAGCTTCGGAAACTCTTTCGGATGCGGCGCAATCGCCGCGTACGACTTGTACATCGGCGTTTCCTTCATCTGCTCCAGCATCGCGGCGCCGACTGACGCCTGCTGCGGCAGCATCTCCGGATAGAATCCGTCCTGCGAGTAGGGGGTGGAAACCAGCGCCAGGCGGCGAACCATTTCCGGATGCTGAGCGGCGAATTGGAACGCGACGCCGCCACCCATCGAATAGCCGAGCACGTCGACCTTGTCGTAGCCGAGCTTCTTGAGCACGCCGGCCATGTCCTTGCCCATGTCGCCCAGGCTGAGTTCGCGATCGCCCAGCGGCGTGCGGCCGTGGCCCTGCAGATCGACGCCGATCACCTGCCGGCTCTGCGCGAGCTTGGTCAGGTTGGGACCGAACATCTCGATCTGGCCCAGGCCGCCATGAAGGAGCAACAGCGGCTCACCCTTGCCATAGACGGCGTAGTAGTAGTTCACGCCGTTGACCGCGGCATGGCCGCTCTTGGTGGGCTTGGGCGTTGCGGTTTGCATGGCCGGCTTCTCCTGGGCTGCGTGAACGATCGTCGGAGCCGCAAAGGCAGCGGCAACAGTCGCAAACATTGCGATCAGCGTCTTAACGGACATCGTGGGTCTCCTTCCAAATAGCCCTTACTGTGCCAGAAGATGAGGCTTTTTCTAAATAGCTGCCGAGAAAAGTAGAGTTCTCATGTAGCCTATCGTTGCACATGAGCCGCCGAGCAAGTGGGCGAAGCCCGCTTGCGAAGGTCGGGCTCGATGTGTCTGTTAGAGCTCATTTCTAGTTTCAATGCGATCACTTGTCTTCCAGGGCGTAACGATGAGTTTGGAACTTAGATTGTTTCGACTCAAATGCTGCGAGTGTTTCATAGCCAGAAAACATCACTCCGTGCGTATTGACATCAAACAGGAGGTATTTGACGTCCTTCAATCGAGCACATGACGTAGGCGAAGCAAGTTCTGTGAGGTAAGTGCCAGTTTCCGTTTCTTGGACAAACCTGATCAAGACGTCTTTGCACGTATCCCAATAGAGTTGATTGCGACGAATTGTGAACACGTCAGTACGGCAAGCGTCAGGCCGACAATCATTTGCAATCCAACGCCATGTTCCCTGCAGTGCCTCCAGGCCACGTAGGCCAGGCGTAGCAACGGCGGAGCGAGTGCCTGGGGAGTCTTTGAGTTCTTTGATCCGCAATTCGTAGGTGGCCTTAATACACTCCCGGTCTGTGCAAGCATCGCGCCGCGCAAGCCATTGGCGTTGCTCGTGAGCCAATTGCGTCGAAGTGCGTGCGCGCGATTTCGCTACCCGATACGCCTCAGCAAGGACGTCATCCAACTTCGAGAGTTCCCCACTGGAACAAATGAGGCTCTCAGCATTTGTCAATAATTGAGAACAGTCAAAGCTCGTTGCCAAAGCTGCCAAAGGCGCAAGGGCCATACCCACAAAGCAGGACGCGAAAGAGAAACGGTATTTCCTCATGAGCTCTAACTAAGTTGAGCGGCCGACCACCACCGCCGTGCCGCGGCCAGACGCGGCCCACGATGTTTCACGGTCCGCTCGAACTAGAGTTAGACAGCACATTAGCGCAACTTTATGGTCCGCACAGGTGCAGCGCGATGCTACGCTCATTCCATCATGAGCATTGCTGCGTGGGTCTCGAAGCTGTTCCACAGGTTCTGCAGCCGCAAGTCTTCGTTGTTGCCGTGTTGGTTGTTATCGTAATTGACCGTTGAAACCGAAATCGTTCGCGTGCCAAGCACGTCGATAATCATGTCGAGCGGCACGCTGCCGCCGGTGGTGGGCTGCACGGCGATCGGGCTGCGTACGGTGCGCGCGGTTGCGAGCACGTTCTGTGCAGGCGGCAGGTCCATCGGCGTACGCACAGCGTTGTAGCCGTCCGCGCTCACGATCACCTTCGCAATTCGCGCGTGGGCGAGCCGCGTTGCATCGTCGGGATCGGCATTGACCACGTAATAGCCCTGCTTGCGGATGTGCTCGATCACGCGCGCGACCTGCTGCTCTTTGGTCACGCCCTTGACGAGCCTCAAATCGATCGCCGCGGTCGCCGTGGCGGGAATGATGTTGGAAGCTTGCTCGCCGATGCGAGCGCTCGACATGCCGCGGATGTTGAGCGAGGGCAAGTTAATGAGCTCGCCGAGCTTTCTGCCGCCACCCTCAACCCGTGCCAGCCCCATTTCCTTCATGAGCGCCGCGTCTTCGCTTGCGCCTTCGGCTATGGTCTTCAATTCGAGCGCGGAGAGCGGCACGACGCCATCGTAGAAGTGCTCGACCAGCACGCGGCCGTCGGCGTCCTTCATCGACGCCAGCAGTTGCGCGAGCATCAGCGCGGGATTCGGCGCCCAGTTGCCGTAGTGTCCGCTGTGCAGCTGCCGCTTCGCACCGTAGACCGTGAGCTCGAGTTTCTGGATGCCGCGCGCGCCGAATTTGATGGTCAACCGGCCGCTCGGGTCTTCCGGTCCGTCGCAGATGAACCAGAGGTCGCCTCTTAGCAGCTCCTTGTTGGCGGCGAGGATGCGGGCGAAATTTGGTGATTCTATTTCCTCTTCGCCTTCGAAAATGAACTTGATATTGGCGCGTGGCTTGAGGCCAGCGGCATTGAGGGCGTCCACCGCGGTAAGCAGTGAGTAGATAGGGGCCTTCGCGTCCGACGCCGAACGCGCGTGGATGCGCCACTCGGGGTCGATGCGCTGGCCCACTGCGGGGAAGGGCACCACCTGCCCGCCTCGGTCGAGCCGCGCCGTGCGCAGCGTGGGCTCAAACGGTGGCGTAGCCCATTCCTTCGGGTCGAACGGCTGGCCATCGTAGTGTGAATAGAACACATACGTGTGGGCCGCGCCGGGAACAAGGATTTCACCGTATACCGCGGGTGAGGCCCCTGGGACTTCCAGAAGGCGCGGCTTGAGGCCTCGCTTTTCCATCATCTGCAGTAGATGCACCGCGTTCCGGCGCACGTTGGGCAGATCGCGGGACACGTTCGGAATCTTCAGGAATCCGAAGTACTCGTCGAGGATCTGCCGCTCATGCGATTGGCGCCACTCGCGCGCCGCGCGCGCGGCAGCGTTGTCCTGCGCCTGTGCAGGCAACAGTCCGGCGAGGGCCGCGAATGCGCCGGCCATAGCGATGAGGTACGCAACAAGCCTGTTGATCTTCATTGTCGTTCTCTCCTTATCCGGCGACCGTTCCGACCATGATCGTTGCAACCGCCGCCGTGCCGCTCCAGGTGAATAACGCCCGAATTGTGCGGCGCCGATAGGCGTCCGCACCAATGAGTTGTTATGCAGCATGTGATTGCGTACTGCCTTGGGTCCTGATTGTCTGCTTACCCAAAGCGGTCATAGCCCGTTCCGGAAAGCGGCCATTCAGCCAAGATTATTCGATCACCTTGTCGGTGCTGATCACGAGCGACTGTGGAATTCTCAGGCCCAACGCCTTGGCGGTCTTGCCGTTGATCACTAATTCAAATTTCGTGGGCTGCTCGACCGGCAGTTCAGCAGGACTAGCCCCTTTGAAAATCTTGTCCACGTACGCTGCGGCGCGGCGGTATTGGTCGGTAAAGTTAGGCCCGTAGCTCATAAGAACGCCAGCCTCTGCATACTCCCGGATCCAGCCTATCGATGGAAGCCGATTCTTAGCTGCCAGTTCCGCGATCTGGCGCCCCTGCTGCTGAAAAAACTGGTCCGCTGCCACGATGACCGCCCCGGCTTTCTCCCGGGACATTGCAGAAAATGCTTTGTCAATCTCTGAGGCAGTCCGTGCTTCCATCGGCAGAATTTCTGCATTGGTGCTCCGCGCAGCGGTCTGGGCGCCTTTCAGAATCAAGAGATTACTCGGGTTGGTAGGATTCAGCAGAACAGCCACGCGGGAAAGTTTGGGCACCATGCTGAGTAGCATTTCTAGGTGCTTAGGAGCGAGGTCACTAGTAACGTTTGTGAGCCCGGTGATATTCCCTCCGGGTCGCGCCAGGCTCTTGATTAATCCATTGCCGACCGGGTCACCGGAGTTTCCCATGACGATGGGAAGCGTGGCGGTTGCTTTCTGTGCCGCGTTCGTCGCGGGTGTCCCTGATGCCAGGATGATGTCCACTTTCAGTTGCACCAATTCCGCCGCCAGTCCCGGCAGGCGCTCAAAATTTCCGTCCGCGAAGCGCCACTCGATCACCAAGTTCTTGCCCTCGACATAGCCAAGCTCGCGCATTCCATTCGAGAACGCCCCGAAAATGTCAGAGTCGAGGGAAGCCGGGCGGCTACGCGGCGCCAGGAAACCGATGCGCCAGACTTTGCCCTGCTGCTGGGCAAAAGCGCGGAGCGGTGCAGCCAACGCGCTTGCGCCGAGGGCAACGATAAGTTTGCGGCGATTGTTCATACCCACTCCCGACAATCTGCGTGCATATTACCTCGCCCACGATAGTGACGGCAGGCTGGCGATTCTTGACCGTGGGAGCGTCTAAGTGTCAGCTCCTGGCCGAGTGCGGCCCTCGCATGACGAGTGCCATCAATCGGCCCGTGCCGGATAACGTTCGCGTTGAGCGGCCGCCGAAGGCGGTCCGCTCTCGAACGCGCGGCTAGACTGCGCTCGTCTAAGAACTACCTTGGCGCTGAAAAACGCGGCGATTGCCGAGGACACTAAGCTCCCCATTCCCAAGAAGAACCATACGTAATAGGTAGAACCGCTACCGGCGAGCGCGAGGAACATGACGGAACCAAGAACGGCAGTTGGCAAGGAGACTAGAGAAGTCGTGGATATCCAGCGCCGCGGAAGAAATGAAGCAAACAGCGTAGAAGCGAATGCTAGTGTTAGAACGACAGAAACCGCTACAATCACTGGACTCGCCCCAATGGGCGTTGTTCGTGCAGCCCAGAGCACGAAGATGGGTGCGAAAATCCCCACTCCCGCGGCAGCAGTGTAGATGGCGTAGGTTCTAAGCACGGCGCAGTCTAACGTCGCGCCCACGCGCGGGCGCACGGGATGGTTGACCAAGGTGCGATGCTTCTCGCACGTCGCGGTGGGGCGCGCTGTTAGAGTGCACTAGGTGCGCCATATTGCATACCAAACACCTGCGACTATCAATAAGGGAAACGCAAGGATTAAACGAGACTTCGTCAAGCCCATCCAAATAAGACCTGCGAGCGCGGCGTATACCGTGATATTCGCCAACGTTGCGACCGCAAACGCGCCCCACGAACTCAAGTCCGGCGCGCCCGGCTCCTCAATTGGCACCAGCAGCAAAGGAGTTGGCCACAGCATGAGTTGTACGTTGTCGAATACAGTCCACATTACATCGCGTGCTCCCGCATATGACT
>WNGH01002873.1_pt1 | contig 16397 bp, 17 predicted proteins | sample 5400631 | NCBI WGS metagenome assembly WNGH01 (sample SAMN13153373, study PRJNA577476) | soil metagenome | isolation source: 115 cm soil or saprolite under Garry oak tree replicate 1 | place: USA:California | collected 2016-06-15
CGCCAGCCTCAGCCCCGCCCCAGCCCGCCCCGGCCAGGCCCGCGCCGCCCGTGCCAGCCTCCGCCGGGCGGACCAGGCCGCCCGGCAGTACCGGCAGTCCCGCCGCGACCGCGTGGCTCCGCGCCGCGAGCTTGTCCCCGGCCGCCTCGAGCACGTCCGCGCCCGGCCCGATGAACACGATGCCCGCCGCCTCGCAGGCCCGCGCGAGCCGCGGGTTCTCCGACAGGAAGCCGTAGCCCGGGTGGATCGCGTCCGCTCCGGCCGCGACCGCGGCCGCGACGACTGCGGCCACGTCGAGGTAGCCCGCGCCCCCGATGGCGATGGTCCTGTCGGCCAGCCGGGCCGGAACCGCGTCGGCGTCTGCGCCGGCGACCGCCAGCACGGTCTCGATGCCGAGCCGCCGGCAGGTGCGCAGCACCCGGACGGCGATCTCGCCGCGATTGGCGACCAGCACCCGCCGCAGGATCATCGATCGGCCCTGATCCGCAGCAGCGGGGCGCCGTGCGCCGCGAACTCGGCGTTGCCCACGCAGAACTCGGCGACCACGCCGGCCACTCCCGCGTGCACCGGGTTCATCAGCTTCATGGTCTCCACGATCCCGATCACGGTGTCCGCGCCGACCCGGCTGCCCACCTTCGCGAACGGCGCCGCCCCCGGCCGCGGCGCCCGGTAGAACGTCCCCGGCAGCGGCGCCCGCACCGCCACCAGCCCAGTCTCCTCCCCGCCAGCTTCCTCCCCGCCAGCTTCCTCCCCGCCAGCTTCCTCCCCGCCAGCTTCCTCCCCGCCAGTCTCCTCCCTGCCGGCCTCCTCCCCGCCGGCCTCACCCACCCCTCCAACCTCACCCTCCCCGCCTCCGGCGTCACTCGCCGGGGTGTGTGGGCCCCTGACCCCGATAGATGGGGTCAGGGGCCCACACACCCCATTGGCATCCTCGGGCGCGGGCGCGGAGGCGGAGGCGGGCGCGGAGGCGGCGGCCTCGGGCGCGGGCGCGGAGGCGGGGGCGGGCTGGGGCGCGGACAGGATCTGGGTGGACTGAGTCCAGCCGGAGGGGGTGCGGCGGAGGGTGAGGCGGAAGCGCGGGGTTTCCAGGTCCAGCTCGTCATAGGGGAGCGTGTCGAGCAGCGCGAGTATGTCCGCGACATCCTCCTGAGTGAGGTCCATCAGAGGGCCCTTCTGAACCGGGCCAGCACGTGGTCGCCGGCACGGGGCTTCGGGGTGGCGATGGGCGTCCGGTCGTGGGCGGACCAGACCGTCTCCGGGCGGCTTTGCAGCAGCACGATGCGGTCCGCGGGCTCGGCGTGCAGGGCCGGCCCGCCCGGGCTGTCGCCGAGCAGCGCCCACTCGATGTCCTGGGGCACGCCGTAGTGATCCTCGATCTGCCGCCCGACCAGGGCGAGCGCGCGCGCCTCGTCATCGGTCAGGCACGGGGAGCGGCGCAAGGCAGGAGGCATCGGCTGGGCGGAGACCCCCTGGCCGTTCGGCATGAAGGAATGCGCCCGCAGCTTGGCACCGATGCGGCGGCCGGTGATCTCGCCGGTCACCTTGCTCACCGTGAAGCTGTCCGGTGTCACCTCGCCGGCCACGAGCGCCGAGCCCAGCCCCCAGGTTCCCTCGATCGCCACCACCGAACGGTCGCCGTTGACCGGGCTGCGGGTGAACATCACGCCGGCCGCACGCGGGCTGAGCATGCGCTGCACGACCACGCCCATGGCCAGGCCGTCCTCGCCGATGCCCTGGCGGCGGCGGTAGGCCACCGACTCGTCGTTGTACAGGCTGGCCCAGCAGGCACGCACCCGGTCGAGCACCGCGTCGGCGCCGCGGACCGCCAGGTAGGTGTCCTGCAGCCCGGCGAAGCTGGCCTCCGGGCTGTCCTCCATGGTGGCGCTCGACCGGACCGCCACCGCCGCGGCGCCCAGCTCCTCGTAGGCACGGCTGATATCCACGGCCAGCCCGGATGGCAGCGGCGCCGCCGTGATCCGGGCGCGCAATCCGGCCGCGGCGCTCGCCAGCGCGGCCAGATCGTCGCCCGGCAGCTCCCCGAGCGCGCCGCGGATCGCGCCCGACGGATCGAGCGCGTCCATGGCCAGGCCGAACGCCGCCGCGGTGATCACGTAGCCGCGCGGCACCTGCATCCCGGCCCGGGTCAGCTCGCCAAGCGCGGCGGCCTTGCCGCCGGCCGATGCCGCGTCCGCGGCCCCGACGTCGGCGATCCCGCAGACGAAACGCGGGATCACCCGATGACCTGGACGATCCCGCGGTCACCGTCGACGCGCACCAGCTGGCCGGTGCTGATCCGCTTGGTCGCGTCGCCGGTGCCGACCACCGCCGGCATGCCGTACTCCCGGGCGACGATCGCCGCGTGCGACATCGAGCCGCCGATGTCGGAGACGGCCGCCTTGATCTTGCCGAACACCGGCGCCCAGCTCGGCGCGGTCACCGGGCAGACCAGGATCTCGCCGTCGCGGATCTCGCCGATCTGGTTGACGTCGGTCAGCACCCGGGCGGGCCCCTCGACGACGCCGGACGAGGCGCCGCAGCCCCGCACCACGTCCGAGGAAGGCCGCAGCCAGGCCTCGATCGTCTGCTGGGTGACGCCCCAGAGCATGTGCACGGCCGGGTCGTTGAGCGCTTCGGGCACCGGGCCCAGGGCCGGCGGCGGCGACCAGCCGCGCAGCGCTTCCAGCATCCGCTTGCGTTCGGACACGATGGGCCGGAAATGGGCCGCGCCGAGCGGCGGGGCGCCCGCCGCCCAGGCCAGCATCACGTCCGACAGCGCCTGGTCGACCTCGGTGTGGTGCAGCTGGAACACGTCCTCGGCCTCGGCCAGCACCCCGTACCTGGCCAGCAGCGCGCCGAACTCCCGGATCTTGCCGAAGAACTGCGTGGTGAACCAGTGCTCGCAGTAGAACTTGTGGTCTTCCACGTACGGGAAGACCACCCGGCACAGGCCGAGCATCTGGTCGAAGGCGGCCTGCTCCCCGGCCGAGCCGAGCAGGTCACGGTACCCGGCGGCGATCCGCTCCCGTTCGGCCCGCAGCGCCTCGGTGGGCCGGTCGGCGAGCAGGCCGCTGCGGACCTGGGCCACGTACCGGGGGAGCGCGGTGAACGGGACCGTCATGTCGTCGGACCAGCTGCGGTGGTGGTGGTAGAAGCCGTCGCCGGTGGACACGTTGAACCAGGGCTCGCGGGCCCGCTCGAGGGCGGCCAGCCAGGCCTGGCCGCCCTCGCCCCGGCCGGCCAGGGCCGCCAGCACCGAAGGCGGCGAGCATCCCTCGGTGAACAGGTCGTCCACCCCGGCCTCGACGGCCAGCCTCGCCAGCGCCCTGAGCTCGTCGTCGGGCCGGTACATGATCACGTCGATGCCGGCCACCATGCGGGCCACCGCCTGGTCGCTGATCTCCGGGAACGCCTGCTTGCAGAACTGGAAGAACACCACGTAGGCGCCGTAGCCGAGCATCAGGAACTCGGTGTGGTGATGCCACATCACCGAGAACAGGTCGATGCACCGGTGGAAGTTCTCCCGCACGTAGTGGTTCTGCGCCACCCCGGTCGAGCCGGTGACGACTTCAAGCTCCTCGAACTCCGGCAGGGAAGGCACGGTGACCGCGGTGATCTCGTCGATCAGGGCCTTGATGCGCGTCTTCCAGCCCGCCTGCAGGGTGTCCCAGTTCTCGTAGTAATAGCCCGCCCGCTCGCCGAACACCGCCGCCCGGCGGCCGATCTCCTCGGGGTCGGTGACCGGGTTGGCGGTGATGTAGACGCGCCCGTTGACGATGCGGTGCTCGATGCCGAGCGTGGTGGGGAAGACGAACACCCGCGCGGTGTTGGCCCCGATCGCGCTGTACGGGACCTCGGCCGTGATGGTGTCGAAGGCCGGCATCGGCTCGGGGAAGTGCATGGAGTTGTAGAACCAGAAACGCTTGTCGTCGTCCGGCTGGAACCGCGTGAAATACGGGTACATGGACCGCCAGCCTTCGGCTCCCGGTGCGTCCGCGATCTCCGACGGCAGCGGGAACCTGGCTGCGTCCGCCGGGGCAGCCTCCCCGTGGCCAGCACTGTTCCCGTCCATGGCATCCTCCCTAGCCGCACGCCCGCACCGCTGACGCTGGCATAGCGATTCGGCCGGATCAATAGCGCAGGCAACCATTTCGGTCCGCCGGATCTTGGGCCGCGCCCCAAAGGCAGGCCCGGGCCTATTCCGGCCGTTCGGCCGTCCCGAACACCACGTCGGTACGCAGCGACGTGACCCGTCCCGAGCGCAGTGCGGCGAGCAGGTCCGCGCGGACGCGGTCCCGCTGCTCCGGGCTGAGGGCGTCGACGGTGGCCCGGTAGCCGGACCCGAGCACCACGTCCCAGAACCGGTCCGGATGATCGAGGTGATGCTGGCCGGGCACGGCCGCCACGGCCGGGAGCGGCAGGCCGGCCCGGGCGAACAGCCGGGCCAGGGCCGCCGGGGTGGTGATCTCGTCCCACGGGTTGAAGGCCTTGAACAGGGCCGGCTCGACCTCGCCCACGCAGCGCCAGAAATGGCTGTTGGCCGGTTCGAACAGCCCCGGCCCCCAGGTGGTCACCGCCACCACGCCGCCCGGCCTGACCAGGCGCCACATCTCCCGCAGGAACGCCGTCATGTCGGCGGCGAAGAACACGCCGAAGACGCAGAGCACCGCGTCGGAGCTCCCGCCGGGCAGCCCGGTGCTGGTCGCGTCGCCGGTCCGGAGCTCGATGTTGGCCAGTCCCTCCTGCGCCACCCGGGCCCGGGCCAGCTCGAGCTGGGGCACCGCCAGGTCGACGCCGAGCACGCGTCCCGCGGGCCCCACGGCGCGGGCCGCCGGGATCGCCGAAGCCCCGGCGCCGCAGCACAGGTCGAGCACCGTGCCGCCGGGCGCCAGCCGCAGCCGCGACACCGTGGCGGCGCCGAACCTGTCCCAGAAGCTCAGCGCGGGCCGCCGGTAGTGATCGGCCGCGGCCGCGTAGGTGCGGGCCGCCCGCTGCGCGTGCTCATCCGGTCCCGTATCCATTTCCCGTACGGTATCGCCCGGATGGCCGGAAAGTTCGTGTCGTGCGAGGAGCCGTGGAATTGGACCGAACGGATGGGTGGCACGCCTCCCGCATCGGCCTCGGGCGGCTCCGGGGCCCATCGGCTTTCCTGACGCGCGACCCCCGGTTATCGTCATCTCGTAAGAGCGCACGACCAGACCAGGGGAGCCATGGCCCGGAGCGGGAGCCTCGCGGCGCTAGAACAGCGCCTCGCCGCGCAGCGGCGCGACGACGAGCGGCAGGCGCGCGAGCGCAGGCAGCGCGACAAGGAGAAGGAGCGGGACCGCCAGCAGGAGCACTTGGAGGCTCAGCAGCGGGCGGCGGAGGAGCAGACCGCCGCGGTGCAGGAGCGGATGAAGCTGCTCGATGAGGTACTGACCGGCGTCCTGTCGCTCAGGCCGCTGAGCTTCGGCCAGCTCATGGCCGCTCCGCGCACGCCTGACTTCGATCCCGGCCCGGCGGGCCCGGCTGTTCCCGCGCCCGGCTGGGACGATTTCGCGCCCGCCCCGCCGGCCGGGCTCGGCCGCCTCGTCGGCGTCCTGGCCCGGCCGGGCCGCCGGATGGCGGAGGCGCGGGCCCGGTTCGAGGCGGCCCAGGCCGACCACCAGCGCCGGGAATCCGAACGGCGCCAGGCGCTGGCCGCCGCCAAGGCCCGCTACGACCGGAAGGTCACCGAGGAGCGGGCGAAGGCGGTGGCGCGGAACGCGTACGTCACCCGCCGCCAGGCGGCGTTCGCGGCCGGTGACGCCGAGGCCGTGCAGTGGTTCGCCGGCTGCGTGCTGCGGGCGTCGAAGTACCCGGACGGCTTCCCGCGGGAGTACCAGGTGACCTACCGGCCGGAGCACCGGGACGTCGCGGTGGACTTCGAGCTCCCGCCGCGGCGCGTCGTGCCCGCGGCGCGCGCGTACCGCTACGTCAAGGCGCGGGACGTCATCGAGCCGGTGCCGCGCCCGGAGAACGAGATCGCGCAGTGCTATGAGCGGCTCGTCTCCGGCGTGGCGCTGCGCACGCTGCACGAGATCTTCAGCGCCACCCCGGCCGACATGGTGCGGGCCGTCTCGTTCACCGGCCGGGTCAGCACCGTCGACCGGGCCACCGGCCAGCCCCTGCGCCCCGAGCTGCTCAGCGTGTCGGCCGAACGGTCCGCATTCGACGACCTGGTCCTGGCCACGGTGGACCCGCCGGCCTGCCTCGCCCGCCTGAACGCCCTGGTCTCACCCGGCCCGTGAGCGCCCGGCCCGTGAGCGGGCGTCAGCCCTCGGTCTCACGTTCGGCGGCTTCCAGCGTGTCCATCAGCGCGCGCAGGGCGTCCAGGTAGCCGCGCGATTCGCGGAGCAGCGGCGCCAGGTGGCCGGCGTCGAACTCGCGGGCCATGCCGTCCCGCCAGTGCTCCGCGGCCTGGTCCCAGGCGTCGTCGAGCAGGCGGACCTGCTGGTCGCCGTCCCGGTCCGGCCGGCTGACCATGCTCGTCAGGCGCCGGGAGCCTGGACGCGGCGGGCGGCCTCCAGGCTCCTGACGATGGCCAGCAGGTGCTCTTCGGTGCGGGGCAGGTCGTTCTCCAGCAGGTCGGCGAACCGGCCCGCGGTGCCCTGGAACTCGCTGGCCTCGGCGTCGATCCGCTGCTGCCAGCGGCGGACCTGCTCCAGCCGTTCCCCGGCCTGTTCGGCCGCCCGGGCGTACCCCGAGCAGTCGGCCTGGCCGTCCCCGGCCGCCGGGCCGTCCGCCGCCGGGCCGTCCGCGGCGGCCTGGGCCGCCCGCTCCTGGCAGGCGGCCAGCTCGGCCTGGCACTGCGCCAGCTGGGCTCGCCAGCGGCTGGCCTTGGCCTCCAGCGACGCGCGGACCAGCCTGATCTCCTCCTCGCCCCGGCCGGCCACCTCCCGCTGGGCGTGCCGGTACCGGACCAGCGCCTCGCGCAGCCCCGTCAGGGCGTCGATGTCGGCGTGGACGCTACTCACGCCGGCCCGTCCCGCGGCCGGTCTCCTGACGGCCTACCCCCAGGCCCGCGCCGGCGCCCGTCTCCAGGTAGCCGCGCAGCCGCTCGATCAGGGCGGCGAGGTGTGCCTCGTGGCCCTCGGTCGCCGAAAGGTACTGCGTGATGCCCGGGGTGACCTCCTCGAGCGCCTCGCCGAACAGCCGGTACATGTCGTCCCGCCAGACCTCCCCGAGCTCGCGCCAGTAGCCCTGGATGGTCGCGAAATTCTCGGCCAGGTCGTGGTTGAACCGCATCAGGTGGGCCCGGAACTCGGCCAGCGCCTCGATATCGTTGATAACCCCAGCCATTGACGTTTCTCCTCCTGAAGTTTCCTGCCGGGCGTTTCCTGCCGGGTCAACCGCAGGTGCCGTCGAATTCGGCGGCCAGCTCGTCGAGGCTTATCGTGACGATATCCGGGTATTTCGCCACCCCGCCGGTGGCGATGTGCTCGACTCTGCTGCTGAACGGTATGTCGATACCCTGCTCCTTCATGACGGCGTGGATGGCCGAGGCCAGCGGCGGCAGGAAGCGGTTGACCTCCCTGTTCCGGTCGGGGTAGTCCTCGGGCACCCCGCGCAGCACCGCCCGCAGCGCACCGATGGCCGTCCTGATCGCGGCCGGCGGCATCGTGCTGCTGATGCCCTGCAGCTGTTCGCGATGGGCGTCCCAGACCGCCTTCCCCAGCTGCCTCCGCAGGTCCGCGGCGGCGCTTTCCTCACCGGCATCGGCGAGGAAGCTTGCCATCCGGCGCACGTCATCCCATTCGCCCCGGTCGATCAGCGGGCCGGCCAGGGCTACCGAGCACCCCACCAGCTTCGCCCAGAGCAGCCCGGCGTCGGCGTAGGCCTCCAGCAGCTGCGCCCGCCGGTCACCGCCGCTCTCATCCGGATCGGGCCGCCCGGCCGCGGGCGCGGGCCCGGCCAGGATGCGCACCCGCCCGGCGGCCTTCAGCAGTTCCCGGGTGAGCACGATCAGGTCCTCGCACTCGGCGGCCAGCTTGCCCGCCCGCTCCTGGTCCCCGGCCAGCAGGCTGTGGGCCACGATGGCCGGCCGGACGGCGTGCCGCAGGGAAAGATAGGGGGACGCGGCCGGATCGACGGCCCGTTCCAGCTCGCTCACGTCCGGAACCTTTCCTCGGCGAAGGCGTACAGGGAGGCGGTCGAGTACGGCTTGAACTTCTCCACCTGCTCGGCGGGCCACTCGGTGTCCCGGTACAGGGCGCGGTCGTCGTCCAGGCTGGCGGCGGCGGACACCCCAAGCAGGGCGTCGCTCTCCGCGGGCGACAGCATGCGCAGCACCGCGCGCAGGCCGAAGTAGCCGATGCCGGCCCGCCGCAGCGCCCGTTCGGCGGTGGCGTAGCCGTCGGTCCAGGCCACCACGTGGATGCCGGCGTCGGGTCCCTTGTCGGCCAGGCGCACCAGGCGCGCCGAGGTCTCGCTCGGCCGGCCGTAGTCGCCCTCGGCCAGCAGCTCGTGCCAGCGGTGCAGGCCGGCGATGAGGAAGAACCGCTCGGGCTGGGCGGACCCGCCGGACCCTCCGACCCCGTCGGAGCCGTCCAGCCGGGCGTCCAGGTCGGCGATGAGATCGTCCAGGGCCGGCCCGGCCGTCCGGCGGTCCGCGATCCGCACCTCGTGCGGCAGGTCCCGCGCCACGGCAAAGAATCCGTGATACGGCGAGGAGGGCCGGGTGAATTCGGCGATGGTGAACCGGACCCGGTCCGGCGAGCACTGGACCGCGGCGCTGAGCAGGGTCGCCAGCAGCAGGCCGTGGCCGTGTTCCTCGCCGCCCGCGATGAGCAGGTTGGACCGGACGTAGCGTTCGAACGTCGCCGTGGTGGCGGGCTTGATCTCGATCGCCTCGCCCAGCCAGGCCTGCACGGCGTTGCCCGGGCCGGCCGGCCCCGGGACGAAGTCCGCGGCGGCGTCGGGGTCGAAGCTGGCCGGCGGCGGGTATTCCCGCCCGGCCCCGAGCGCCCGGATGTCCGCGATCAGCCGCAGCCGCTCCCTGGTGGGCAGCATCGCGATCCGCATGACCGGGTTGGCGCCCTCGCCGCGGCGGTCGTTGTAAATGGCGTCCCCGGCCCGGATCAGCTTGGTGGCGGAGTCGTTGCCCTCGCCCAGGATGGCCTGGGACACGCTGGGCTGGGTGCAGCCCAGGGCGATCCGCAGCGCCATCTGCTCGTAGACGGGCCGCAGGTAGGCCGCGAGCGGCCCGCCCGGCGACTGGGTGGCCAGCAGCAGGTGCAGGCCGAACGCCGCGCCCCGCTTGGCGATGTCGGCCAGCAGCCGCCCGGCCTCCCGGGCCAGCCGGTCCTCCTCGCTGAACAGCACCTGGAACTCGTCCATGATCACCAGGGCGCGGGGCAGCACCTGCCCGGTGGCCAGCCGGTAGTCGGGCAGGTCGGTGACCTTGGCCTCGCGGCACAGCCGGGCCCGCCGGTCGATCTCGTCGTGGAAGCGGCGCAGCATGCTCAGCCCGAACTCGCGGTCGGTCCGGGAGGTGATCGCGCGGGCGTGCGGCAGCCGTTCGGTCAGGTAGGCGTCGAACTCGACCTCCTTGAAGTCGAGCAGGTAGAGCTCGAGCTCCTCCGGCGGGTACCGCAGGGCGAGCTGGCTGATCAGCACGTGCAGCAGGTTGGTCTTGCCCATCCGGACGTCCCCGCCGACCAGGCCGTGGTGCACGCCGCGGACCCCCATCACGAAGTGCTGCGGCTCGCCCTTGCTGTCCACGCCGATCTGCACGTCCAGGCCCTCGGTGGTGACCCCGGACCAGCGCCGGGCGATGGCGATCCGGCCGAACGGAAGGTCCCGTGAGGCGGACCCGGCCGCCGCGCCGACGGCATCCAGCCACGGGTTGGCCCGGGCCGCCGCGGGCATCTGGTCCGGCTCGATCACGCCGCCGCCGAAGTCCGGGTCGTCCCAGCTGAGCTCCCCGCCGGGGGCCAGGCTCAGGGTCGTGCCCCGCGCGGTCAGCGCGGCCTGCTCGAAGTCACGGGGCATCGGCAGCCCGGGATCCAGCGTGGCGACGATGTACAGGCCGCTCCGGGGCCCGTTGCGGGCCAGCCGGCCCAGCAGCTCGGCCGCCCGGTCGGTGACACCCGCCGGGAAGCCGGTCAGGACCAGCACGTGGTAGGGCACCGTGGCCCCCGTGGTGGCCGCGTTGTAGGCCTCCACCGAGTCGTAGACGTTGGTCAGCCGGGTCTGGGTGACCTCCACGACATGGTCGGTCAGCGTGGTGAGCAGGGCCTCGGTCTCGGCCGGCCCGGCCGCCACCCGGGTGCCCACCCGCATCTGCGCGGGCAGCCGCAGGAACGCGCTCAGGTGCCGGCCCTGCCCCACCGTGTCGGCGAGCGCGAACCGCACCGTGCCCGGCCTGGTCGCGGTGGCCAGCCGCAGGGTGAGCGCCTGCAGCAGCGACCGGGCCCCGTCGGCGAACCCGCGCTCGCTGATCAGCAGGTGGCCGTGCCCGGCGAACCGCGCCACGGCCGGCAGGGGCGGCAGGCCGTCGCCCATCCGCAGCACCCCGATCCGCAGGCCGTCCGGCGGCGGCGCCTGCGGGTCGGGCCGGTAGGCCGCCCAGGCCGGGGCGCCGAAGCCGTCCAGCGCCCACGGATGCGCGGCGGTCAGCGCCGTCGCGGTGCCGAACAGGCTCCCGGCAGCCTGGCCGTCCAGGTAATGCCGCTGCCGGGCCCGTGCCACCGCGGCCGATTCGGCTAGGCGAAAGTAGGTGTCGTGGATCTCGCGCTCGATCGCCTCGACCGGCATATTCACCTCTGTAATCAGCCCGCTACCCCCATGGTCAGCCTGTCGCCCGAGATCGGCAACCCTAGCGAACCGCGCGACCGCGGCGGCGGTCAGGTCAGCCGCCGCTCGGCGGCCCACCGGCTCAGCTGGTGCCGGGTGGAAAGCTGCAGCTTGCGCAGCACCGACGAGACGTGGCTCTCTACCGTCTTGACCGAGATGTACAGCTCGCGGGCGATCTCCTTGTAGGTGTAGCCCTGGGCGATCAGCCGCAGCACTTCCCGTTCCCGGGTGGTCAGCTGATCGAGCTCGGGGTCGATCGACGGCTTCTCCACCCCGGGCGGCGCCGCGGCGAACGCGTCCAGGACGAATCCGGCCAGCCGGTGCGAGAACACCGCGTCGCCCGCGGCGACCCGGCGGACCGCGTCGGCCAGTTCGGTGGTGGAGATCGTCTTCGTCACGTAGCCCCGGGCGCCCGCCCGGATCACCGCGATCACGTCCTCGGGGGCATCCGAGGCGGACAGCGCGAGGAAACGCACCTCCGGGTGCTCCGCCTTGATCGCCTGCACCACGACCTGCCCGCCGCCGCCGGGCAGGTGCACGTCGAGGAGCACCACGTCCGGTAGCAGCTCGGTGATCAGCTCGATGGCCGGCTGCACGTCGTCCGCCTCGCCGACCACCTCGACCTGCTTGCCGAGCTCGGCGCGGACGCCGGACCGGAACAGGCCGTGGTCGTCGACCAGGACCACCCGCGGCGTGCTCATGTCCGGCTCGGCGTGCTCGGCCGCCCCTGCGCCGTGCGCGGCATCTTCAGCGCCACCTTGGTGCCCTCGCCCGGGGCGGTGGTCACGGTGGCCGTGCCGCCGCGCCGGCTCATCCGGCCGTGCACCGATTCGGCCAGCCCCTTGCGGTCCGACGGGACCGCCTCCGGGTCGAAGCCCTGCCCCCGGTCCCGCACCACGATCGACACCTCGCCGGCCTCGACCTCCGCGAACAGCGATATGACGCTGGCGCCGGACCACTTCGCCGCGTTGACCGTCGCCTCCCGCGCCGCCGCGAGCAGCGCGTTCAGGCTGTCGTCGAGGTCGCAGTCGCCCACGGTGACCGCCTCCACCGGGACTCCGTACTTGGTCTCGACGTCCTGCTGGATGTGCCGCACCCCGGCCGCGACGGTGAGCTCGGCGTCCTCCTCGTTCGGTTCCCGGCCCTCGAACAGCCAGGAGCGCAGCTCGCGTTCCTGCAGCCGGGCCAGCTGGACGACCTTCTGCGGGTCGTCCGCGCGCCGCTGGATCAGCGCGAGCGTCTGCAGCACCGAGTCGTGCACCCGGGCCGCGATGTCGGCCCGCTCCTCCGCGCGCACCCGGGCCTGGCGCTCCAGCACCAGGTCGCGGGCGATCCGCAGCCACCACGGGCCGAGGAACAGCACGATGGCCGCGATCACCAGCACCACCCCGCCGAGCGGGCGCAGCAGCGCCACGCTCATGTGCGCCGAGAACAGCCAGCCCACCCCGCCGATGAGCAGCACGCTGGCCAGCACCAGGCGAAGCGCGGACCACCTGCCGCCGGTCCCGGGGCCCGCGGCCGTCTCCAGCGGCTCGATCAGGTGCCGCAGCGTCTCCTGCTCCTCCGGCGGGGCGTTCCGCCAGATCAGCACCAGCCCGGTCACGCTGAACACCTGCGGCCAGGCCCAGCCGACGAACCAGCCGCCGTTGAACGCGGTGAGCGCCAGCAGCACCAGGGTGAGCAGCGACGCCAGGCCGATGGCGAGCCGGATGCCCCGGGCGTCGGACCGGGCCCGGCTGCCGATGCTGCCGTCCGCGCCGGCCGCGGGCAGCAGCAGCCAGCCCGCCACGTAGACCGGCACGAACCATCCGCCGGAGATCAAGGCGGCCAGCACGAACACGATCCGGACGGCCGTGGCGCTGAAGCCCCGCCACGCGGCCACGCCCGCGGCCACGCCGCCGCCCAGCCGGTCGGCCGGGTCACGGCGCAGCGGGCCGCCGCTGCGCGGCCGCCGCCGCAGCCAGAACGGGCCGCGGTGCCGGAACGGGCCGCGGGGCCAGTGGCCACCGCGCCACTGGTGGCGGGGCCACTGGTCGCCGTGCCAGTGCTCAGGATGCTCCACGGTTCCATCATCGCCCAGTCGTGCCGGGACGGCTATCCGGGACATCCCCGATGCCACCCTGATGCCCCCAGGGGCGGGTCAGGGGGATATCGGGGTTCCTCACCGATGCGCTGACCTGGCCCGCGGAGTCAATCTAGAGGCATGAACACGAACACCATGAACCCAGAAGCACCCACCACCGAGCCGACCGACAGCCGTCCCCGGCCGCCGTTCGGATACGACCCGGAGCGCCCGGCTCTCCGCCGGCCCTTCCAGGACCGGATGCTGGCGGGCGTCGCCGCGGGCCTGGCCCGCTACTTCGGCATCGACGTGATGATCGTCCGGATCGCCTTCGTGGTCCTGACCGTCGTCGGCGGCGCGGGCATCCCGCTCTACCTGGCCGGCCTGCTGCTGATCCCCGATGAGGGCAGCGACCAGTCCATCGCCGGCGCCATCATCGAGTCCCTGCAGAACCGCAACCGCTAACCGCGCCTCACCAGCGCCGCATCTCACTAACGCCACAGCTAAGCTAACGGAGCGTCATCATGCCTTCGCCTTACAACCAGCCCTGGACCCGCGGTTTCTCCCCGTGGTTCACCGGCCCCTCTTCCGACCAGCACATGAGGGTTTCCGACGCCGAGCGGCAGGCGGTCACCGACCGCCTGGCCGAGCACTTCAGCTCCGGCCGCCTGGACCAGGCCGAATTCGACGAGCGCGTCGGGCGGGCCATGAGCGCCAAGACCCGCGCCGACCTGAGCGGCCTGTTTGACGACCTGCCGGAAACGGGTCTGCCGGAAACAGGGGCTCCGGCAGCCACCGACCGGCTGCGGCGCCGGCACCGCCACCCGGTCCTGCTCGTCGCGCTGGTCGTCCTGATCGCCCTGGCGGCCGGCCACCTGGTCTTCCCGTTGCTGTGGATCGGCTTCCTGGTGGCGATCCTGCTGGTCGCGACGGGGACCATCGGCCGCTCCCGGTCCAGCCAGCACCGCTAGCACCAGCCATGCGGGGGATAAGCGCCGGGCGAGCCTCTCCGGGCTAGCCCGGCTGCCCGTCTGGCCGGGGATGCGCCAGGCTCGGCGGGGGCGGGATCGCCGAGCAGGACGGCAGCGTGGTCGCCGGCGGCGGCGGGATCGCCGAGCAGGACGGCAGCGCGGTCGCCGGCGGCGGCGGGATCGCCGAGCAGGACGGCAGCGCGGTCGCCGGCGGCGGCGGGACGACCGACCGGGCGGAAAGCGCCGTCCTGGGCGGCGGCGGGATCGCCGAGCAGGACGGCAGCGCCGTGGCCGGCGGCGGCGGGATCGCCGAGCAGGACGGCAGCGCCGTGGCCGGCGGCGGCGGGATCGCCGAGCAGGACAGCGCCGTGCTCGGCGGCGGCGGGATGAATGATCCCGAACGGGCCGGGCTCAGCGCCCCGGCAGGCCCGCAGCGCCCGCCCGGGAGGGACGTCAGCTCGTCCTCGAGCCCCAGGTCGAGGTCCAGGTCAGGGTATTCGCGGCGCTGGCCGGCCGCCTCCGCGTCGAACCCAGCCGACCACGCCGCGCTCGCACCGAACTCCATACAGCTCATAGTGCGCCGGGTATCGCCCCGCCTCAAGACCCCAGCGCCGTCAGATGTCCTCGGCCAGCTCCGAGGTCCACACCACGACGCGGGTGCGGTCGCCGCGGAACAGGTCCCGGGCGAACTCCAGCGGCTCGCCGGACCGGGCGTAAGCGGTCCGCTCGACCCGCATCAGCGGCGCGCCCTCGGCGACGTCAAGCGCCTCGGCTTCGCGCACCCCGGCGGTCACCGGCTCCAGGCTCTCCCTGGCCCGGTGCGGCCGCAGCCCGTACCTGACCTCGAGCAGCTCGTAGAGCGAGCCGTCCAGCCGGAATCCCAGCATGCCGGGGAACCGGGCGGCCGGGAACAGCGAGTGCTCCAGGGCGATCGGCCGCCCGTCAGCCAGCCGGATCCGCCGCACCTCGTATACCGGGTCGTCCTCGCCGGTCCGCAGCGCGGCGCCGGCGGCCGGCCCGGCCCGGCACTCGCGCGCGGACAGCACCCGGGCTCCGGCCACCATCCCGTGCCGGCGCAGCTGCTCGGAGAACCCGGCCAGGGTGGTGAGATCCTGCTCCAGCTTGGGCGCGGCGACGAAGGTGCCGCCGCGCCGTCCCACCGTCCTGGTGACCAGGCCGCGCCGGGCCAGCTCGGCCAGCGCGTGCCGCAGCGTCATCCGACTGACCCCGAACCACGCGGCCAGGTCCTGCTCGGTCGGCAGCCGGTCGCCTGGCACCAGCGCGCCGGCCGCGATCTGCCCGGCCAGCCAGTCCTCGATCTGCCTGGGCACCGTGGTGCCCGGCTCGCGCACGATCCGCGGCGGCTGCCGCGAACCGGTCCGCGGTACGATCACGCGGCCGGTCACCCGTCCGGGCCCGCGGCCGGTCATGCAGGCGGCGCGGCCCCGGTCCCGGCCAGCGGCGCGTCGTCCTCGGACGGCGTCGTCACCGGCGCGAAGGCCTTGGTCCGCCCGACCAGCAGGTAGTAGATGGCCCCGACGATCACGATGAAGACCACCACGAGCCACAGGATCGGGATCCCGTTCAGGAAGCCCAGGGTGAGCAGCCCGTTGGTCTGCTCGGGCTTGGGGTTGCTGGCCGCCCGCGGCCAGGCGAAGTTGACCAGCATGGCCCCGCCGTAGAGCAGCGCGACGACGTTGACGAGCACGCCCCACCGGCCCAGCCGGAACGGCGCCCTGGTCTTCGGCCAGCCGCGGGCGCGGGCCCGCATGATCACGATGTTGCCCAGGAAGTAGCTCAGGTAGATCATGCCGGTCGCGGCGATCGCGATGATCCCGGCGCCGGAGTACTGGATGAACGGGATCGCGGCGACCAGCGCGACCACGATGCAGCTGCCCACCGGGGTGTGCAGCCTGGGCGAGACCTTGGCCAGGAATCCCGAGGCCGGCAGCTGGTTGTCGCGCGCCATGCCGAAGCACAGCCGGATCGTCGCGGCCAGGATCGACAGGCAGCAGACGAAGATCGCGGCGGAGACCACGAGCAGGTAGACCGTGGCGAAGCCGGAGGAGAAGTTGGCCTCGATGATGGCCGCGGGACCGAAGGCGCCCTTCACCGCGGTGCCCATGTTCGGGATCGCCACCAGCGTGCCGAGCAGGAACACGCCGCCGATGACGAACGCGCCGATCACCGAGAACAGCACGGCCTTGGGTGCCGCCCGGCGCGGGTCCCTGGTCTCCTCGGCCAGCGTCGAGGCGGTGTCGAAGCCGTAGATCACGAACAGGCTCATGAACATCGCGGCCAGGAACGAGTTCGGCCCGACGTGGAAGCCCGCGCTGTTGGTCACCACGTGGAAACCCTGGTGGTTGTGGAAGGCCATCAGCACCAGCGCGAACACGAACATGCCGAGGATCTCGGCTGGTGGCCTACGGTGAGCGTTAGGGTCTAGACCTCAACTGCGCAGGAGGGATTCCCGCGGAACTCGACGCCCTGTTCGACCAGACGAAAAGCCTGGCCGCGAAGCCGCGCACGGTCAGCGAGCTGCCCGGCGGCCT
>WNGH01010375.1_pt1 | contig 16393 bp, 13 predicted proteins | sample 5400631 | NCBI WGS metagenome assembly WNGH01 (sample SAMN13153373, study PRJNA577476) | soil metagenome | isolation source: 115 cm soil or saprolite under Garry oak tree replicate 1 | place: USA:California | collected 2016-06-15
GGCTTGATCCCGACCGAGTTGGTCACTTGCGCGCCTCTCAACGAAGCTGCCGTGAGGCGTGTAGCCCCGCGGTTGATGGCTTGGCCATTCATGAAGACATTGCGATTCGCCACGGTCACGGCATTCACGCTGCGAGCATGTACGAAATTGAAATTGCGAGCGCTGCCGTTGAGAACGCTCCTATTGCGGATGAAGGTGTTGTGGATGTTGATCCGCTCGATGAACTCGTGGCGGCAGCGGAACCACGGAAAGAACGGTTCGCCAAAGCCCAGCGGAAACCAGCCAACTCCAAATCCGAACCCGCCGCCAAAAAAGCCTACAAACGCGGGCCCATAAATGGGGGCGCCAAAAATCGGGCCCGGGCACCAACCCCAAGCGCCGCCGACGAACGCCCAACGGCCGTAGTGAAACGGAGCAAAGCCCCACGGCGAGTAGTCAACCCAGGTCCAGCCCCACGGCCCAACCCAGTTCCAATAGCCATTGCTGTAAGGAGCCCATCCGGGGTCAACCGCAGCGGGATACCAAACGTGGCCGTATTCAGGCTCATCGCGCCAGGTGCCGTAGTCGTCGAGGTCGTCATAACCGACCATGTCGCGCGATACGTAGCGCGCGGAGGCCGAGTCGTCTTCTTTGCGGTCGCGCTCAGCGGCCCAGCTGTCGAGGCCGTCGGGACCGGGAGCTTTTTGAATGACGTAGTCGATGCGGTCCGTACCGGTGAATTCCCCGCGCTCACCGGGATGCACTTCATAGGTCTTGCCGCCAGCGGTAACTTCCCCCTCGCCGCGAATCACGGTCACACGCGCAGAGTCGCCGTTTTCATTTACGTCAATGCGAAATGCCCCCGCCTGCTTCACGGTGAAAGCCAGGTTTGGGGCGTCAACTTCGTAAAGGTCGCCCTCGCGAAGTTCACTGACGCGGAAGTTGATGCTGCCTTCCGCAAGGCGCATCTGCGTGATGCCCTGGTCAAGATTTAGGAACGACAGAGCGGTCATACTGCCGAGATGGATGGCGGCTGTGCCGGCTTGCAATTCAGCGCGGGAATCTTTGTCAACCCAGATTTTGTCGCCGATGGTCACCGGACGATTTTTCGCGGCGCTGCCCCAATCGCCTTGTCCACCGGGCTGTAGGGAAACGGAACCATCGACGTGGCTGATGCGTGCGACGCGTGTGGGCGGATCTTTTTCTTCATCTGCTCGCGCCTGCGAAGCCACCAGGATCAAAACACCGGCCAAACCCAGCAGGCCTAGCCTGCTCTTACCGGTAAATGTCGTCATGACGACCCTCGGTTCTGCGGCCGGGCGGCCAGCCCACTGAAGGTGGCTCGGGCAAATGTTCCGGCCGATGGGAGCGTAACATCTTATGGCTCCCATTAGGTAGAACACCGTAATGGGAAAGAAGTTGCCCACCGGGATGATGCTCGTCGCCGGGTGCGCGGAAGGAACCGGATTTTAGTGCCATTATTTTAGGTAAGTTGCTTGATATCTATACTTTAGGCCAGGCGGCACTTGGACATACTAACACAGCGCAGAATACAGAATGCGCTTCCACCGCTCATTGTCGATGGTCCAGTGGACCTTGGCTTTCTCGCCTCGATCCAAAATCGGCGCCCAAACCGCACGATTGCGATCGTTGCCCGCCACGTTGAGACGATCTACCACGGTCATTCCCAAAGTCAATTCGCTGGACGTTTCCACGTCCACATAATTCTCGGTTTGCTGTGTGACAATCGCCGGTTCCAGCGCGATGGACATCGCCACAGGGTCCGGCAACGAAATTCCACGTTCACCGGTCTGCTCGAAATAGGCTTGTTGAGCACGGCTGTTGCATTCAATGGCGAAGCGCGCCTGCGGCGTGCCGAGGCTCAGCACATATTTGATGTCGTCTGGGTTCAATGCGGCTTCACCTCGGCAGAGGTGCCAACCCACCAGCTCCACCGGAAGTCCACTGTGCAGCACGATTCGCGCAGCTTCAGGATCGCACCAGATGTTGTACTCGGCGGCCGGAGTCACGTTCCCCTCGCAACACGGTGCACCGCCCATCACCACGCAGCGACCGACCTTGGCGGCGATGTCTGGTTTCCGCTGCAAAGCCAAAGCAACATTCGTAAGAGGTCCCAAGGTCACCAATACCAGGCCCGGGTTGGATTCGATCGTGGCAATGATAGCCTCGGCGGCATGCTGTTTTTCAGGTGCCCTGCGGGGAGCCGGGTAACCGTGGTCTCCCAGACCATCCCGGCCATGAAACCAGTGCGCGCTCTGGTGCGCGCGATGCAGCGGTTTTTCCGCGCCCATGAAGACTGGGACGTCCTTGCCGCAGAGTTCCGCGGTGAAGAGCGCATTGCGCGTGGACTGCTGAACGGCTACGTTCCCGGCAACCGTGGTAATTGCCAGCACGCGTACTTGAGGAGAGCGCAGTGCCATGATCAAGGCCACGGCGTCATCGGAAGCGGTGTCGGTATCAATCAGGAAAAGAGGTTTCACGCGGCGTAGGATAGCAAACTCGGCGCGAGGCCGCGGTCAAAAATAATCTCCTGGAATGGGAATTGAATGCGGATTTCAGTCCGGCGATTAAGAGTGCCGGCCGCTTCCGCCAATCTGGTAGCCTACACCCCGAATCGTTCGAATCAGAGCCCGGTTGTATCCGAAATCCACCTTGCGGCGAAGATAATTGATGTACACATCTACGACGTTCGTTATGGCGTCAAAATTGAGTTTCCAGACCTGCTCGACAATGGCCCCACGTGAAACCGGTCGGCCTTCGTGGCGCATCAGGAGTTCAAGCAAAGCGAATTCCTTTGGGCTGAGTTCGATGTTGTGAATTCCACGCCGCACCGTGTGGCTCACGCGGTCGACCTCCAGGTCTTCAATCCGCAGAATCGCGCGCGCGGGCCGGCTCCCTCTGCGCAGAACAGCGCGAATCCGCGCGGCAAGTTCGACAAAGGCAAAAGGCTTGGCGACATAGTCGTCCGCACCGGCATCGAGCCAACGGACGCGTTCCTCAACCATGCTCGCGTCCGTCACCATGACGACCGGCAAATCCGGCCTTTTGGAGCGAATCCCGCGAAGGACATCCAGCCCGCCGGCTCCTGGCAGATTGAGATCCAGGATCACGAGATCGTAGGGCTGCTCGGAGGCCAGCCGTTCAGCCTCCATCCCATTGGAAACCAGTTGTACCGCGAATTGCTCTTGTTCTAGCCGCTGGTGCAGAAATTCTGCAAGCGGCGCATCATCTTCGGCGACAAGAATGCGCATCGGCTCACACGAAACCACTTAGATTTTCGAGAAGGGGTAGGTTCAGTTTGGACGGAGTGCCAAGGAGTGTCAAGACAATGTGAGCGCGTATTAGCGCAAAGAGCACCACCGCTTTAGCGCGCGTAAAAGTTTGGATGCCAGAATCCGGTTTTTCGTTCTATTGTGCGACCGGATCCGTCAGCAGCAGTACGGCGTCAGTCGGTAGCCTTCTAGCCAGTAGCGGAGAGCAGTTGGCTAATGGCTGGCCCCTGCGCGACGCACTTCCGTTACGACGTCACGAATCGCAGCAATCACAACATCTGGTGGAATACTACCGTGGTTGCAGTTCTGTACGACGATCTGTCGTCCGCGAGTGGAAACCCGTGCCAGTTTCGCTTGCATTTCATGAATCCAAATCTGCTGGTAGGCTGCAGCCTGCATATTTAGTTCTGAATCTCGAAAATCGTACGGTTGTCCGGCCGTCAATCAAGGGACGATCTCTGGAGACCCGCGGCAACCCTGGCCTGGGCATAGCTTTCAGGACGATGCCGGTGGACGCGTTATTCACCACCGACCCGCACCGGGTCAGTCGGTAATAGCGAATTCCCCGCTGAGGACCGCGGGGGAGATTCCTTGACCACATGGTGAGCGCAAGCCCCGGCGTTCAGGCCGGGGTAAGCGATTGCCTTTCTGTTCGGCATGGTATACATTCTTCGCGTCCAAAAGACCTACGGGCGGATAGCCCGAAAGTAAAGCCTCTTCGTAGTCCTCCGCTGAAGTAAGGCGGTTGTGGGAGGAACCCAGAGATTCCCGCAAAACCAGCGGGGACTCCGTAGGAATCCCTGTCATTCATGGCGGGGAGGATGTCAAGAGGCCCTGCTCAAGCAGCTTGCTTTCTCGTAGAGCGTCCCTGGCCCCGATTGGACTGATTTGTCAATCCTTCGTTTCCGTAGCTCCCCATGCGGTGAAACGGATTCATCAGCTAGGTGCCGCGGGCGAGGAGAATCGTAACGAACTTGGATTCAGGGAGCCGTAAAGTACTATAAATTCAGCAGCCCTGAACCGTCTGAACACCATCCGGAACATAACGCCGATCTTGTTCCCGGGAACAAAATTCGAGCATTTGACCAATGTGACCAAGGCAAATTGACTTCACAATGGATGAGCGTATGTTTGAAGAATACGGTCCAGCCTGTGGAGGATTTGATGAATCGTCGTCTCGCTACAATCTGGGTGTCTGCTTTATCTGTGGGCATGCTGGTCGCAGGGTGCCAAAAGCCGGCTGACCAGCAAGCCGGCCCGGACGCTAGCTCTTCTCCGTCTATAGCAGAAGCGGCAAAAACCGCCGTGAAAAAAGCCATCGAACCAAAACCGCTGGTCGTTCCTGCTGAGACCGTTATCACCGTCGTCCTGGATCAAACCATAAGTTCGAAAACAAGCAAGTCTGGAGACAGGTTCTCAGCGACCGTCGAATCTCCCGTTGAAGTCGACGCCAAGGTTGCTATCCCGAAGGGTGCGCGCGCAGAGGGAGTCGTAAAGGATGCGAAAGCTGCGGGACGATTTAAAGGCGGTGCTACGCTGGCTCTCACACTTGAGAGCGTCACCGTAAACGGGAAGGATTATGAGATTCAAACCTCCGCACCAACTATGTCCAGCAAGGGAAAAGGCAAACGCACTGCGACCATGGTAGGCGGTGGGGCAGCCGGCGGAGCGGCTATCGGAGCGATCGCTGGTGGCGGCAAGGGCGCGGCCATCGGTGCGTTGATCGGTGCTGCAGCGGGTACCGGTGGTGCGGGATTCACCGGCAATCGCGAGCTCACGCTAGCTGCGGAGACGGCACTCGATTTCAAACTGCTTCAGCCTGTTGAGATCAAACGAAAGTAGCCGCTGGGCTTCCGGCTCTGGAAAGCGTTTTCTCTGCGGGCGATACGTGCCGACGCAACTTGGTTCCCTTGATCAGGCTTTGAAGATTCGTTTCAAGGGAGCCAAGAAAATCGCCTAACAGCTGGGAGAAACTGTCATTGGCGCGGTCGGCGACGTCCTCCTCACCGTTGGAAAAGGCGGGTAGTGCTCTGGATTTAGAGCACTACCAAAAGGCGAATTCCTGGGATGGTTCCGGCTTTGGCAAGTCAACGCAGTTGAGCTTGATGGCCGGGCCTACCCCCCCACGTCTGGCGCGATCCGCGTTCAAGAGCGCAATCTGGCCGAATGGGAGGCGGACGAAATCGCGCGGTAGTGGCGCGAGATGGTCGGGTTGGTTCTCCAGCCGTTCAACCTGCCGATTATCGTCAGTCTCGACGCCGGACTATACCCCGCCGCGCGCGCGGCGCGCCTTAATCCTGTTAAAGCTCCCCGCAACATGTAATTCATGGCTCTCGGAGAGCCACAACAAGGATGAATACAGCCCACGTCTCGGTCTTGCCGAATCAACGACGTACGGCTTCCTTCATAGGAAACTTCATGCGCCCTTTGGCGCACCACCTGGCATGAAACGAGGTGGCTCCAGAAGGACGACGGCGCTCTCGGCCAACGAAGTAGTGACGTAGTCCAATTCGGCAAGATGAATGTTGCGGTAGCGCGCGCCGCGGCCGTTGCGTATAAACTAGGATGATAGAACAAACCAAAGAAAGCAGCCTTATATCCTCGGTCTGAACGCCGGGGCTTTACGGCTAGGACGGGTAGGAGGAAATTCCAAGGATAACCATGGAGACCGCATACATCTGCGACGCCACTCGAACGCCATTCGGACGGTACGGCGGACTCCTTGCGGCGATTCGCGTCGATAATCTCGCGGGAATACCCATCAGCGCTCTGATTACGCGCAACCCCGGTGTCGAGTGGAGCATGGTTGATGACGTCGTCTATGGCTGCGCCAATCAAGCCGGCGAAGACAATCGAAACGTTGCCCGGATGGCGCTCTTGCTAGCGGGCTTGTCGAAAGAAGTGCCGGGCACCACCGTTAACCGGCTTTGCGGTTCGAGCATGGACGCCATCGCGACTGCCGCGCGGGCCATCAAATGCGGCGAGACAAATCTCATGATTGCCGGGGGCGTCGAGAGCATGTCGCGAGCACCCTTTGTGGTCGGCAAGGCGGATGCTGCGTATTCGCGCTCGATGAAAATGGAAGACACCACGATCGGCTGGCGATTCATAAATCCCTGTATGAAAGCAACATACGGTGTTGATTCCATGGCGGAAACCGGCGAGAACGTCGCCGAAGAATTTCATATCTCGCGCGAGGATCAAGATCTGTTCGCACTCAGGAGCCAGCAGCGCGCGGCTGAGGCCATCCGGAGCGGCAGGTTGAAACAGGAAATTTTGGTCGTGCCGATTCCACAAAAGTCGGGTGAACCGTTCCTTTTCTCGGAGGATGAGCATCCCCGGGCGGACACGACACTGGAGGCGCTTTCGAAACTGAAACCAGTGGTGAAACCACATGGCACGATCACTGCTGGAAATGCTTCTGGAGTGAATGATGGAGCTTGTGCATTGCTGCTGGCTTCAGAGGCCGCGGTGAAACGGCACGGATTGACGCCAAAAGTCAGAGTCGTTGCGGCGGCGGCGGCGGGCGTCGCTCCACGAATCATGGGTATGGGTCCAGTTCCTGCGACGCGAAAAGTTCTGGCGAAGGCAGGATTGTCGGTTGGGCAAATGGACGTCGTGGAATTGAATGAAGCGTTCGCGTCACAGGCGCTGGCGGTCTTGCGCGAATTGGGAATTCCGGACGATGCGACGCACGTGAATCCGAACGGTGGTGCGATTGCACTCGGGCACCCTTTGGGTGCCAGTGGCGCACGGCTAGTAACCACGGCGCTTTATCAGCTCTTGCGAACCAATGGCAGATATGCGCTCTGCACCATGTGCATCGGCGTGGGGCAAGGAATTGCCCTAATTCTCGAACGCGTCTAGCATGGCCTCAGTCCCTCCGAAGCTTGCATTTCCTTCAAGCAGGAGATCTGTTTCATCGAGAGCGCGAGGAAACCGTTTTCATTGTCTGCCAGGAGTGATTACACTCATCGCATGAGTCTTCTCGATCCCCTTTTCCGCTCATCAGCCGTCGACAGCCTGTTCACCGATCGCGCCACGCTCCAAGGAATTCTCGATTTCGAGGCTGCGCTTGCGCGCGCCGAGGCCCGTGCCGGTGTCATTCCAGGCGCAGCGGCGGCGGTGATCGCTAAAAAGTGTAGGGCGGAGCTCTTCGATACTGCTGCGCTGGCCCAGGCGGCTGCTCACGCCGGAAATATTCTGATTCCTCTCGTAAAGAACCTCACGGCCCTGGTGGCGAAAAAAGACAAACAAGCCGCTCATTTCGTGCACTGGGGTGCAACCAGCCAGGATGCCATCGACACTGGCCGCATACTCCAATTGCGCCAGGCGTTGGACCTGATCGCGCGCGATTTAGACAGCCTGGCGCAGCCACTGGGCGCGCTCGCCGAGAAGCATCGGTCAACGCTCATCACCGGCCGCACTTGGATGCAACATGCATTGCCGACGACGCCGCGGTCCGGATGTTGCAAGTCTCCTGGCTGCGGAACTGGGGCTCGGATTGCCCGATCTCCCTTGGCACAGCCACAGAGATCGCATCGCCGAAGTCGGTGTCACACTGGGCTTGTGCGGCGGAACAGTGGGAAAAATTGCGCGCGACATTTCCTTGCACATGCAAACCGAAGTTGCAGAAATCTTTGAGCCCGCCGGCGAGGGACGCGGGGGCTCTTCAACCATGCCGCACAAGCGCAATCCGGTGAGTTCAGCGGTGATGCTCCAGGCTGCCATACGCGTTCCCGGACTGGTCAGCAGTTTGCTCACGGCGATAGTGCAAGAGGACGAACGCGGGCTGGGCGGTTGGCACGCTGAGTGGGAGACTTTGCCGGACATCGTCCAATTGACGGCCGGCGCAATCCATCACTTGGCTACGATGGTGCCGAAACTTGAAGTCGACGTGCAACGCATGCGGAAGAATCTCGACCTAACGCAAGGGTTGATCTTCACGGAAGCGGTCAGTATGGCGCTTGGCGAGAAAATCGGCAGAGCCCGGGCTCATGAAATCGTCCAGACGGCGTGCGCAACGGCGCGCAAGGAGAAGCGCGATTTGCGGACGATTTTGAGCGCCGATCGGAAGGTCGGAGCACAACTTTCGACGCGTGATTTGGATCGCTTGTTCGACCCTCGCAATTACCTGGGGGCAGCGGAAGAATATGTCTACCGAGTGGTCGCCGCAAGCCGGGGCAAAATTCCTAGGGGAGAAAGATAATCCGTATGCCCATCGTGAAGGCGGGTGCAGCCCGAATTCATTACGCGCTCGAAGGTCAAAGTGGATCACCCGTACTGGTGTTCTCGAATTCGCTCGGCGCGAATTATTCCATGTGGGACCCGCAAGTTCCCGAGGCTCGAAAGAAGCTCCGGGTCTTGCGCTACGACTCGCGGGGTCACGGACAATCGTCGGTCACGCCGGGCCCCTACTCGATCGAGCAGCTCGGGGGAGATGTCATTGCGTTGCTGGATGCATTGGGGCTGGACCACGTCCATTTTTGCGGACTGTCTATGGGCGGAATGATTGGCATGTGGCTGGGAATCAACTCACCCGAACGCCTCAAAAGACTCGTACTCTGTAACACCGGCGCAAGGATTGGAACTCCAGAAACTTGGAATGCGCGTATCGAAGCGGTTCGAAAAAATGGCATGAAACCAGTCGCTTCCGCAGTGGTCGAGCGATGGTTCTCGCCCGCTTTCCGCCAGAAGGCGCCGGCAACGATATCAAATACTCAGAAAATGCTTGAGGAAACAAACCCGGATGGCTATGTGGCGTGTTGCGCCGCCGTTCGCGATTTCGATTGTCGCGACCAATTAAGCAGGATTCGCATACCAGCGTTGGTGATCGCCGGTGCGCACGATCCGGCCACGCCGCCCGCGGACGGACGCTTTCTCGCGGATCAGATTCCAGGTGCGCAATATATTGAGCTCAACGCTGCGCACCTCTCCAATATCGAAGAGCAAGACCGATTCAACAATGAAATTTCCGCGTTTCTGCACTCCTGAGGAGGCCTGCCGATGGATGAGCGCCAGCGCTACGAGCAAGGAATGAAGGTGCGGCGTGCCGTGCTGGGGGATGCGCATGTAGATACATCGCTGAAGAATCGGACTGAATTCGACGAGGCGCTTCAAGACCTGATTACGCGTTACGCCTGGGGAGAAATCTGGAGCCGTCCCGGCCTTCCCCGGCAGACACGTAGTATGCTCACTCTGGCGATGATGGTGGCGCTGAATCGGCCTGAAGAGCTTCGCCTGCACCTGCGCGCCGCGTTGAACAACGGCGTGACCCGCGAAGAAATCCGCGAGGTTCTCCTGCAAACGGCTATTTATTGTGGTGTGCCCGCAGCCAACTCGGCCTTTCATCTCGCACAGGAAGTGTTTGAGCGGCAAGACGAGTGATTCCTTCGCTTGCGGCCGCGCGAACGCCCATCGCGTTGCGATTGCCGTCCGAGCCCTCTCTGGTGCTTGCTCCTTGAATTAGCAGAAGGTGAGGAGATTTCCGGCGATCTGAGCCTATTTCCCTTTTTCCTGGCCCTCCACGATAGTAATGTAGCGATCTATCGGAAGTCCGGTAAAACGCTCGGTCGTCCCTCCGGGCATCGGCCACTTCACTTCGAGCCACTCCAACTTTTCCCGCTTGCCCAGCCCAAGCACCATTCTCGGATCATGCGAAGAAAGATAGCTGCCTCCGCCGACTTTCACGCGCCTGCGTTTCAAGTCTCCAGCCTGGTAGGTGACAACGGCACCGATAGCGTCCGGATTCGACTTTTCCCCTCTGAGATGAATTCCCAGCCAGTGATTGTGCCTGCCGGCATTGTTGCGGAGAAGGACCGGCGCGCCATTATTGACGGAGATCAGGACGTCAACGGCGCCGTCGTTATCGAAATCACCGAGTGCCAATCCACGCGACGACATCGGCATGGCAAAAGCAGGGCCGCTCTGTGCGCTGACGTCTTGGAAGGATTTCCCAGTGTTGTGAAATAACATGAGCGGCTCTTCGTAAGTAACCTCGCCGTGCAGGGAGCTGATGAGGTCATCCGGATTGCCGTTGGCGAGAAACAGATCCAGGTCCCCGTCATTGTCATAATCAACAAATTTCAAACCCCAGCCACTCATGAATTTCGTGGTCTTGCCGATGCCGGTAGGAAGCGCTACGTCGTCAAATGTTTCGTCATGATTGTTTTTGTATATGGCGAACATCTCGCGGTCGAGGTTCGCCACGAACAGATCCATCCATCCATCATCGTTGAAATCGGCTGAGTCCACGCCCATGCCGGATCGCGCCCGGCCGGCATCACTGTAAGCAACGCCGGCAGTCGTGGCGATCTCATCGAATTTTCCCTTGCCACGATTGACGAAGAGAAAATTGGCCACCGTGTCGTTGCTTACCCACAGGTCGATCAGTCCGTCGTTGTTGATGTCGGTCGCGACCACGCCCCATATCTTGCCGAGGTGACTGGCGATACCCGATTCCTTGCTGACGTCGGTGAACGTGCCATCACCGTTGTTGTGGAACAGCCAGCTGGGCATGGGCGAATAAATCTTGGGAATGCAATAGTGATGGCGGCCGTCATCGTGGATTCCGCAGGGTTTGTTGAGTTCCTTGCTGAAATCCACGAAGCGCCCTACGAACAGGTCAAGGCGGCCATCATTGTCGTAGTCAAACCAGACGGCACTGGAAGCCCAACCGGGAGCGGCGACTCCTGCTTTTTCTGTTACATCGGAAAACGTGCCGTTCCCATTGTTGTGATAAAGGATGCTGCGGCCGTACTGCGTAACATAGAGGTCCGGAAAACCGTCGCCGTCGTAATCCGCAACAGAAACGCCCTGGCCAAACCCGCCCGCCGCCACACCGGCTTTTTCCGTTACGTCGGTAAACGTTCCGTCGCGATTGTTCCTATACAGCGCGTTGCGCAAAGGCGGGTTCGGGGTGAAGAAATCGCACTTGCCGCTGTTCACCAGGTAAATGTCCATCCAGCCGTCGTTGTCATAATCGAGAAATGCGCAGCCTGCACCTGAGGTTTCCGGAAGGTATTTTTCGGGTGACTTCCCGTTCGAATGAACCCAGCGGATTCCACTCTTCTCAGGGAGAATTTCCTCGAAGGGAAATTGTGGCGCCTCGGGCAAGACAAATCCCGGCCATCGCGGCACGAGCAAGGCTCCTGCCACCACTTTGGAGACGAAATCGCGCCGTGTTAGTTGCGGTGCACGAATCCCACTTGGCATTTTCATTCAGTCCGTGCCGAGCAAACTCTCAAAGTTTCCAAGTATTGGCATCCGAAATCAAATAAGGACAAAAACTATTGTGGCTTCTCAGGGGCTGACGCCATTGGCGTGGCAGAATCGAGGCTCCGGTGAATCGCAAATTCTTTTTCTGCCTCTTCCTTGTGACCGGATCGCTCCAAGGCCGTAGCAAGCGTATGATGGATGGCGGGGTTTCCGGGCGTCAGACGCTCCGCAACGCGCAAAGGCGGAATTGCGTCCTCGTATCTTTTGACGGTGACAAGACAAACCCCCCAGGCTAGGTAGGCTTCCGCGAATTTGGAATCGAGCTTTGCGGCCTGGGAAAATCGGGAGATGGCCTCATCCCATTTCTCGTCTCGCCGGGCAAGTTCTCCCAAGACGTAATGGGCACCTGCATTATTGGGATCAACCTCAAGTTCTTTCAGGAATTCCTGCTTCGCGCGGTCCACGGCGTCGGGGCCGGCATCAGGCCGCGAGAGCAACAACCTGCCAAGCAAAAAATGAATGCCGGGTGCATTCGGCTCCTTTTCGATCATGCCTTCATATTCAAGCTGAGCCGGTTCCCACTTCCCCTGCATTTCGAGGGCTTCAGCGTTCAGTTTATGAGCAGCAAGTGATTGCGGGGCCGTACGGCCGAGATCCTGGGCCGTTCGCGTCGATAAATCGGAGTAGGCATGCACAAGGATAAAAAGTACGTCAGGGTCTCGGGCAAACTGTTTGTTGAGCAACCGGATAAAGTCGACGGTGGAGTCGCGATCGTCCAAAGTTAAAGAGCAGCGCAGTCCAACGATACCGGCCTTCTTTCTTGTTTCCGCCGGGACTTGGCTGGTCATGGCACGTTTGAGCGCGGAAATGCTCTCCTGGCAAAGTCCCTGTTCCGCCAAGGTGAGTGCTTTGTCGGTGGATAACCCGGACCCTGCGCCGGGCGTGGTAGCTACTTTCGCTTGCTGGGCCGGAATGACTGGATCGGACCACAAAGAGCCAAATGAGAGGACAAATAGTGCGGCCGTGCCTGAGGGTCTAAACATTGTGCATTGGGCGTTTCTGCTTTCGAACGTGCCCCTCTGAACGTCGCTGCAAAAAGAAAAATGAGGCAGGCGGGGGTGATCGCCTGCCTCATTATACGCGGTTTATGTTTAGTAGTAGAGCTTCAGCGCAAGCTGAATGTTCCTTGGAGGCTGAGCATTGGTGACCTGTCCCAAATTCGAACCCAAGTCCCAAATGTATGGTGCGTTCAGTTGGACGTGGTTAAACGCATTCACGAAGTCAGTTCGGAATTGCAGTTTGAACCGCTCCGTAATTTGGACGTCCTTGTGCAAACTCAGATCTACATCGGTGTAACGCGGCGAGCGCAGGTATGCGAGTTGATTCGGGCAACTGCCGAAGGTCCCAGCAGCCGGCGTGGTGAAGTTGCCATTGTTGGTAAACCACTGGAAGCCACCTACTCCCAGCGTGCTGATCGGCGTTTCTCCGGTAATGGTCGGGATGGAATTGCAATCGGGGCGCTCCCCGCGAGAAAAGGTCCCGGACTTATCAGCGACACCGCCTGGCGCTATTGCCAAGGGGAAGCCAGTACGGAAGCTTATGATCGGGCTAACCGACCAGCCTCCCACGACGGCATTCACCACGCTGTTCGCGCCGCTAGCGAGTTTCTTACCCTTTCCGAACGGCAGATCATAAATCGCATATGCCGAAAGGACGTGGGTAGCATCGTAATAGCACGGCGCCCATTCGGCCTTCTTGTCGTAGACGTTCTGCCAGTACGGATAGGCGCTGATGGCATTATTCCAGGCTCCATAGTAACCGGAGTTGTCGGACATGCATTTGGAGTAGGTGTAGGAGACTTGATATTGTAAACCGTGGTTCATCTGTTTCTGCAGAACAGCCTGCAGCGAGTTGTACATCATCGTGCCGTTCGATTGCGTACCGGAGATCCTAGCTCCCGGGCCGCCTTTGCCTAGGACGTTATAGAGCGTCGGGTTCTTGGCAAAGAACGGGCTGGGATCACTGCACGGCACGGGGGGATTACTCGTAATAGTCGGACAATTAGAATTGGGAACCAGTACTCTCTGCGCGTAGTCGAACGGCACCATCAAATGGTAGGCTCGCTGTCCGAGGTAGCCAATCTGGAACGTCGTATCGCCCCAGAATTGGTGCTGGATAGTCAGGTGCCACTGATCGTCGATGGCTGGCTGGACCTTTGGATCCCAAACGCGCAGCAAGGCTCCAGTGTAACAAGCATAGGCAGGTGCCGCGCAGGATGTCCCCGTCGCAGTGCCCACAATGCCGTCTGAGGTGCTCGTAGCAGGTAATGCCACGTTGTTGTAGACGGTATTGATTTCGCTTGGAGTAAAAGGCGCATTCAAGGTCAAACGCAGGTTCGTACCTGTACCTTCCAGGTACGAGGAGATTGTAAAAGCGCCACGGACGACCGTGTGGCTGCCCAGCATGGCGGGAGTCCACGCGAAACCGATGCGCGGCTGGAAGTCCTTACCGCCATAGAAGCCGTCGTAAAGGCCCCTGCTGACTCCGTTCTGGTTGGCGAGGTCAATATTGCCTGTTGCGAAATTGTAATTGGCCTGCTGGTTATTCGTTTCAACCCAGGGCGTGTGCGCGTCGTAACGCAAGCCAAGATTCAAGGTGAAGCGTTCCGAGACCCGCCATGTGTCTTGAGCATAAATGCCGATGACATTACTGGACTGCTCCCAGGTTTTGCCAGTGCTGACACCGCGGCCGTACGAATCGGGAAGGCCAAGGAAGAAGTCCGCTCCTCCATCCCCAGCGCCAGTGGCAGCACTACCGATGGTGTTGCTGGTGAAGCGGCCATCAAAGTGCAGATAACCAAGCTGGCCATTATTACCCGCATAGAAGGTCTTGATGATCTGACGCCAAAATTGACCGCCAAATTTAATGTTGTGCCGGCCGTGCGTCCACGTTACCGCATCTTCGAACTGCCAGACGTGGTCATCGAAGCTCTGGGTGCTCTCCCCGGACCCAAGATTATTGACCGTTGTGTTGGCGAAATTGAGAGCCAGAAGTCCGTCGAGACCCGCAGGGTTGCCATTGCCGATCCCAATGGTATTGCCGAATTGCCCCACCCCCGAAGCCCAGCCATTACCGCTGTTGAGCGTAACGTGGCTCCAGCCAACGCGGGCATCATTGACGAGGTTGTTGCCGATCATTCGGGTCCAATCGCCCACGGTGTTGTAAATCGGCGAGGTCGCAAACGAGTTGGACAACAGCACCTGCGAGTTTGTCGAGGGGTTATTCTGGAATGCCCTGGTAAACCGGCCCGAAATGGTGTCCTTATCAGTAGCTCTGTAGTCTGCCTTGATATCGCCCTGGTTGACGTTGAAGGCCGAGGCAGTGTTGTTGACCGAATTTTGTTGCAGTTGCGTGCTGGTGCCGATGGCTTTCGGATAGAGCGAGGAGTTGAACAGATTCTGCGCCACAGGGCTGATCATTGCCAAGGGAATCTGGTTGTTGGGGAATGGCATGCGAGTCGTCGCTTGGGGAGAAGAAGGAGTGCATGGTGCCGTAAACGATGCACAGGGGTTATACAGCTGTTCGTTTCCCTTGGCAGTCGAGCTACAAACAGCGCCTGTGAAACCTGCCGGGCAAAGAGCGCTAAAGTCTCCGGTACGCTCGGCGGCCGTAAAGACGTTTTTTGTGCCGAACGAGCTCGGAATATCGAAACGTTGGCCCTGGTAGTCAACGAAGAAAAAGAGCTTGTTCTTGAGGATTGGACCGCCCAAGGTAGCCCCAAACATATTCCAGCGCAGTTTAGACTTTGGAAGAGGGTCCCAAACCCCCGCCGTAGTGTTAAAATTGTTGGACCAACTATTCGCATTCAATTTGTCATTGCGGAAGAATTCCCACACATCGCCGTGGTAGCTGTTGGTACCGGACTTGATTGTGGCGTTGACAATCCCACCCATAAAATTGCCGAACTCGGCGGAGGCGTTGTTGGTAATCAGGTTGAATTCCTGAATGGCGTCAGGAGCGGGAGTGTAGCCCAGCAGGTTATCCGATACCTGATTGTTATCCATGCCATCGAGCAAGAAATAGTTGGCTTGCTCGCGATTGCCATTGATCAACGGCCGACCCCCATAACCGCCGGTGTTGTTGCCATTATTGAAGCTGCTCGGATCGGTCGATACCGCCCCGGGCGCAAGCAGGGTCAATTGGACGTAATTGCGCGAGGCCAGAGGTAGATTATCGTTGGTGGCCGAGTTGATGATGGTATCGACCTGCGTCGCCTCTGTTTTCAAGACAGGAGCCGCGCCGGTTACCTCAACCGTTTGAGTGACCTGTCCCACTTTCATTCCAACATCGACGCGTGCGACTTGATTCAACGTGAGGACAAATGCCGGGAACGCGGCCGAAGCGAACCCCGACTTTTCCACTTTGAGTTCATAACTGCCAACCGGGAGTTGCGCGATGCGATAAATACCGGATTCGTTGGTCACGGCCGTATAAGTGAGGCCGCGCTCCACCGACTTTGCTGTAACCGTGGCCCCCGCGACAGCCGCGCCACTCGGATCCATTACTGTGCCTGTGATCGATGCCGTTACTTCCTGTCCCCACGCTGGACTCGCATTGCACAGCAGCGCCACCAGCGTCATGACTACAAACTCCAACCCCAAGGACTGCATCTTTCGCATCTTGATTCCTCCGATTCGGGGCGGTCGATTCTCCGACGCCCTCTCCCCCGACTGAATTTGCTTGGTAACCAGCACGCTATATGGCCGAATGTTGGCTAGCTATATAGCACCATTTTTCTATTGTCAAGCATTAAATTGTGCTTTATATATGTCTACGGACCCCGGACTATAGCAGCGCTACTCGCCGCTCTATAACACCCTGGGTCCTGGTAAGAACGACCGCGC
>WNGH01004941.1_pt1 | contig 16391 bp, 14 predicted proteins | sample 5400631 | NCBI WGS metagenome assembly WNGH01 (sample SAMN13153373, study PRJNA577476) | soil metagenome | isolation source: 115 cm soil or saprolite under Garry oak tree replicate 1 | place: USA:California | collected 2016-06-15
GGTGGCCAAAAGCTCGACAAGCAAGCGTTCGGTCTGTTGGAACGTGGTCTTTGACGCTCGCGCCGGGGCGCCAGGTGGGGGTCCCTCACCTGGGAGCATGCTCATAGACTCCATCAGTTCCCCAGTTCCAGTGCTCTCCCTGTTCCTCTTGTGCTCATCGGGAGTGCTCATATCGTTCTCTCCCCTGGTCTTCCGTCTGATCAATCATGCAAAGGTGACCAGCTTATTGCCACTTTATACCGGAAACGTCTCCGTTCGATCACAAACATGCTTGCGTGTCACACAATCCCATCACAAAAATGGCCAGGGGGTTGTTGAGCGTTGGGAACAGCTGTTTACGCGAGCAGGCAATCGTAATGTGACTGAGAGGTTCCTGGTCGCCTTTTGGGAAATTGTGCCAGCTTGCTTGCTTATGAAAGGAAAACCTGATGGCAACCAGGAAACATGCGATTATGAGCAGGTCGCATAGCGCAACTGGGCTATGTCCAGTAAGTCAGCCACGAGGCTGCCGACACTGAAGGCAGAGTGCCGTACAAGCGGGCAGCGTGTTGAAAAACCCATGCATTGATGAGTTTAACTCATTGGATGGGCTTTATGCATGCTCAGAGGGGAACACAAACATACCTGAGTCATCATCGACCCAGGCATGTGCTTCATTCGCGTGCGTCACTCATCGGAGAGCAAAAGGGTGGGGGCTGTAACGCTTCTCGAAACGAAGGACGAATCATTTGCTTATTTCACGCAGTGTGCTCACCTTGGTGAGCAACCAACCTGCCTACTTTCCTAAACATGTCCTTGCCCGTGCGTCACAGCCCACCTGGTCGCGTCACAGCCCACCTGGTCATCAACCGTCATGCAGTCGCATCTGCTCCTTTCTTTGCTCCCTCATTCACACCTCCTCCTCCTCTACTTCAAGTATACAGGGAAAGGAGGCATTGTGCGCTCACAGTTGCATCACAATCTCTCATAAAAACGGGCACAACAGCGGCACGATGCCGTGCTTGGGCAGCCCAAGAGAGGCTCTCTTCCTCCTGGGCAATCTCCTGGAGTTTGCCTTGATACGGGGTACAGACCAACACCTGCCGACGCATGAATCATGGTTGGACATGCTCCCCATGTTCCGGACAGATGGGCAGAAGACAATACGAGCAGCGTGCCCCTGTTTGGTTGTGGCACGTATAACAGGACAATGGGTCCCTTGCTGTGCTCTCACCGTTCATCGTTGCTCCTCCAGGCTGACGTCCTTGTCCCTGCGCTCCGCTGCCACCTACAATTTCACAGAAGTGTAGCGCATGGTTCTCACTATTGAATCACGGGGAACTGCTGTGCCCACACAAAACCGTCACAACTTTCAGGCAGGGTGCGAACCATTCTGGTGGCTGAGATATCCTTTCCTTTCAAAAATGAGGGTAACATTGAAACTCCACTTTTCTCTACATAAAAGAGTGCCTTCAATTGCTCCTCGATTTTCTCCGTCGCCATATACTTGTGCAGTAAGCCAGCGATCCACTGTTGAACAATCTCACGAGTGGAGCAGGTGAAGTCGGCTCTTGATGCTTTCCGAGGCGGACTTTGCGTTCTGTCATTGGTTGGTTAGCCTTGTGTCCCATCACTCAACAGAAGACCCACTTTTTATGTGCGGCCACCAGGTCTTCCCAGCTCTTCGCCGTCTCGAAATACCAGTCTCCCATGCGTCTTTGGACATACATTATGTGGAATTGACCTGGGATTGGAATATATTGACTCATACCATGTACCCCATTATAAGAGCGCGATCACGATAGGATTGTAGAGTTTCTGCCAATTCATAGAGGAACCTCCAAACGCTACGCTTGCTCCGTTCGGATAGATGACAGAGCATACCAATACACTGGCTTAGGAAGGAGTATCAGGCTCGTCCGTCAGGGCCACAGAGGCCCTCGTCATGGAGCGATCGATCCTCAGTTCTTCGCCTGCATGTTCCCCTTCTTCAGCCTATGCCTTAGGCGTGATTCACGCACCCTGCGGTCTCACAATGAAGAGCGGCACCCTGGTAGTATGGAGCACCCGTTCTGTAATACTGCCCAGTGCCCAATGCTGCACTCCGCCTCGCCCATGGGTCGCCATGGCGATAAAATCGACCTTGCCTTGCTCCGCCGTCTGCACAATGGCTTCTGCTACGTCAGGATCGGTCACAACGGCAGTAGTGACCGCAAGGTGATACTTCGCCAACGGGCCATCCGCAAAGCGTTTGGTCACAGTTTGCAGATACTGCTCGTACTGGTGTTTAGCCTCCGCTCTCACTTCGGCTTCGTAGTAGGAATCCACCTGACTTCTGAATCTGCCGTAGCTTGAGGGAATATCAACCACTCGTATCAGCTGCAACGCGCCTTGCTGGGTGGCCGCCTGAGCCAGTCCTGCTGTCAAAGAAGCCGCGGGCTCCAACATCGCCTCGGACAAGGAAGAGCCATCCAGCGCAACGAGTGCGCGCACCGGTTGCTGCACTGCTGTTGCAAGCCCAGGACTCCCTTCTCGTAGGACGAAGACAGGGATCGGCGCATGGCGGATCACTTTCTCGGCCACGCTGCCAAGCATCCAGCGCTGGAAGCCAGTATAGCCGTGGGTACACAGCACGATGAGATCTGCGCGCAGTGACCCCGCAGCAGCGATGATCGTTGGAGCCGCTCCACCGACGAGGGTATGCACTTCTGTGGTGATACCGCCCAGTTGCTCTGACTGAGCTAGCGTTTTCAAGTACTCGGTCGCCTCAGCCAGCTCTTCATCAGTCCCTACCTTCGGATACGCATCTAGCGAACTGAACTTTCCAGAGCTCACTGGAGGCGCAACCACACTCAGCATGATGACCGAGCCACCAAAGGCCCGAGCAATGCGTACAGCCGCAGGAACAGCTCGCTCGGCAACAGGTGATCCGTCTAATGGGACAAGGATTCGTTCAAACATCGTGGTTCTCCTTTCGACACCCGGGAAAGGTGTCCACACATCGCCTTCTCAGCGACCACTCCTAAGGTCGCACGATCTGGTAGGTAGCCACTGGAGCGTTGCTTCGGTTGTGAAGAGAGGCGCCCCGTTGTGCTTCTCCATCACCTATATGGCGTATGCTATAGAAGACGAGTAGATCATGCATTGCATGACTGCTCCGTCTACTCAAGAGCATAGGTGACCCTGCTCACAGCAGCATCACAGGGAGGAAGATCCGTTTCACAGTTGTGTCACAAAGTGCAGGTGTCTATGGGGAAGCAGGTGAATAGCGGATAAAGGAAGGCGGCAGTGACTCTCAAGGAGTTCTCGGCCTCATTATAGAGGCAATGCATACCATCATGGATGAATCACACAGATGTTTCTGCGATCAGTACACATTGTGAGGGGAACGTGACGGTGCAGCCTGCAGATGTGATGCTGTTGTAACACTGGGGTGCTACTGTACAGTGTAGGAGGATTGTGGAAGACCCAACCTCCTGCCGTTGGTGGAGTGAGCATCAGCGACGCAGAGCACAAGGAGCTACAGAGAGCACGAGGGCCCAGGAGAGCCGATCGCCACGCTTGCCATGCTGGTACTGATCCATCGCCCGGACAATCCGTTCCCATGCATGCTCAACGATAGAAGGAGAACCACCATGACACTGGTCCTGAGAGACCCATTTGACGCAATGGTCCCGCTACGCGAGGCCATGAACCGCCTGTTTGAGGAGAGCTTTATCGGGCCGCGCTTCGAGTTCTTGACGCCGCGCACCTTCCCGGTCAACATCTATGAGACCGAGGATAAGCAGCGGTATGTGATCGAGGCAGCGCTGCCAGGCTTCAAGCCAGAGGAGGTGCAGATCACTGCTGTAGGTGATACCCTGACCATCGTTGCCGCCAAGAAGGAGGAAGCGAAGGTGGAGAAGGGCACCTATATGCGGCGTGAGCACTACGCCGGCGAGATGAGCCGCACCTTCACCCTGCCCACTGTTGTAGAAGCAGAGAAGGTCGAGGCCGTCTTCGAGCAAGGTGTCTTGAAGCTCTACATCCCCAAAGCTGAAGAGGTCAAGCCCAGGCAGATTCCTGTCAAGATCAAGGAACCGGCAATAGCCCATTAAACGACGTGGGATGGGAGTGTAGGACGACAGGCAAGGACGAGATCATCCGTCCTTGCCTGTTGTGTATTTCCTGTCAATAGCGGCGCGGCAATAGCATGTGCATGTTTTTGACACTGCTGAGGGCATTTCCTATCATGGCGTACTGCCCGGCCATAACCATTCGAGTTGCTCCTCGCGGGGGAAGGGATGGCCTCGCTGAGGCGAAGCGGACACCATCCCGATAATTGTGTAAAGACCTGCCTTCCCGAAGAGGGTCATTTTAGATGAGAATACAGGCATAAGATGTTCCTTTGGAACACGTTACTCATTTCACCAAAGGGAGAGTGTTATGCCTGTATCCAGGAAAAAGCCTACCAGCACTCTCCCCTGAAGGTTCAACACAGGAGTCATCCTCACCTGCCCTGCCAAAGCCTCGAAGACTTTCGTCAGTATGTACGTCGCCTTGCCGTAAGTGCCATCCAAGTTTTGATCGAACAGGTCATGTGTGAAGAACTGGACGAGTCGCATCGGAGCATCCTGGGGGGAATGCACGCGCCATCAGCCGTGGGTATCGCAATGGGTCCTACACCCGCGATCTGGTGACTCCCACTGGGCGCATTGAGGCTCTCAAAGTCCGAAGACGATCGGGAAGGGGAGTTTCACAGCCAGGTCTTCGAGCGCTACCATCGAAACGCCCCGGAGGTGGCCGAAGCGCTGACCCAGATGTTTGTCAGTGGGACAAGCACGCGATATCCGTCGGAGAGGTCGCCGCCACCCTCATGGGGGTTGCACCTAGTGCCAGTGCGGTGAGTCGCCTGAACCAAACGTTGACTGAGCAATATGAAACGTGGCGAGAGCGTCCTCTGCTTCCCCACTACCGCATCCTGTACGCAGGACGCTCATCCATTTTACGGTTCGGCATGGGACCCAAACCGATTCGACCATCATCTTAACAGCACTTGGCGTGGATCTGGAAGGGAACAAGGACGTGTTGGCATGACGGGCCTGTGCGCCAGGCGCGACAAAGACGGATGGAGTTGCCTCTTGCAAGACCTGCGCAGCCGTGGCGCCACCCAGATGGATCTGATTGTGACGGATGGACATGAGGGACTCCTCGCTGCTGTCTCTGCCCTCTTTTCAGCAACTCCGAGGCCTCGCTGTGTGGTGCATAAACAGCCGAGTGCTGCTCAACGCCATTCCCCATCGGGAGCGCAAAGAGGTCAGCACGGAATTAGCTGGGATCTGGCACCGCAGGAGAAGAAAGAGGATGCGCTGCTCAATTTGGCAGCTTTTCAAGCCAAATACCAGAAGCGCTATCCCGAAGCCATCCGCAGCCTCTGTGAAGATGAAGAGCATCTTCTGACGTTTTTTACTTTTCCACCGGTCATGCATCGCTACATTCGCAGCACCAATGCCAGTGAAAGTTTCTTGAGCCATGTGCGGCAACGCACCGATCAGATTGACGCCTTTACGACGGAAACCAGTTGTCTCACCATTGTCTGGGCGGTGATGCAGGACATCCGTTTGCCGAAGATTCCTGTCTCGTAAAGGCCAGGCACTGATGGCTGTCGCTACATGAACAACCAGCCGCAATGGGTGGTGGAGGAGGAGGTCGTTTTTGCCCACTTCTTTGTGTCACTTCAGGAACACTCGATCCTCTTTCCTCGGTTCGGCACAGCCTTTCCTGGCGATGACTTTTGCATAGGGATGAGGTATGTATGCATGCTGTGCCCTTCTGATAGCTAATTGCTCAGTCTTCTATCTCTGTTTGCTTGTTCAACATTCACTCTTACACAACTATCGGGATGGTGTCGCGAAGCGGAGGATGCTCCTTCCTGGTTTCCTCTTTGATATGAACCTCTTCTTCCAGACGCTGCTATCCAGTCACCTCCTGGTATGTCTTGCTGCGTGCTTTGCAGGCTCTCGATTTCGGCCTCCCTCACCCATGGACGACGTGGTGGAGCGACTCCGTCTGTTGCCCAACCGGACCTGGCAGAGGCGAGTCTGGCAGGAGCAAGTCCTGCCGCTACACTGTTGCCCATGTTTGCGCTGCTGGTGCTGGTCTGGGGCGTAGGTGATGAGGGGACCTGCATTGCGGCTGCCGAGCAGGCAAAGGCCCTGTTGCCATTCGTTTAGAACAGACCGACCCAGCTTTATTCCTCAACTTTCACTTCCTCGATCTACCTGATCTCAACTGCCTCTTCAGACCGGTTTCTGTTTCGTATGCTCGCACCATCAGCAGTGGAAGCCTGGTGGCTCCAAGCCTATATAGCGCTCTTGCCAATCGCTGGCGTTTCTCGGAATGTGATGTGCTCGTGATTTCGCCGCCTGTCGTTGTGACGATGGAGTGATATCCAGGCAGTATGCTTCCTCATAGAAGAGACGGAACGCAGGTGAAAAGGCCACTCTCACCAGTGAGTGGCACGGCATCCGTCCCCAAGTTACATAAGCTAACTCGTTTCCTAAGGAGGAACAAGATGCGTGTTTTTACTACTATCAAACCCAAGGAGGCAACCCACATTCCCGAGCCTCCCATCGCCACGTTCTTGTTTGCCGATACCCGCATGGCCTGGTTCTGGTTGCTCGTGCGCCTCTATGTGGGCTACCAATGGCTCACCGCTGGCCTGGATAAGCTGACCGGCCACTCCTTCACCTTCGGTGCCTCCTTCGGCACGTCCGCCGGCACCCCCTGGGTGTTCGGAACCCATAATGGCGCTGCCATCAAAGGCTTTGTCGCAGGTGCCCTGACCCAAGCCACGGGAGCGCATCCCGCGGTGCAAGGCTGGTATGGCGCCTTCTTACAGTCGGTGGTGTTGCCCAACGCGGCGGTCTTCGCCTACCTGGTCACCTTCGGCGAGGTGCTGATTGGGCTGGGCTTGATCTTCGGGGTGCTGACCGGGATCGCCGCCTTCTTCGGGGTGTTTATGAACCTGAACTTCCTGCTGGCTGGGGCGGTGAGCATCAACCCGATCATTGGGACGCTGGCGCTGTTCCTGGTGCTGGCGTGGCGCATGGCGGGTTACTACGGCGTTGACCGCTACTTGCTGCCGCTGCTCGGCACCCCCTGGACGGGTACTTTGACCAGGCAGAAGAGAGCAATTGCGCCGGCTCCAGCGGTCAGTTGACGGCTTTGAAGCGCATGGGAGACTCAGCAAGCGGCTCAAGCTCCTTCACTGGAGCTTGAGCCGCTTCTCTCTGTTGGTGGCGAGCCTTGTGCCGAGCTATGGACTCCTTCAAGGACAGCAAAGCGTATGCGGGGTTCAGATTCTCGGCCTATTATACCAGAGAGTGTGAACCATGATTGCGTTTGTGGCGTTGCGTTGTGACCTTCCTGAACAGGCAACTTGCCAGGTTATACCTCCCATTCGCCATGTAGCTCCACATCCAACTCCAGCTCCACGCCACATCGTTGGAGGACGGCCTGATGTGCTTCCATGATCAATGCTGCGACATCGGCAGCACTCGCCCCGCCCACATTGACAATGTAGTTGGGGTTTCGCTCTGCAATTTGCGCTTTGCCGTGGACCCTTCCCTTCATCCCGGCCTGGTCAATGAGACGGCTGGCTTGATGGCCTGGAGGATCCTTAAAGATTGAACCCGCGTGGCGCTGCGTTGGTTCTGTCATCTGACGGTCATGTTTGTACTGGGCAAGCGTTTTGCGCAGCTGCTGTGGCTCTTCGTGATGCAGGTGGATCAAGAGGCGCGTGATGATTTCTGCTGGCTCGATCATGCCACGTGGAGCAGGGATGAGCTGACCTCGCTCATCAAAGCGCACCTGCCGCTGTTCACGAAAGCGGCTGTGGCGGTATCCCAGGTCCAGTTCATCACGCACATAGCGGCGCATGACGGCTACGCCTATTTGATCTTCCCCTGCTGCATTGCAGCCACGGGCATCCAGGACCTCGATCCACTCAAGCACTCGGCCAAGCTCATCGTTGTGCGCGCCTGCATTACTGATCACGCCCCCACCCAATGTTCCGGGGATGCCGATTCCGAATTCGAGTCCGCTCCAGCCCAACGGGGCGAGTTCGTGCACTAAGCGGGGCCAACTCACGCCAGCCTCTGCGAGCAGCAGTGCGGTCCCATCACTTCGCTCTTCAATGTGATAGGCACCGAGCGCAACTCTCGCCACCATGCCACGAACACCAGCGTCTGCAAACAGGACATTGGTACCATTGCCAACGACGAGCAGCGGCCAGTGCTCCTGGGCACACAGGCGCACCAGATCAAGCAATTCTTCTTGCGATGCAAGCGAGATCCACACATCTGCGGGACCGCCGACACCGAAGGCAGCATGTCGTGCCAGCGGTTCATGACGTTGTACCCGCTTCTGAAAGTACGGGTGGAGTTCATTATATACTGTCTCAGGATTAAATGTCATAGGAGCATCCTCTCAGTCAGGCGCAATTGTCGTGAGTTCCTGGCTGAGCATCGAACATGCCTGATAACTCAACCTCGTTTCTGCACGAACCATCCAGCCTGGGAAGCTTTACGCCAAGAGCGATATCAACGTTGTTGAGAAGATATCGCTCTCCTCACGTATCTGCTACAGGTGCACTATGGTACTGTAGCCGTTTGCTCAGGTGTCGAGCGTGATGGCGGTGCAGAGAGCCGCCGTGCCATGGTGCGATTGGCCGACGCCAGCAGCCGCATGAACAACCAGCCTGCCACGATGGCGACGCCCACCAGCGAGATCCACATGATCCATAAGGCCACGATCGGGTTCGAGCTGCTTGTGAACACCTGGCCGAACCCGGCCAGGTAATCCTGGCTGGCAGCCTCCACCGCAAACACCAGGGCGCCATAGTACAGGGTGGCGCCCACCACCAGGAACGCCGTGGCCAGCCGGTAGGCCTGCACGTCATCGTCCACGCGCCGCGAGAGTTTAACGGCCAGCGCCAGCAGCAAACACAGCGCCGCGAGTGGCCCCGTGATCGGCAGCGCGGCGTTCATCACGAGATTGGGGGAGAAGAAGATCCAGCTCAGCGCGAAGGTGAGCAAGAGCACGGCGTCGCGCATGAGCAGGTAGGACATCCACCAGATGTCCGCGCCCAGGCGCAGTCCGATGCGGCGCAGGGTACGCAGCACGTAGGGTCGGCCCAGGTGCAGGATCAGGGTCATGGTCCACAGGGCCGGTAAGAAGGCCACGATGGTGGCGATCAACCACAGTGAGCCTCCCTGCACCAGCGCGTTGGTAATCGCAGTGGCAACTTGATCGGGTTTCATTCTATCTTTCCTTTCAACCCGCGGACAGCAACACTCGAGCCATCCATCAGCTCTCTGTCCCCTGCCCGAAGGCACGATTCCATATAATTACTGTCCGGAAGCAGGTTCCTGCACTTCAGCACGTCCCCCGGTTCTGAGGGCATACCAGGCAGCGAGAGCTCCCATCAGAGCCAGCAGGGCGATGGAGACGTAGGCCATGCCGACGGCCCACCCTGGATTGGTGTTGGTGACCAGGAAACTGAGGTTGAACTGGACACCCAGCACATAGGGCACGAAGTAGAAGAGGGAGCCCAGGCCCAGCAAGCTGATCGCGATGCGGAAGTCCCGCAAGTTATGATCGGGATCGCCCATCAGTTTGACCAGCAGGACCCCGAACAGGCTGGCGGCCGCCAGGCCACCGGTGAGGGGCAAGGCGTCGGTCACCACGACATCGGGGAAAAAGAACATAAAGCTCATGACCACCCCGGAGACGACCAGCAGATCGCGCAGCGCCACGTAGACCAGCCAGAGCAGGTCGGCCCCCAGGCGCAGGGTAAAGCGATCGATCATATCCAGGATGTAGGGTTGGCCCAGGTGCAGCCCTATGATGGCCAGCCAGACAATGGGCAGCGCTGCGGCCAGCGTCCCTTCCAGGAACTGTTCGCCGCCCGCATTGATGCCACTGATGATGGCCTGGGTCAGTTGATCGGTAGTCACAGAAAAACCTCCTCGTTACTGGGCACCTGAAAGCGATGCCCTTCCAACGTCAATAGATGCTATCTCAGGAACGGCTTGCCGAGGCCTCCACCAGCGTCTGGGCGCTGATCACGGTGACGGTGGGGCACAGGTAGGCCAGATCACAGCGCAGGCAGCGGCTGGCCTCGCGGCGCGCCTGCGCTTCGGTCAAGCCGAGTGCAAATTCAACGGACCTGGTACGCGCCGCAGCGCCACTGCGCAACGGCATGACTTCGCGCGCGGTCGGACGCAGGTCCAGGGTGAGCCTGCCACCTTCCGGGAGTGTCGACGCCGTCTGGAATTCATCCTCCGGCATCTCGGAGACCTCACTTGGCGAGAGCTTGCGCAGGTAGGCATGGATCGAGTGAGCCGCTTTCCTGCCGTGCGCGGCCGCGTGAATGATGGACCTGGGTCCATAGGTGACATCACCAGCAGCAAAGACACCTGGAGCGCCGGTGGCCAGCGTGACCGGGTTGATGAGCAGACCTCCCCAGGGAGCGACGCCGACACTGGTGCCTTCGGGCAAGAAGGATGGATCGGGCGCCTCCCCGATAGCGACCAGCACGATGTCCACCGGCAGGTCGAACTCGGTGCCCAGCACCGGCACGGGCTTGCGCCGTCCCTTTTCGTCCGGCTCACTGAGCATCATGCGCTGGCAGCGCACCGCCTGCAGTTTCCCTGCGGAGCCGAGCAACTGCACGGGGGCGACCAGTTCCTGCAACTCGATGCCTTCCTCCAGGGCAGCGCGCACCTCTTCGACCTGGGCGGGCATCTCCAGGCGCGTGCGCCGGTAGAGGATGCAGACCTTGCTCGCACCGGCGCGCCAGGCCGAGCGGGCCGCATCCAGGGCGGTGCTGCCGCCGCCCACGACGGCCACGACCCCGGAGAGCTTCGTCTCGGGGTCCAGGTTATACTCCTTGAGGAAGGTGGTGGCCGGAATGACGCCTTCCCAGACCTGTTCACCGGGGATGCCCAGGCGCTGGCTGCGCTGCGCACCGACCGCCAGCAAGACGGCGTCGTAGTCGCGCTCCAACGCATCGAGTGAAAGGTCGAGCCCGATGGCGGTATTGGGGCGGATATCGACTCCTAGCTCACGCATGGCGTCGATGTCACGATTCAGCTCGGCGCGTGGCAGGCGGTATTCCGGGATGCCAATCGTCATCATACCACCGGGCACCGGCATGGCATCGAAGACGGTCACGCTGTAGCCGCGGCGGGCCAGGTAGTAAGCCGCACTCAGGCCGGTGGGGCCGGCCCCGACAATGGCGACGCGCTCGGCATACACCTGCTTTGGCAGGGGAATGACACGCTTGCCCGGGGTGCCGTGGTCGGTGGCGAAGCGCTTGAGATCTCGGATGGCGATGGGCAGGTCAAACTCGCCGCGGCGGCAGACCTCCTCGCAGGGCGCGGTGCAGACGCGGCCACAGATGGCCGGGAAGGGATTGGGTTCCGAGGCGACCTGGAGCGCTTCATCATAGCGCCCCTGGGCAATGAGGCTGACGTAGAGCCCGGCGTTGGTGCCGACCGGGCAGGCCGCCTGGCAGGGTGCTCGTAAGTCCTCTTTGCGCTCACCCAGCCAGGTGCGCCAACTCTGCCAGGTGGCCTGGCGCTCAGCGACATGCCAGGCGCGTCCCTCGCCCCATGGTGTCTCGCCCGGCTCTGCGGGGTTGGCGCGAGTATAGGCGTCGAGCGGCTGCCAGCCTGCTTCTGGTGGCAGATACGAGATGGAGCCACGCTTGGCATAAGCGACTTCCTTGACGAGGCTTTCGATAGTGATGGCGTTGGTGGGACATTCCTGGGCGCAGACCTGGCAGCCGATACACGCTGCCACCTGCACGGGTGTGAGCATCATCCAGGCGCGCGATGAGAACTCCCCAGGAATGGGACTGAGTACCTCCTCACCGTGTGCTACTTCTCCTTCGCCCGACGGGCGTGTCATATCCAGACAGCGCACGGGACAAAGGTCCATACAAATACCACAATTAATACAGGTGTGTTGATTGACCTGAAAGCGATAGGCCATGCTGACCTCCTCTTGAGAACAGTGCTCGAGTGCCTGTCTCCAGGCACTCACAGATTACCAGGGATGGACCTGTATGTAAAGAAGCATAAGGTGGGCGTATCACAAACACATCACAAGCAGAGCGGTTCAGATCACAAGCTGCACACATTCTTCCGTTCACCTACCTTGTCGGCTACACATTGTGCTCCATTTGTGACGAATACCGGCTTCCTGTGACGAGTTTGTGAGCGAACGAGCGTATACTTCCTCATTGGGAAACGGTAGACGATGTTTCCCCCTTCAGGATGTGAGATCCTGAACTCTATCCTGTTCCTTGTGTACGCCGAGCGATGTCCGTATGCAAGCTGATGCAACAAAGCAAAGAAAGGAACGAGCATGAAAGCGTTTATCATGAAAGCGATCGGACAGGTGGGCTTCCTGGAGAAACCCATTCCCCGTCCGGGTCCAAACGATGCGATCGTCAAAACGACCAACGCCCTCATTTGTACCTCAGACTCCCATACCGTAGGCGGCGCTATCGGTCCGCGAGAGAACCTGACCCTGGGACACGAAGCGGTGGGCATCGTCCATGAAGTAGGCAGCAACGTCACGCTCTTCAAGCCAGGTGATCGCGTCCTGGTTGGCGCAATCACCCCCGATTGGGGCGATCCCGCCTCGCAAGCTGGTCACTCCTCCCAATCTGGTGCGCCTCTGGGAGGATGGAAATTCTCCAATACCAAGGATGGCGTGTTTGCCGAGTACTTCCATGTGAACGAGGCAGATGCGAATATGGCCCGTATTCCTGCCAGCGTGCCCGATGAGATGGCGGTCTACTGCGCCGATATGCTCTCGACCGGGTTCATGGGCGCAGAGAACGGCCATATTCCTATCGGGGGAACGGTAGCCGTCTTCGCCCAGGGTCCGGTGGGACTGATGGCCACAGTCGGGGCGAAGTTGCGTGGGGCCGGGTTGATCATCGGGGTAGAAGCGGTGCCGCGCAGGCAAGAACTTGCACGCACCTATGGTGCAGACGTGATTGCTGATTTCTCCCAAGAGGATGTGGTCCAGCGCATCCTCGACCTGACTGATGGACAGGGTGTGGACACAGCGATCGAGGCTCTGGGGGCCGATATCACCTTCCAGCATGCGATCAAAGTCACGAAAGCTGGCGGTACCATTTCCAACGTGGGCTACCATGGTCACGGTGACGTTGTGCAAATCCCTCGCATCGAGTGGGGTGTCGGCATGGCGGAAAAGACGATTACGACCGGCCTGTGTCCTGGTGGCCGGTTGCGCATGGAACGCCTCCTGCGCGTGCTGGAGATGAAGCGGGTCGATCCCACGCTCATGACGACCCATACCTTCCCGTTTGACGAAATGGAGAAAGCGTTCGAGATCATGGACAAAAACCTTTGGAACATGGGCCATGACAAGCTATCCAAGGGAAAGGATGAGCTAACGGAAAAGAACCCTTCCAGGTTCGACTGAAGTTGGAACGAGCCGAGCTTTGAAGGGTTCTTTCATGCAGGCATACTATTGAAGCGGGGATCCCCTTTATCTATTACCAGTGGATCATTGCTCGTTCTCATCATAGGGACTTGACTCTACCGAGGACAGTAAGTTGACGGCGAGCACCCTACTCCAGACCGCTTCGGGATAGTCAGCAGTAGGAGCCAGGACGGCTATTGTGATGTGATTGTGATACGAGTGCCCGTTTCGTGATGTCACTGTGAGCGTTTCCCATTTATAATACAACACAAGTACATGGCATAACAGGGGTCGTCCTATCACATACCTGAACTGCAGGCCAGACGCGCTAGCATCGTTGGTGTGGCGTGGTCACCATGAAGCGTGATGGTATGCCAAAAACATGAGAACGAGGAACGAGATGGAAGCACAGGATCAGCAGGGAGACAGCTTGCCTCCGCCCGAAGTTATAGCAGTACTGTTGGACCTCGCACGGCTTGCACACCGTGTTGAGCTTGCTGCACCAGAGGCACCCGGCACCATTGCCATGCTGCTCCTGGAGCGGCTCGTAATGCTTTGCAAGGCACAGCGTGGTGCAGTCCTCTTCACTCCCCAGCGTCCTGTGGAGCACAAGCCATCGTTCGGGGCGAGCGCCATGGAAGTGAAAGACACGCCGCAAGCAAGGCTTCAGACTCCCATAGGTGCGGGTAAGACACTGCGCATTCTCGCACGAAATGGCATGCATGAGGAGGAGATGTTGGCTCTGCTGGAGGGATTCTCATCAGATGGCGCAGCTATCCAGTCAAGAGCTGGCGAGCCTTGCTGCCTGATCTGCAGGCTCCCGATCTCGGCTCTGAGTTCCCACCGGCAGGATGGCGGAGCAGCGCAGGATATCACTAGATCAGATCTGGTACAGACACGCCGGGCAGGAGCACGTCCTGCCGTTACACCGTTGCCCGTGTATGCGCTACTCGTACTGCTCTGGGACGACAATGTGGCCAATGACGAGAGGACTTGCATTGCTGCTGAGGAAGCAAAGGCCCTATTGCCATTTATCGCGGATGTTGCTGGGACGGTGATGACGCACCTGCTCCTGGTCGAACGGGTCCATGAACTCGAGGTCATGTCCGACCGCAAAGCACTCCGTGACATGGAATTGCTCAAAGCGGAACTGCTGGCAACCGTGAGTCATGAACTACGCAGTCCCCTGGCATCTATTAAAGGCTACGCTGCCACGCTGCTGCGCCACGAGCGCCGCATCTCACGCGAAGAGCGGCATGAATTCCTGCTGGCCATCAATGAGGCCAGCGATCGCCTGGCGGCAGTGATAGACCGCCTGTTCGAGATGTCTCAGTTGGAAACGGGCGATATCCATATCGAACTGACCGTTGTGAATCTCGCCTATCTGGTCCGCGAGGCTATCACAGCTCTAGAGCAACGCTTTGTCGAGCCTGAGCACCAGGAGAGGCAGTGTACGTTCACCTTGCAGCTTGAGGACGAACGTAGGGTGCCAACCAATGAAGAACCAGTGATCTGGGCTGATCGGCACCACTTACGGGAAGTCCTGGACAACCTCTTAGACAATGCCATCCACTATTCGCCAGAAGGCGGAGCCATTGAGGTCATCATACGCCCAGTCTTCACGCGAGGCCAAACGAGCAGGCCACGCACTGCGGCGAGCCGCGATGGCAGGGATGACAGGCAGGCGATGACGCCACTGGCAAAGCAGGAAGCGCAACGGATGGTGGAAATATGTGTGCGTGACCACGGTATAGGCATTCCACCGGCCCATCTGGAGCGCGTCTTCGACCGTTTCCACCGCGTTGACACGCGCCTCACACGGGAAGTCAATGGGATGGGGTTGGGACTGGCGATCTGCAAACGCATGGTCGAACTGCACGGTGGGACGATCTGGGCCGAGAGCGACATCGGCCAGGGGAGCACGTTCCACGTCTGGTTGCCGATGGATGCACGCCTATCCCGATAGAAGCGAGTTCAGCATACCAACTTCAGAGAGGAAAAGGATGGATACCCATGCCAATAAGGAAAACGACCATACTGACCGCTGATGACGATCCGCAGTTACTGCGGCTGATCGCACGCAATCTCGAGTTGGAAGACTACCAGGTCCTGGTGGCAAGCGATGGCCAGCAAGCGCTGGAGCAGATCGAGCAGCATGCACCCGACCTGGTGCTGCTGGATGTGATGATGCCAAGGATGGACGGTTTCACGGTGTGCCAGCGCGTGCGGGAGTTCTCTGCCGTCCCCATCATCATTGTGACGGCTCGCGGCCAGGACCAGGACAAAGTACGCGGACTCGACCTGGGCGCGGACGATTATCTGACCAAGCCCTTCAGCATTGAAGAGCTGCTGGCGCGGGTGCGGGCGGCGCTCAGGCGGGCGCACTTCACCGCGAGCGAACAGGCGCATGCCATGCACACAACGACGACGATCGGCGACCTCTCGATCGAGTATGCGCAGCACCTGGTGAGGATGGGAGAGCAGGAGATCGAGCTGACGCCAACCGAGTACCGCATCCTGGCCTACCTCGCGCAAAACGCTGGCCACGTCGTGACGCAAGACCTGCTCTTAGAGCACGTCTGGGGGTCGGAATATGTTGGTGAGGGGCATATGCTGCAGGTGAACATCAACCGGCTGCGGCACAAGATCGAGCCTGATCCCATGCATCCGCGCTACATCCTCACCAAGGTGGGCATCGGCTATCTGCTGGCGGCCCGACCTGATGCCCCGGCGACACAATAACGCGCATCAAACACCTGCGACGCGTCGCCAATGTGAGCGATGAGCGAAAAGAAAGGGGACTCTTGGGCCAACTGCGTTTGCACTTGAACTTGTGGCACGTAAGAGGTCTTTCTCCATGCTTCCCGTGCATTCAGGGTGACCACAATGGTTATCCTAGTGGGTCA
>WNGH01023404.1_pt1 | contig 16390 bp, 14 predicted proteins | sample 5400631 | NCBI WGS metagenome assembly WNGH01 (sample SAMN13153373, study PRJNA577476) | soil metagenome | isolation source: 115 cm soil or saprolite under Garry oak tree replicate 1 | place: USA:California | collected 2016-06-15
TATTCGTCACTGACGATCAGGTAATAGCAATAAGTCCCCCGGACCCGTCCCATCCACTGAACAGGTCCTACGAAGGAGCAGCGGACTTGAAGTATCCGACGAGTGCAACGAGCCGGCCAATTCCGAAGCTTCGCAAAGGACAACGGACAGAGTCCGATACCCGCGATGGATGATCAACCGAGATCCGACCTCCGCCAAGGCTAGACCTTTAGCGCGAATCCGCCCACCGAACTACCAGCAGTTTCGTGAAGGGCACGGGCCGGGAAAATCGACCACCTCGGGGGGGTCATAGATTAGTTAGCAGAAAAGAGTAGCTATCGAAAAGAAATCATGAGAAAAAAATAGTTGCGGAATCCTATCTGTAGGATTGACCCTCCCAGAAAAGCATGCCTATTTTCGAAAACGGACAGTTGTGCCTCGGAAGCCCATTGGGCAGGGCTTCAAGTTCTGCACTCTTTCTCTGTTAGGATTCTTGGGCCGAAGTCATGGTTCATGATCTGACTTCAACATGAACCACGGTGGTTACATTTTCCCCGTATTGTTCTGTCTTCTGAACGCTAAGATAGTAGGTTCCGCCTTGTTGAACGCTGACGTTGAAGCCGGATTGGGTTGTGTTCGTAACCTGCTTGTCAAAGAGGTAAGTGGTTGCCGACGATCCTTGCTGCAACCAGAATGTCACGAAAACAGGATATTGCCGGGTGCTGACCGTGATGTTCACGTTTCTACTCCCGAGAACAAAAAGGTCGAACTGCCACTGATGATTCTCCTTCAGAGGAAGGGTGTCGTCTACTAAGACTCGGGGAACGTACTGTGAAGAAACATACGCGGAAGCCCCTGCGACAATAATAACAGTCAAGAGAATCGCGAGTGTTAGGATCTTGTATCTTTTCCTCAACGCCTAGTCACATCATCCTCCGGTATAGCGTCACAGGTCTCGGATGCCAGGCTAGGCCCGATTAGGTGTCTCATTTTAGGTGAGACACCGTCGCTGGCGGCACCCAACACTGAAAACTTTCAGAGGACAGAAAGAAGCAGAGGAGCTCTGATCCAGTCGTTCTAACAGCCGTCCCGTTCAGATTGTAGGCAAATTCCGTGAAATTCTGAAACTCAAGGAACAATGTAGGAGGACTCGTCCGATGATACCACGAGACGAAATCACAGTCAGGCAGTCCCTGTTGCTTTGCCCTTTCCTGTGTTGTGATGTTCATGCTTTCTAGCCACGCACACTCATTACTCGGCTGGAGTGGGCTCATCGAGAGAACTGTTCCGTTTGGAAGGACCAAGTATTGGAATTTCACCAGCTGGAAAGCTGAGGGGGCTGTGACCGTGCGAACGATGATGTACGAAGAGACAAAGAGCGAGAAGATCAGTACGATCGCGAGAAGATGAGTACGAGTTAGGTGGAGTCGACCTTCCGGGGTGATGGGAGGACCACTGGCGGTTGGGCTAGCGCGGAAACTAAAGATGAGATAGGTGATTGTTCCGGCCGCAAGAACGATGAGCATGTAACGGGAAGCCGGGATATTATCCAGAACGAATATCAGGAACAGGAAGACTGCGATGAAGGATAAGAGAAACAGCTTGAATAGATTGTTTAGTTTCCATAGCTCCGCCAAACCAACTAGACGCCCACGCCCTCTAATTGTATGTCACGAGACACGGCACGTAGAATTGTCCCGCAACCTGTAAGCTCCAGCCCCATGACGGCAAAGTCCGTTGCCAGGTCATTTAGCGCGATGCCAAAAACGATCGCGGCAATTCCGAAGCATGCGTAGCTTACGATGTGGAAGAACTTTACAGTCGTTGCTGCCTTCCTTTGACGTTCATTTGCATCCGAGATGTTACGTAGCGAGATCATTCGACTTACCGCGTTAAGAACAGTTCCAATGTCCATAGCTCCAAGGGCGAGCACAATGAAGTCGGTTATCAGATAGAGCGTCAGCATGCTGAGAGAGAGTACGGCGAGAACGAAGAATACAACGCTCAATAGATCATAGAATCTGACCGTTGACTCGACTTTTGACTTTGGTCTAGACGTTCCTTTCAAGTCTAGTTCACCTAATTGGGCTTTCGCTTTCCATCTGCACCCTCATCTTTCGGCTATAAGAACTAGGTTGCCTAAGGGGCGGGAACGCTTCTCCGGATCGTGATGAGCACGCGTAAATGCCGAACATGAGCGATGACTTGGAAAAAAGAGGGGGATGTTTGAGTCGAGTGTTCAACTCACACCAATGTGACTGTGACGGTCACTGTGGTTGAGTGAGTTATTGTTCCGCTGTTGGCTGTAATTGTGACCGTGTATGTCCCAGGTGTCGTCACGAGGGATGTGGACACTGTTAGTGTTGATGCGCCTGTCCCGTTCGGGGTGAGTGTTATGCTGCTCGGGTTGAGAGACGTTGTTGGATCACTAAGAGATAACGAAGCTGTCGTGTCGACCGGGGCTACTGAAGTCGTTAGGTTGACTGTTGAGTTGAAGTTGTAGAGGCTTTGAAGAGTTATCGTGGCCGTTCCGGATGACCCAAGTCCTAGGGACATGCTGGCTGGGCCAGCGGAGATGCTGAAGTCAGGCGGTGGTGCACTGATGACAACCGTTACCGTCAGAGGGTGCCATACGTATCCACTCGTACCCTTTACCGTGATCGAGTAGCTGCCTGTCGGGGTCGACTGAGATGTTTGAACTGTCATCAGTGATGTCCCTGAACCTCCCGCGGCAATTGAAACGTTGGCGGGGTTGACTGTGACTTGGGTTGTATTCGCTATCGCCGGATCTATAGTCGTTGTGAGCGAAACTGTGCCTGCGAAGTTGTCGAGACTAGTGACGGTGATTGTGTCTGTTGACGACAAACCTTGCGTGACGCTCAGAGGCTGCGGACTGTTAGCCAGGCTGAAGTCAGGCGTTGCGCTGCTGGAGAGTCTCCATGCTGTGAGAGCGTGAAGTTCCCAGCCTGAATAGCTATGCCACTGGTCATTGTCGTGGCAGCAGTCCCAGTAGACGAAGCCCTGAATGTCAAACAGTTGAGTAGTTGAAGGCGGGTTCTGCGGAGCAATACCAGCCGACTTCCACGCCTGATCGATCTCTACATGTATCCTGCAAAGATAGACATCTGAGCTGGCGCAGTTCGTGGATCTCTACGAATGTCGCGTTTCCGTTCACTGAGCACGGAGGAGAAGTAGATCGCTTGTTCGGATTACCAGGTTGGAAGCCGCCTCCAGCGTATGTTGAACCACCGTTCGCGTTCACCTGGTTACCAATCACGCCTTCTATGGTTGTGAGTCGTGCCGTGCATGAGACCGCAGGGTTCCACGATGGGAGCGTGCCGGGGGCGACGGTCTTTCCTTGGACCGAGACAGGGTATGCGAGTAGTAGAGACGTAGAGATCATCAGTGCTGTTAGCAGTAGCGCGGCCTTAACTGCACTGTTTCGTTTTGGAGTGGTCCGAGTTGCGCCTTGCACTTTTGTTACCACCTCTGTTTTCCATGAGGAATGTTGGGAGCGGGGTATTTGTTCAGTCCGTCTACAATAGACTAGAAGATAACACACTTAGAACTCTATCGGGCTATCCGCGGAAATCTGAATCTGCAAAACGCAATCCCGTGACATCGATAGAAGCCAATCTACCTGTTGCCGAAGCTATCTCAGATCGAGTGAGAACTGGTTGTAGAGTCGAGAGGTCCTTCGCTTTCTCGAGGGACCCCGATCCGATGTGCTTCACCAGCAGGTGTCTTCTCGAATCTCGCTTTGACCTGCTGACTCTTGTACTCTTGCCCCAAGGTCCTCTCCCTCGGGCTGGTATGGTCTAATTCGTGACGACTTGACTTTCATTTCCAACTCCAGTTCTTTCAGAACCAAGTCTCCATTCTCGGATCGTGTGTAGGTTGTGACCAGGAAGCGTCCGCACTCGCTGCATGTCTGAAGGTTTACTCGAACGAGGCTATGAGTATGCTTATCATTCTGAGGGGTGATTGTTTCTTTCGCTAGCACTTCCCGACGCCTTGTCTAGACTCCACCAGGAATCGTCTCCGACATTCTGACCTCGGCGGAGCGGCCTGCGCTAGTTCGCTAGTTTCCAGAATCCTTTGTGTGCCGGTGGGTCAGCGGTCATCTCGATTGACTCTGGACGTTGAACCTGGACGTTCCGTTCTTCGTACAGCGATTTCTTTGATGCTTCCAGGAGCCGAACAACGCCCGCTCCAATCGCCCCGTTTGCGAGGTTGGTGTAAGTCACTGATCTTCTATTCTGTTCGACGCAGTCAGCAAAGTGAAGGATCTCTGCGCCCAACGTATTGCTTGGAATAACCGATACCGGTTCGGTCTTGTCAGGTCTCTGGAGGACCAGTTTCTGATCGAGACAATCTAGCTTGGCGACTCCGTCGCTGCCTACGACAGTTACGTCTCTGCGTTTCTCATAATCGAGCCAGCTTAGCTCTATGTTTGCTACGATACCATTCAGGTATTCAGCGGTGATGAAGGCTACCTCGTCGCTTGCTCGGATTCGATATCCTCTGCCTCTGCAGGAGATCTTTGTCGGCCACAAACCCAGAACATCGTTGCAGATGTCAAATGGATGTGGGCCGAGATCGGTTATCACATCCCTTTCTTTCTGGGGTGGAAGGAGGCCAGTCCACTGCAACCTAAGGTAGTAGATATCGCCTAACACTCCACTGTCAACTACGCGTTTGAGCTCCTTGATTCCGTTGTTGAATCTATGAAGGTGTCCTGTTGATAGAACTCTGCCGGTCGTTTCTGCAAGCCTCACAAGCTCGTGCGCTTCCCTTGTTCTAAGCGCGAGTGGCTTTTCGACGAGGACGTCCTTCTTGGCCCTTAGGAATTCGGAGGCTACTTCGAAGTGGCTGGCGTTCGGTGAGCAGATATGAACTGCCGAGACATACGGGTCGGATAGGAGGTCTCGATAGTTCAGATGGTAGGTTAGGGGCCCGAATTCTTTCGCGCACTGTTCAAGGGTGCTTGGTGAATTGTCCACCACGGAGCAGAGGCTTACCTTACCAGTGGTCTTGGCTAGGTTCAAGATTTCCCGGATGACCTTCTTTCCCCAGTAGCCTGCGCCGACTACTGAGATCTGCAGGGGCTCCATGATTTCTGATAGCTACGTCTCGATCTTTCAATATAACCAGCATGTCTAAGAAGGAACACAACCAACCACAATGTATTCGTCGCCTCTATTCGCTTCTTCCCCAAATAGGGCTCCGCTTTGGACCTCTGCGACTCCGGGAGTAAGGGGCGATAAGTTTAGCTCGATCCGGGGCAAACGGGACGTGGGTGACGACTGGTTGTCCAGAGCCCGCGAGTATGAAGTGTTGACGTTCAACTGTTACGGGAACACCGAAACCCCGGAGTATAGACATTCTAGAGTCAGGGATCTAGATTTCTTGCGGAATCTTCTCTTTTGCGCCCAAGATGAGTCGCTCAGACTCCCTTATTTCTAGAACACTCGTTCTGGCAATCTTCAGATTCGGGATCAGGGCTGATTCTGGCCGATCGGGACGCGTACACGTACACTATTGCCATTAATCGTGTGCGCTTCCAACACACTGTGGACATGCCGGCTAAATAGTCGTATTGAGTTCCATCATATCGGCTATGTGTCCGCGGAACCGGTCTAGGCTCAGCCACAGAAAACGAAGCCTCCTTCTGGTAGCTTTCTCATTTCTTCTTGTGCTGGCTTCATTCTTGTCCAGTCATCCAGCTGTCATTCTCCCTAGCGCGATTGCTAGCGCTCCCTTGGCAGGCGGTCTATCGTCTTGGAATCCGAAAGTCAACTGTGCTCCGATTGTTGTGACGGTCGAGCAGATCTTGGGAAGTCAAACCAACTCACTCGGTGGTGCCACAGAGAACGGCAGTATTTTCAACCCGGGAATAACGTCATCATATGGTCCTGATAACACTAAACGATGGCTCACGCCATCATCAACGACTCCGCCCGGTTGGGTGCCGCCGGGACCACCCTGTACCATAACTAACGCGCAAGGTCAAGTGGTGTCTGCCTTCGTCCAGATTAACGGTGTCGAGCGGTCCTATCCTGGTGATTTCAATTGGAATCAAGCATTCGTGCCGATAAATGGTGGGGCTAACTATACCAACGGTCTGCAGTCAGACACCGCCTTCAATGTCCTCACGCCCGGCTATAGTCTTTGCACCTCGACCAACACTACAAATTGCATGCACATGATCCATGTGCAAATAGACCGCGATTGGAAGGGTGCGGGCTACTGTGGGCCCTCCACTTTCTGTGACAATAGTACATTGTTGGCGGAGACCGTGCCTTACATGACGTTGATTGATGTGCAAGGATTTGTCTTCTGGAATCCGAATGACCTCGATGATAATGCCCACGGCTTTTCTGGATGGGAGTTGCATCCTCTCACTGCATGGAGGACTTCGAGCTTCTACGTCTCGGCGAACCCGAACCCTCTACCCGTGATGCCTGGGCAATCGAGCACATCGACGATTAGCGTCAGCGCCTCCAGCCAGTTCTCAGGCAGCGTATCGTTCACAGCAACAGTGTCCTCGGGGCCCAGCTCCAGCGGGCCAATCCCGGCGGCAGCTGTGAATCCTTCTTCCATGTTCCTCCAGACTAGCGGGGTAGGCAGCACTACTCTGACTGTTACGACAGCCTCGTCTGATGCCGGGAACTATACCGTCACAGTGACAGGCGCGAATGGAAACATGACCCGCAACGTCAGCGTTACAGTCTACGTGGTCGATTTCAGCATCCAAGCCAATCCGCGTTCGCTGAGTGTACCAATCGGTTCGTCAAGCCAGTCCACAATAATGCTTGCTAGCATCAACGGTTTTACAGGTGACGTGAGTCTGACATCTCAGGTGAGCCCTGCAAGCATTTCCCTTTCAGAGCCTACCACGACTCTCAGCCCCTCCGTCGTATCTCTCGCCTCTGGAGGTAGTGGTTCGGCCGTCCTGACAGTCTCCGCCTCGTTGCTCACTACGCCTGGAACTTACACGGTCACGGTCACCGGATCCAGTGGTGGAGTATCTCACACGACGACCGTGACCGTCACTGTAACTGTTGCTGGGCTAATATAGCCGAAGACGCGGCGTTCCGTTAATTTTTCAAGGGTCAAGTGCGGCTTCGTTCGCTCTCCCAATACTGTCGGTTAGAGGGGACCGTCTGACAGCGAGCGCTGACAGAGGACAACGTGTTCCGCTGGGCCGAGAAGGATCTAGAAATGGGGAAGGTTGCTTTCTCTTCTATCAGGGTAGTTCCGACGAGAAGAATTTCGGAAAGAACCATAGATACAATTCGCTGTGAGTAGGGTAGTCATGCGCGTGGTAACTGGCGAGTGATGCCTCGGAGCCGCTCCCGTACAATCAAATGTCAAAAGCGCGAGCATCCCCTCCTCTCTTTTCAAGAGGCTTTGTTGGAAGGCCCAAGCGTCTTGTTGTCCGGATACACTCTGGAAATAGTGCCATCAGTGTTGTCTATGATAATTCTAGGGGTCTTGAGAATCTGGCCGTAATCCTGAGCTTTCTCGTCCAAATCGGAGGCGACGCGGTGCCAGTGATCTGGGACCGTCGCATACACGGGCTCGAATATGGCCCACTCGTTGGCGTATGAGAAGAAATTTGAACCCGCCTTCATCAACAGCAAGTATGCCTCCCCGATAGATCCCTCATCAAGAGTCCGAACGTGGTCTCGATGGAAAAGCATCAAACGTTCCCTATGACCCTTCATCGTCTTGGTCCGGACCAGTTTCCACCGCTGGAATTCCGCGAGAACCTCCTCCTGCGAAATATTGCACAGTGAACATGGTTGGCTCGCAGAGGTAGACCCACCAGTGTTTTCCTTAGGATTCGTTCGTAAGTGCTGGGCCAATTCTCGCGACCGTGTAACACTCGGCCCAGACGCATGACCCTCTTTAGAATATTGTGCTCCTTTCTCGATAATTCTACATTCTTATGCATAGAGCGATACAGAACGATTGTCGAGGTGCCCGCTAATTCCGATGTTTAGCACGGAAGGCCAGGGGAGATGAGGCGCTCGGGCATCACCCAGTCGCATTGTATACTCTTGCTTGTGCGTGTGTTATCTTCTAGTCTATTGTAGACGGACTGAACAAATACTCGCCTCCACGTGTAACCCTTTGGAAATGAAAGTGCGAGTAGTGCCTCGTGCGCCCCTGGCACGTTCGGGACGGATGAAACCCTTCACGTTCGCTATACTGCTGTGTGCGCTAATAGTCTCTACCGCTCTCCTCGCGGCCTTTCCCTCCTTCGTCCGGGGCACTATCTCGCCAGGGTCGCTGCCATCCTGGAACCCTGCGGTCTCATGCAGAGCATTACTGACGACGATAGAGGGAGTTATCGGTAGCCAGGCGAACTCAAATGGCGGGGCAACGTATGCGGGAGGAGGATTTCTACCGGGTATTCCTGACAAGAGGTCAACTTCGCCTCCATGTACGGTTAATGGAAACGCGACGTTCGTCGAAATCCATGGAATCGAATTGCCGTCTTACACTAGCGAGGACTGTGTTGCGTACCCGAATGGAACTTTCTGCGATAGCACGGCCAACGTTCTGGACCCGAACTGCGCCAGCTCAGATGTCTATCTTTGCAGGATACATGTAGAGATCGATCAGGCGTGGAAGTCGGCTGGTATTGCTCCGCAGAACCCGCCTTCAACTACTCAACTGTTTGACATTCAGGATTTTGCTGACCAGTGGCATAGCTATTCAGGCTGGGAACTTCACGCTCTCACAGCATGGAGATTATCGAGCGGTGTAACAGCCAGCTTTACCTATTCTCCAACATCGCCTTCCACGGGAACTCAGATCTCCTTCACCGCCACCGCCTCTGGTGGAACACAGCCGTACAGTTTCAGCTGGAGCTTTGGAGATGGCTCAACTGGAACTGGCTCAACGGTAACGCACGCCTACACAAACGCAGGCTCCTACAACGTTGCTCTTACGGTCAAGGACAGTAGCTCGCCCCAGCAGACGGCGGCATCTCAACAGACCGTAACGGTAACGAGCCCACCGCCTCCGCCTTTGAGCGCTGGTTTCACTTTCAGTCCCTCTTCGCCCCAGACCGGCCAGCAGGTCACGTTTACCGCATCGGCCAGCGGCGGTACGACACCGTACACGTTCAGCTGGAATTTCGGAGACGGGTCCACAGGCACAGGATCTTCTGCAAGTCACACTTATGCGACAGCGGGAACCTTCACGGTAACTCTTACTGTGAAAGACAGCGGGTCGCCACAACAGACGGCCACTTCTCACCAATCGGTCACTGTCACCAGCCCGCCTCCGCCGGCTCTGACAGCTAGTTTCACGTTTAGCCCTGCGAACCCGCAGGTCGGACAAGCGGTCTCCTTCACAGCGTCCGCGTCCGGTGGAACACAGCCCTACGCGTACTCGTGGACGTTTGGCGATGGTGGGATCGGTTCGGGAAGCTCTGTCACCCACTCGTACCAGGCGGCTGGTAGCTACAATGTTGTCCTCACGGTTATCGACGCGGGCGGCCAGACTGCAAAATCGACTCAGACGGTCACCGTCTCCAACCCGCCACCCCCAACTTTGACTGCAAGTTTCAGTTACACACCTGCCTCGCCCTCGGTAGGACAATTAGTAACGTTCACAGCCTCGGCGAGCGGGGGAACAGCTCCCTATTCGTTTAGTTGGAGTTTCGGCGATGGTTCGATCGACAGCGGCTCAACTGTCACTCATGTCTACTCATCTGCTGGAACATTCAATGTGATATTGGTAGTCAGCGATGGTGGTTCGCCCCAGCAGACGGCGAATTCGCAAAAATCCGTCACTGTTACGAGCCCACCGCCTCCCCCTCTAACGACTAGCTTCAGCTACAGTCCAACGTCGCCACAAGTCGGCCAACAGGTCACGTTTAGCGGCTCAGCCAGTGGTGGAACATCACCTTACACTTTCAGTTGGAACTTTGGCGACGGGACATCTGCTGGGACAGGCGCAACTACAACCCACACCTACTCGTCCGCAGGGACCTTCAATGTCATCTTGGCGGTGAGCGATAGTGGGTCGCCTCAACAGACATCAAGCTCTCAAAACTCTATTACCGTAACAAGTCCGCCTCCATCCCTAGCTGTCAATTTCGCCTTCAACCCATCCTCGCCTGAGGCTGGTCAACCGGTGACATTTACCGCGTCGGCGAGCGGTGGAACATCTCCGTATAGTTTCAGTTGGAGCTTCGGAGATGGTGGTACGGCATCGGTCAATCCCGCGACAAACACATACACATCATCCGGCTCGTTTGTTGTCACCGTCACTGCGACCGATGCAAACGGCGCGTCTGGTACCTCGAGCCAAACTGTTATCGTCGGTGCCGCGTTGGGTGTTAGTTTCACCGCGAACCCCTCCTCTCCCACGGTGAACCAGGCTGTGACTTTTACGGCGACGACTTCTGGCGGGGTTGGTAGCGTGAGTTATAGTTGGAGCTTTGGCGACGGTAGCACTTCAACCGTTAACCCGACGAGCCATGCCTACTCGACCTCTGGCTCGTTCAAGGTAACTGTGACAGCTACTGACGCTAACGGAGCGAGAGCAGCGTCAAGCCAGACGATCACGGTAGCAGCAGCACTGGGTGCCAGCTTCACTTACACGCCTTCTTCACCCCAGGTGGGCCAGCAGGTAACGTTTACCGGATCGGCCAGCGGTGGAATTTCGCCGTATACTTTCAGCTGGGCTTTCGGAGACGGGTCAGCTGGAACCGGACAGTCCACAACCCACACTTATTCATCGCCAGGAACCTTCACCGTGACCTTGACGGTCAAAGACAGCAGCTCGGCTCAACAGACGACTAGCTCGCAACAATCGATCATTGTTACTAGTCCTCCTCCCCTAACGGCTAGCTTCAGCTTTACACCTTCCACGCCGCAGACCGGGCAGCAAGTCACATTCACAGCATCTTCAACCGGCGGAACAACGCCCTACACTTACAGTTGGACGTTCGGAGACGGCTCAAGCGCTACAGGCTCCACGGCAACCCACAGTTACACAACGGCAGGAACGTTCAATGTTATTCTGACTGTGAAGGACAGTGGGTCGCCTCAACAGACAGCCAGCTCACAGCAATCCGTCACCGTTACAAGTCCGCCCCCACCGGCGTTGACAGCAAGCTTCGCTTTCAGTCCCGCGAGCCCCCAAGTTGGACAGACTGTCTTGTTCATAGGCTCAGCCTCCGGGGGAGTTTCGCCCTACAGCTATTCGTGGAGCTTTGGAGATGGGGGTACTGCTTCAGGAGGCTCGGTGAGCCACACGTTCCAGTCGGGAGGAAGCTGGAGGAAGCTACACTGTTGCGTTGACTATCACTGATTCTGCTGGTCAGATTGCGAAGTCATCTCAGACGGTAGTTGTAACTTCTCCGCTCTCCGCGAGCATCTCCTACTCTCCCTCAAACCCGACAACCGTCTTGCCTGTAACATTCACCGGTAGTGCGACCGGGGGAACCGGGCCCTACACATACAGCTGGGACTTTGGTGACGGAACAACAGGCAGCGGAGCCAGCGTCAGCCACATCTATCTCCTCCCTGGAACATACACTGTAACGCTGACCGTTACTGATGCGAACGGACAGACCGCGACATCAACAGTGACCATGACCGTCAGCCTCCCCTTGGTTTAGCGCTAGTTATGGCTGGAATGAAGCCGAGTCCACATCCCCTTCGGACCGGTAAGATAGAGTGGGTGATTGAATGTTGAAAATGATAGGAGTTCGTAGTTTCCTAGTCGTCCTCATTTGCTTGATCCTAACATCTACCATTGTGTCTGCGCCAACTCTGAGGAGCCTGAACGACCAAAGTTCGGCTTCTATGAAAGGACAGCAGCCGCCTGTTATGATCGGCTGGGGCGGGTTGAGGTTAGATTCAGCGACGACGACCTGTTCAATTATTTGCTACCACAACTCGACATATGTGCCGAGCAATGTCTTCCGGGGCCAGAATCAAAGCGACATGGAAAGACTAGTTGTTCGAATGAAAACTATGGGATTCAATACGATCAGGGTAAGCTTTGCGCCATACTGCACCAACGCGGCTGGCGACCTGGACGATAGTCCCTACTCGTCCTCCGATGCCCAGAATATGATCAAGATTGCGAATTACTACCATTTCTGGATCGTGCTTCGCTATGATGGCAACGAGGACATATCCACAGCTACAACTTGTTGGATCAGTTACTGGCAACCAATTGTGCAACAGGTCGGACCATTATATGACCAGATTGTTTGGGAGCCCATAAACGAGCCAAATGCATCGGTGACAATACTCTCCTCAGCCTACCAGCAATGGATCAACATGGCAAGAAGCGCGGGCGACCAGCACTTTATCGCAGTAGAGAATCAATGCAGTAGCACCTGCCCGTACAACACAGATATGAGCTTAGGATACCCGACAGTTACTGACCCTCTCGGGAAGGTCTTGATCAGCCTTCACGACTATATGTCATACCGCTTCTACACCTGGACGATTCAGAATGCGATATCACACGCCCAACAGGACTATCAAGCCGTACTCAAAGGCGAACAGACCACAGGTTGGTATGCACTCGATACTGAAGGCGGTGCCGATCCCCAAGTACCCACCTGTAATGGTCCCAAAGGCACCACATCAGGATGCCCACCTGACGACATACTGCCAGGATCGGCCGGATACGCCAACGTGTCACTAGCATTCATTCAAACGTTAACACAACTATTTGACAGTCACAGTCCAAGAATAAGCTGGGTCTGGTGGCCCGCGGGTACGTGGATGGACACTCCCTGCTCAGGCACATACGGTGCACTCCAGCCTGCCTCCTGTCCAGGGGGGACGGGCTACAAAGGAGGAATCGGGTGGGGCAACCTACTCAACTACATACCGATAACCCCGTTATCTGCGACATTCAATTTCTCGCCTCTGACTCCGACCACTGGAACGATAGTTTCCTTCAATGCGATTGGAACAGGGGGTGCTCTACCTTACAGTTTTAGCTGGGACTTCGGAGATGGCGCCATATCCGGCGGTTCTACGTCAACTCACTCTTACGCGAATCCGGGAAACTATACAGTGAGTCTCATTATGAATGACGGCTCGGAGCAGACGGCGTCTACATCGCAGGTCGTGGACGTGCAAGCCGCTCAGGAACCCCCCAACAATCAGCACAGCAGCGGAGGACTCTGCCTGCCGTGTTTGTTTACACCTATGCAACCCATGCTTTTCATCCTTGCAATCGGGACAGTCCTTGGGCTTCTTACAGCCGCAGGATTACACTTCAGTAGGAACCAGTTCCAAGGCCGGCGGAGAATCGCCTTCGAAAGGACACACTTCAGAATGGGAAAGACAACCGGCCAGAACGATGTTACTCGAGAGTGAACCGCGCCAGATAGATTGGTGAATTGAAAAGGGTTTGCTCTCGATACGGAGAGGAAGAAGCTTGAGGACCAACGACTATTCATGCGGATCACCGATACCAGCATGCATTAGCTCCTACGAGTGCCTAGTCAATGACAAACTGATTCACGCCTCCAAAACAAGGAAGAACGAAGTCTAAACTCTGCTTCAGGTCCCGGTCGTGGCCTGACGTCCCCTTCTCCGGCGGAGGGTCAGAGATACCGAGACGATTACAATAGCACCAATTCCCACTATGCCGCTGAAAATTACCGCCAATCCCAAGACCTGGGGTAGGCCGGGGACCTTCTGTGGCTCCACAGTTATGCTTACCCTTGCGGTCGCGGACTCACCTGCATGGTCGATAGCTGTCACCGTTACATCATAGTTGCCGCTTGAGGTCGGAGTGCATGAGAGAGTAGTAGAGTTTGTGGACAAGCAACCTGTAGGAAGGCTCGCGTATGAATACGATAGACCTCCGTACCCACCGCTCGTCGAAACTCTGAACGTGACCTTTTCTCCGGCAGAAAGGCTGGCGGGAGAGGCGATAAACGCAGTGATAGAGGGATCCGAGCCAACCTTCACTTCGATAGAGTATACCGCTGTAGCCCCGAGGGTATCAGTTACCGTGCAAACCACCGTCATCGCTCCAGTCGTGGTGTAATTGTGGCTCGTGTCAACTCCAGCGCCAGTAATTCCATCGCCGAACACCCAGGAAAAGGTGTAGGGACCCTTTCCGCCCATGGCCACGCAGTTGAATAAAGCCGGCTCTCCAACCTCTACGATGCTCGATAGAGGATTGATCGAACTGGTCAAGGGCCCTGGCGTCTGGATGCTAACAGTCTCGGAATCCGAGCTCGACGGGGAACGTGCTGGGCAGCTGCACTGGTCCGTCGTGTAGAGGTAGAAGGAATAGTCGGTCGACGGGAACAATTCGCCAACTATGTAACCGTGCTGAGTGACATCGGTGGTGGTCCATGTTATGGAATACACCCCTCCGTTTGTTGACTCCAACAGCCGGTATGAATCGAAGGAGAGAAGGCCGCCATACATCGCGTTGTTATCCCATGATAGCTGAGCGGTTGTCGACGTTAACAGAGAGACAGAGAGGGACGCAGTTGATGGTTGAATAGCCTGAAGTGCAGGGATAGTTTCCCGAGACCCTGTTGTGTTGTGGTATACTACTTCCCACCATTCCGTTGCGCCTGGAGTAAGACCCGAGAAATAGTAGCTCGTATTTCCTTGAACATAGATATTGTCGATCACTGTCCAAGGCCCAATGGCAGCATCCGTTGACTCTCGCAGCGCGTAACTGGTAAACGTAAGGTCAGTGCTCTCAGTCCAAGAAAGGCTTATTGACGTAGGCCCGATCCCAATGTAGCTGATTGTCTCAAGAGAAGCCTCAGCTATAGTTCTTGGAACTTTAGGGCCCGAGACCGTCAGAACCGGCATCATCAACTGCGCTAGCAATCCCGCGCCTAACAAAACGACGACGAACATGCCAGCGGACCTGACCCTGAAATCCAATCGATTGACTCCTCTTCCTTATTCGTTCTCAGTTGAAATAAACGTTGCCAGGATTCCCATGTAGAATTCCATGTCCAAAGAGTGATATGGATATAGAACGAACGCGAGCATGAGAATTGCCCTTAGGACCGAGCTTTTAGAAATTCGGTCATGTTGTTAGCGCTTCCATCAGTCGAGGGTATGAGAGGAGGTAGCTTCCAATTGTCTTCGATCGTTCTCAAGGCAGAGTAGTGTGTGTAGGTCGTGACAGATTTGAATCCCGCATTAGTGGTGGGGTTTGTCGGGTTTGATGCCCAAACCGTGTACAATTGTGGGCCAGAAGAAGGGCAAGTCGGCATCGAGAACGTGCAATCCGGTTCGTCAAATGTTACGAACAGCGCGGCTTTTCGCGTCGTGAACAAGGCGCTGCCCAGGATTTGTGGAATCTCACGGTTCAGCCACGCATTTCCCACTGAAATATCGTTGCAGTCATGGTCATCGTCTACGGTATTCGGTGTCAAGAACATATAGTTGGACGCGGTTGCGGGTGAATTCAGGTCATTGATGAACAGATCATCATTTGGTATGGCAGTTGGCCAGCAGGCGGTTTGACTGATTGTTTGGGAGTTGGAATTGGCTTTAACGATGTGTGAGCATCTCGTCGCGTTGTTGTGGATATTAGCGTAGTAGATGAACGGGTTGTGGGCGAAATAGTAATTGTTCGGATTGCCCGCGTTATTGTTGTAGCACCCGGACGATAAGGGGTAGCCTTCCATGTATGCCTTCCAACTTAGACCGGCGCTTTCCAAAAGATCAGCGATGTTGGAATTCGTAAGCAGTGCGCAGCCGCTGGTGCCGGGTGGGTTCGAGTTACACCCCTGGTTTGTGTTTCCATACCCTGACGTTATCGCGATATAGTCTCCGACGCTACCGGCCGCTATTGAGTCATCAGTATATTGCTCAGCAAGTCCGTTTGAATTGGCAAACGAGTCGAAAAATGTACAATTCCCAAGACAAGTCTTACTATTACTATTCCAGCTGTTAGCTGGAACTGGTATCCCGTAGGTATTGTTGATGCTGTGGTTCTCCATCATAATAACTACCACATAATCGAACCATTTTCCAACGAGAGGGGTCAACACGCTCCCTGAATTGTTAATGCTCAGACTAGTGCTCGCGAGTGTGCTCGAGATTAGAATGACCGTTACGAACAGGACAGAGGAGAGTGGTGTTCGCATTTTTCTGCTCTATCTCGAACGGAAAGTTAGGGTAACTGTAACCAGGAACCAGTTTGCAACTGCGAGCACCGTCCGATCGAACTCTATCAGGCCAAAGGACCCGGCCACAACAGATGATACAGGCTGGAGATAGGCGCATGGACTAAGTGTGCTAAACATCGCATCCGAGTTCAAAGATCGCAGTTCCAGCTGCCCCGACCCAGAAAAAAGCGTGTGGGTTTCGCCCGAATCTCACGGGCTCATCAGGAGGCTAAGCAATTGTAGTTGTGAATGAGAGTG
>WNGH01006717.1_pt1 | contig 16385 bp, 25 predicted proteins | sample 5400631 | NCBI WGS metagenome assembly WNGH01 (sample SAMN13153373, study PRJNA577476) | soil metagenome | isolation source: 115 cm soil or saprolite under Garry oak tree replicate 1 | place: USA:California | collected 2016-06-15
GCGAAGAAGTGGGGACCTTCCCCTCCGTCCGTCGGCTCGTGCGCCGCGGACTCCCGTTCCCGATTTTCCTGGAGCTCTCTCCGAACGCCTATGCGAGGGAGTACAACCACGGCCGGCTCGAGGTGGACGTCCAAGACCACCGCGCAGTGATGCGCAATTACGATTGGATGAGCAGTCCCGCGCGGTGCGCGGCGCGGCTTGGCGCGAACGAAGGGATGCTGGCGTTGCACGGGATCGGCGGGACCGTCACGAAGGTCGCATGCATGTTGCGCGGCGCGCCGTACTGCGCCTACCGGATCGACTGGTGAGCCCAGCCGATAGGTACCGAACGGAACATCGTCTGGTATTCAACTGGTAATGAGTCTTATCCCCTACGATGCGGTCCGGACAGAGAGGCAGGGATCCAGGGAGCGACAATCCTCGTTCGGAGGGATGCCTGTCGATGCCCGTCCTCGCGGGGAGTCGTGGACGGGTCCCTTTCTACGGGTCCTCGTGATTCTCGCGGGTCCCGTACGGGGTCGAGTACTTGTGCGTCTCCCGGATCCGTTCGACGCCGTCGATCTCCTTGACGTACTCGGCGACGACAGCGGGAACGAGGGATTCCCAGTCGCCGCCTTTCAGCATTCGCTGGCGGACGACGGTCCCGGAGAGCCGCGCCCGGTCCACGAGGGGAGGCGACAATACCTTGAGGCCGTGTTCCCGGAACAAGCGCACGACCAGATCCGAGTTCGTGTAGACGCTGTCGAAGCGCGGCACGAGCGAGGTCACATGGCTCACCCACACGCTGTGGACGTGGGTGTCCGGGATCGGTACGATGTGATAGTTGTGGATTCCCTCCGCGTCGAGGGCACGCTTGATCATCTCGTATCGCTCCCCGGCGGTGAACGGATTCTCCCCGGTGTGGCTGTACTGAGCCGACCCGATCCCCACGATGATCTCGTCGTTCGACTCGAGGATCCGCTTGACGGTCGCGAGGTGACCGCGATGGAACGGCTGGAACCGGCCGATGAAGAACGCGCGGCCGCTCATTCGTCGTCCTCCCCGAGGAAGTGATCGATGTACGGGCACTCGATCGTCAAGAACATCCGGCAATGCACGCACAGGCCATCGTCCTCGGTCGGGGACAAGGTCGGGCTGAACTCGTAGCAGGGCATCGGTTCGGAGAACTCGGAGGGTTCCATCGGCCCATCCTCCGGTATCTCCGGAATCTCAGTGGGGCACTGCGGCGCCCGGCTTCTCCGGCGTGATCTTCGGGACCAACGCCACGAGTTTGCTAATGAGGCCGGACTTCTTGGGGCCCACGAGCGCCTGCTCGAGGACCTCGCTCAGCGTGTCCACGGGGACAATCTCGATCTTCCCCTGGTAGCGGTCCTCCAGGAGGACGTCCTTCAAGTTCGCGCGGGGGATGACGACCTTCCGGATCCCGAGTTCCGCCGCGGCCTCGATCTTCGCGGTCACCCCTCCGACCGGGAGGACCTGCCCGCGGACGCTGAGGGAACCCGTCATCGCAACGGTCTGGTTGACCGGCACCTCTTCGAGGGCGCTGATGACGGCCGTGGCGACCGAGATTGACGCGCTGTCGCCCTCGGTCCCCTCGCGGGAGCCGACGAACTGGACATGGATGTCGTGGTTCGAGATGTCCTCGCCCGTGTACTTCTTGATGAGGGCCGAGACGTTCTCGACCGCCTCTTTCGCGATGTCCCCCAGGCGACCCGTGGCAATGATGCGCCCACCCTCGTTCGATCATGCGGTCCGCGACCTGTTGCTCGAGCGACCGCGCGATCCGCTTCGCGTTCAGGACATGCTTCGCGGTGACGAGGGGCGTTGACTCTTCTTGGGCGATGTCGCCGGCGACGCGGATGAGTCCGCCGAGTTCGCGGAGGCGCAGGGTCAACTGACCCCGGCGGCCTGCTCGGCGCTGTGCCTCCCGCAGGATTTCGAGCACTGCGGTCCGGTCGAAGTGCGGAATCTTCCGGTCCTTCGCGACCTCCTGAGCAACGAACCGCACGAGCTTGAGTCGATTCTCTTCCGAATCGGGCATCGTGCTCTTCATGTAAATCTCGTACCCGTAACCGCGGATCCGAGAGCGCAATGCCGGGTGCATGCCCTGGACCGCGTCGAGGTTGCCCGCGGCGACGAGGATGAAATCGCATGGGACGGCTTCCGTCTTCACCATCGCTCCCGAGGACCGCTCGCTCTGGCCGACGATCGAGAACTTCTTCTCCTGCATCGCGGTCAAGAGGCTCTGCTGGCTCTCCATGCGGAGCACGTTGATTTCGTCGACGAACAGGACGCCCTTGTGGGCCTTGTGAATCGCACCGGACTCGACGCGCTCATGCGCCGGGGTCTCGAGGCCGCCGCTCTGGAACGGGTCGTGCTTCACGTCCCCGAGGAGCGCGCCCGCGTGGCTCCCCGTCGCATCGATGAAGGGCGGCATCTCATCGGGCGTGTGGCTCACGAGGAGCTTGGGGACCATGAGGTTCTCTTGGCGGTGCCCGGTGTACCGCGTCGCGATGTAGATGATCGCCGCCACGAGGATGCCGAACAGGATGATGTTCGGCGCGTCGGGCCGGAACTCCGGCGTCGCGGATCCCCACTGGTACGAGAGGATGACGCTCAGGCCGATGATGAAGAAGACGATCGTCATGACCATGGAGGCCTTCTGTTCCCGCCGTTGCATCGCCTCCGCCTTCTGCGCGTTGACGATCTCGCGTCCTTTCCCGGCGGGCACGACGCGGATCTTGGGCTCGTTCGGATCTTCTGGATTGTGGTAGACGATGATGTCCTGGAGGTCCTCCCGGGGCAGCATTTCCGTCATCGACCGGGCCAACATCGACTTGCCCGTGCCCGGATCGCCGATGAGCATCACATGCCGCTTCTGCTCGGAAGCCTTCCGAATCACCTCGACGGCTCGCTCCTGACCGATGACTTGGTCGACGAGCCGCTCGGGGATCTTGACCTCCGCCGTGGACCGGAAATCGACCTTGTTGATCCACGAATCCACAGGGGGGAGTTCTTCAGGCTCTCCCACCGTCTCCACCATCTTCTGACCGGGCCCTCGCGTGGGTCGCGTTCGAATACACGAGCCTTCTACTTAAACACTTTGACCTCGAAAACCCGAATGAGATTGCACGGGCCCTGACTTTCTCCATATGCGAGCAATCGATTCTCGCCGCTTTTTCGTCGCGATGCGACGCATTCGCGAGTTCGATTGGCTGCGAATCGCGATCGAACGTCACGCCGCGCGCTTCGCAATCATTTGCGCGAGCTTCGCAAACGCAATCTCGACGTTCTCGCCGGTCTTCGCGGAGGTGAACAGGAACGGGGCCTCGTGCGCTTCCGCCGCGCTCTGCACGTCGGCCTTCGTAATCGCCAACTGGTTCTTCAGATCCGCCTTGTTCGCCAGGAATTCGATCGGGACGTTCCCGGTGACCTTCACGACGGCGGCGACCCAATCCTCGAGGTCGTCGAGCGTCTCCTTCCGCGTCACATCGCACACCGCGAGCACGCCCTGGGCTCCGTGGAAGTATGCTTCCTTGAGCAACTCGCGGAACCCTTTCTCGCCCATGATGTCCCAGATCGTCATATCGACGTCCATGCCGCCGTTCGGGCCATCGACCTTGATTTCTTTCTTCGAGACTTTCGCGCCGAGCGTGGAGATGTATCGGTCGTCGAACTGGTCTTGAATGAACCTCCGGATCAGGCAGGTCTTGCCGACCGCGCCCTCCCCGACGAGGCAGACCTTGACTTTCATCTTTTGGCGGTCCATCAGAATCCCTGGAGCCGATGCATCGCTCGCACACGTCTCAGGTTATAAAGGCGTTGCCCATCGGTTATCTATCGAGATAATGGCGGGCCCTCGGAGGCCCAACGCCTCGATTGACGTCACTCGTTTCCGCGGTTCCCGATCGCATCGGCGAGCGCGCGGAACGCCTCGGCCACGCCGGCCCCTGTCTTCGCGGACGCGAGGAACTGCGGCGCGCTGTGGATCGAACCCATCCGGGCGAGCTCTTCCTGGCTCACGACGAGCCGCTCGGTCAGGTCCATCTTGTTCCCGAGGAACACCATCGGGACGTTGCCGACCTGCTTGCGGATCATCTGGACCCAGTTGTTGAGATCGTAAAAGGTATCCTTGCGCGTGAGGTCGCAGACCGCGATCACGCCTTGGGAGCCTTCGAAGTACGCGTCGCGGAGCAGCGCCCGGAATCCCTTTTCGCCCATGATGTCCCAGACCATCATGTCGAGGGTCGCCGGGGCGCCCTTCCACACCACGTCGAGCGACTTCTTCGTGACCTTCGTGCCGACCGTGGCGATGTACCGGTCGTCGAACTGGTCTTGCACGAACCGCTTGATGAGGGAGGTCTTGCCGACCGCGACATCCCCGACGAGGCAGACCTTGGCCTTAAGATGCTTCTGGCCAGCCATCGTAGACGTCGCCATCATGGGCCACTCATCGAGCGCGGTCTTATGTACCGTGAGGACGCGAGTATCGCCCCTGATAATTCTTACTCTTCAGGGAGCACTTTTCGCGCGTACCGCTCCTTCGCGACCCGCTCGGCAAGGGATTGGAACGCATTCTCGACGTTGACGCCGGCCTTCGCGGACGTGAAGTGGAACGGACTGTCGTAGGCGCGAGCGGCCTGGACCATGTCGTCCTCGCTGATCTGAATCTGGTCCTTCAAGTCGACCTTGTTGCCGAGGAACTCGATCGGAATCTTGCCCGTCACGCTGTAGACTCCCTCGATCCAGTCGTCAAGGTCTTCGAGGGTCTTCTTCCGGGTGACGTCGCACACCGCGAGAATCCCCCGAGCGCCGTAGAAGTACGCTTCCTTGAGCAGCTCGCGGAAGCCTTTCTGGCCCATGATGTCCCAGATCGTCATGTCGATTTTCAGCTCGCCCGACCCGTCTGGCGACGAGGACGTGAGCTCCTTCTTGGAGACCTTCGTCCCGAGCGTCTGGATGTACTTGTCATCGAAGTTCTCGAGCACGAATCGGCGGATGAGAGAGGTCTTGCCAACCGCGGCCTCGCCTACGAGGCAAACTTTCACTTTCATCCGCTTGACTTCCATGAAGAACCGCCCAGCACCGTGGCATAGCCTGCGAAGCCCGCTTAAAAGTTATGGGAATGTTATCACCGACGATACATCGGAACCGTACGCGAAGCGCTGCGTCTCGGTCGCCCACCTTGGGGCGAAGGGTTTTGTATTTTCGACGTCATGTCGTCGAGGAAGGCGCGACAATGTGTGACGAATACTACGACGCGCGAATGAAAGCGTTCTGGCGGGCGCTCATGGAACAGGACGAACAAGCGGTCGACGAGAAAGAAGACGAACCGATCGTGCAGCCGCTCGTCCTCGAGATCGCTGAGCCACACAAAGCGAAGCCGAAAACGCTGGCTCGCTAAACGATTTGAGCCTGACGCCCGCGAACGAATTCCCCAGGAGGCGGAGACTCCGTCCTCCAAAGAATTATATATGGCCCCTCCATAGGGACGGCCCAACGCGTCGACCAGACGCTCCCGGGCAATCCCTCCGTGGATCCCGGAAATGCGGGCCCGATTCTTCTGGCCTCGCAGGCAGCGTCACGGTGTCGCGACCGAACGCCCGCGGCTCATCGTACGCGAGGAGAGACCACTCTCTGCGGAGGAGTGGCGAGTGCCGAAGGAACACCGAAGGATTCGCGGGATACAAAGCGGGCATGACGCACGCGATTGTCGTCGACTACCGACCGACCTCGACGACCTCGGGCCAGGAGGTCCAGGTCCCCGTGACCGTCGTCGAGGTGCCGCCGATGCGGGTCGCGGCGGTCCGCTTGTACCGGCGCGTCCCGGAAGGGCTCAAGACCGCCGCGGAGGTGTGGGCGTCTCAACTCGAGAAGGAACTTCGTCGCGTCTTCCCGATTCCGAAAGATTACGATGCCGAGGAAGCGTGGACGAAGGTCGACGCGGCCTCCATCGACGAGGTGCGGGTCATCACGTACACGCAACCGTCGCTCGTCACCGGCGTCCCGAAGAAGAAGCCGGACCTGATGGAAAATCGAGTGGGCGGCGGATCGATCGAGGATCGAATCAAGTACGCACGCGGACTCCTGGGGAAAGAGATTCCCGTCACCGAATTTTGCCGCGAGGGCTCGATGGTCGACGTCGCGGCAATCACGAAGGGGAAAGGCTGGAAAGGCCACCACACGCGCTGGGGCACGCGTCTCCTGAGTCACAAGAACTCGAAGCACCGACGGAACATCGGCACGCTCGGGAATTTCCAGCCTGGCTATGTCCGCCCTACCGTGCCGCAAGGTGGCCAGTTCGGCTACCATCAACGGACGGAATACAATAAGCGGATCCTGAAGATCGGAGACAAGGCGGAAGAGGTCACGCCGGACGGAGGCTTCCTCCACTACGGGAATCTCCGGAACCCGTTCGTCCTGCTGCACGGATCGATTCCGGGGCCGACGAAGCGCCTCATTCGATTCCGCGATGCGGCGCGCGGTGGATACGTGAAGCTCGAGAAGTCCCCGGACCTGACGTACATCTCCCGCCAATCGAAGCAGGGGGTCTGACGGCATAGCGGATCCCGAGGAGAAGAAGGGCGCCGCGGGATCCGCGGACGCCGAGCCTGCACCGAAACGCCGCCTACGGCCTCGGAAAGCTGCCAAACCAACGAAGGCCGGGAAGACGCCGAAGGCGACCAAAGAAAAAGAGAAGAAACGAGAGGCGCCCGCGGTCAAGCCCGGTCAAGTTCACGTATACTCGCTCGAGGGCGATGTCCTCAAGACGGTCGAACTCCCGACGGTCTTCCGATCCGATGTCCGCCTGGACTTGATTCGACGAGCCGTGACCGCATTCCAGGCGAACCGCCGACAACCGTACGGGCCCTCACCGATGGCGGGGATGCATCACTCCGTCCGCTGGTCGGGGAAGGGACAAGGCGTGTCGCGGGTCCCGCGTCTCCGGGGCACGATGACCGGAGCGCAGGCACCGGGGACGGTCGGCGGCCGCCGAGCGCATCCCCCTCGCCCGGACAAGGTGTGGGTCAAGAAGATGAACGAACGGGAACGGCGGCTGGCTCGCAACGCCGCGATCGCGGCGGTGAAGGATCCTCGGCTCGTCGCATCGCGCGGTCACCGGTTCCCGGAGGACATCACGCTCCCCGTCGTCATCGAGGACGGCATCGAGACGCTCACACCGGATAGCGGCGCGACCCGCGAGGGCCTGAAGATCCTCAATCACCTCGGACTCCTACCCGACGTGGAACGCGCGAAAGACGGACGACACATCCGCGCCGGCCGCGGCAAGATGCGCGGGCGGCGGTATCGTCAGCCCCGGAGCGTCCTCGTGGTCGTGAAGGAGGCCGGGAACGTCCGGCGGCTCCTGGGGAATCTTCCCGGCGTCGAGGTGGTCAACCCGGCGGCCTTGAACGCGGAGGTCCTCGCGCCCGGAGGCGATCCGGGACGACTCACCGTTTTCAGCGAAGGGGCGCTCGAGATCCTCAGGAGCTGGCCGTCGTGAAGCCCCACGAGATCCTCATCCACCCATATGTCACAGAGAAGACGCTCAACATGCTGCAGGGCACGCCGGCGCAGAACCTGAAGGACGGCAATCGCCTCGAATTCCTGGTCCGGCGGGAAGCGACGCGCTCAGAGGTCAAGAAGGCCTTCGAAGAGCTCTTCGAGGTGAAGGTCGCGAAGGTCAACACGTTCGTCCGGAAGGACGGGAAGCATGCGATCATCAAACTCAAGGCGGGCTTCTCCGCGGAGGAGATCGGCATGCGGATCGGGGTGTTTTGATGGGGAAGAATCTGCGCTCCCAGCGACGCGGTCGCGGCACCTCGCCGACCTACCGGTCGCCGAGCCACCGTCATCCGGGCCTCGTCACCTATCCGCGCTTCCGCGGTGCGGGTGTGGTCACGGATATCTTCCAGGCGCCTGGTCATACAGCGCCCCTCGCGCGCGTTCGATTCGGCAGTCAAGAGGTCCTCATGATTGCCTGCGACGGACTCTCGATTGGCCAGCCAGTGACCCACGGCATGCCGAACGTGGACCGCGGGAACACGTTGCCCCTCCGCGAGATTCCGGAAGGCACGCTGGTCTACAACATCGAAGCGATGCCCGGGGACGGAGGAAAGTTCGTGCGGGCTGCCGGAACGCAGGCTGTCGTCGTGAGCCAAGCCGAACGCACGGTGGTCCAGCTCCCCTCGGGACAGTTCCACACGTTCCACCCGGATTGCCGCGCGACGATCGGCGCGGTCGCGGGGGCCGGCCGCGGCGACAAGCCCTTCACGAAAGCGGGCAAGAAGTGGTTCTCGTACCGCTCGTTCAGCAAGCCCGCGTTCAACGTGCGCGGCGTTGCGATGAATCCCGTGGACCACCCGCACGGCGGCGGATCCCACCAGCACGTCGGGAAGCCGTCGACTGTGGGCTATGACGCTCCTCCCGGCCGGAAGGTCGGCCGGATGTCCCCGAAGCCGAAGCGGCTCAAGGCGAAACGACGGAGGTCCTGACGATGGCGAGGAAACAGATGGGTGGGCTGGCCAAGGCCGCGCGACGGAAGTTGCGGAAGCGCGCGGGCCTGGTCGAGACCCGGCGCAAGAAGGAGTTCACGTACCGTGGGTACACGCTCGATGAGATGAAGGCGATGACGCTCGAAGAGATCATCGAGCTCCTGCCCGCCCGACCGCGGCGGTCGTTCATGCGCGGGATTGACGAGGAACGCTTCACGTTCGTCGAGAAGGTCCGCGCGAACGGGACCGAGGAGGCCGTCCGCACACACTGCCGCGACGTCCCGATCCTCCCGGACTTCATCGGGAAGAAGGTCGCGGTCCACAACGGGAAGGAGTTCGTGACGATCGAGATCAAGGCGGAGATGATCGGGCATTACATCGGCGAGTTCGCCATGACGCGGAAGCCGGTCACGCACAGCGGACCGGGCGTCGGCGCGACGCGATCGTCGAAGTTCATGCCGCTGAAATGAGGGTCGCATGACGAAGTTCGGGTACACGGTCGAATACAAGATCGAGACGATGGCGCGAGCGTACGGCCGGGAGCTCCCGCTCGCCTGGAAGAAGTCCGTCGAGCTCGCCCGCCAACTGCGCGGGAAGACCGTCGACCAGGCGCGCGAGTATCTTGAGAAGGTGATCGCTCTGAAACAGCCGGTGCCGATGAAGAAGTACAATCGCTGGGTCGCGCACAAGGCCGGCACCGGCCCGGCCCGCTATCCGGTGAAGGCGGCAAAGGCGTTCCTCAAGATCCTCGAGAGTGCGGTCGCGAACGCGGAATTCACCGGGAAAGAAGATCCTGACGCGATGGTCATAAGCGTGATCAACGCCCACAAGGGCGCGACGACGAAAGGCTTTCGTCCGCGGGCGTACGGCCGAAGCGGTCCGTGGAACCAGGACACCGTGAATCTCGAGATCGTCCTCGAAGAGGTGGCGTGAGATGCCGGCCGAAGCGAAGGTCAACCGAAAGGACAAGCGCATCATCGTGGAGAACGTGCGCCGGGTGCTGTTGAAGGAATACCTGATGAACGAGACGCGCCGCGCCGGCTTCGGCGGCCTCGATATCCAGCGCACGCCGATGGGGACGCGGGTCACGCTCCTCGCCGAGCGCCCGGGCCTGGTGATCGGCCGGAAAGGCGGCGCGATCAAGGCTCTCACGGAAGCGGTCGAACAACGGTTCCGCTTCGACAACCCGCAGATCGAAGTCCAGGAAGTCGCGAGCCCGGCGCTGAACGCGCAGATCATGGCCGAGAAGCTGGCCAACGCACTCGAGCGCGGCTGGCACTTCCGACGTGCGGGTCACTCGACCGTGCGACGGATCATGGAGGCCGGCGCCAAGGGGTGCCTCGTCGTGATCGCCGGCAAGCTCACCGGCCAGCGGCATCGAACGGAGAAGTTCAAGGCGGGCCACATCAAGTACTGCGGAGAGCCGCGGAACCTCTGGATGGACCTCGGGTTCGCGTCCGCGAAGTTGAAACCCGGGATCATCGGCGTCACGGTCGAAATCATGGATCCGCAGGCGAAGCTCCCCGACGAGGTGGAGATCAAGAGGCCGACGGCCGAGTACCTCGCCGCCGCAGCGGCCGCGGCGCTCGAACCGGTTCGCGCACCGGAGCCGATCGTCGAGGTTGCGGCCGTGGCCGGACCCGGTGAGGAAGAGTCCGTCGAAGAGCCCGAACCCCTCATCGTCCCGGAGGAGCCGGATCCGGCTAAGAAGGTCAAGAAGAGCAAGGTCGCGACGAAGCGGCTCAAGAAGGTCGCCAAACAAGTGAGCGAACTCGGAGTCGACGCCGACGTGGGGACGGAAGGAGGCGACGAGAGCTAATGGCCTTGCTCCGGACAAAGGAGATCCGCGCGATGGACGCGGAAACGATCGCGAAGAAGCTCACGGAGCTTCGAGACGAGCTGATGCACGAACGAGGCGTCGCAGCCATGGGTGGTGCACCCCCGAACCCGGGCAAGATCCGGGCGCTCCGCAAGAACATCGCCCGCATCCTGACGATCATGCGTGAGGAAGAACTGGCGGGAGGCGCGGGGGCTCCGGCGAAAGCCTCGGCCGCGAAACCTGCGCCGGCGGGAGACAAGACGTGATGGCGAACCTCCGCAAGCACGAGCTCATCGGCCTTCGGGTGGAGGTTGTCGACGCGTCCGACCCCAGTCAGGAGCATGTCCGCGGGCGCGTCGTCGACGAGACACGCAACATGCTCGTAGTGGACGTGCAAGGGGAGGAAAAACGGATCCCGAAGCATGGGAGCCGATTCCGTTTCGATGTCCCCGGCGGATTCGAAGTCGACGGAGACGAGATCCGGTTTCGACCGGAAGACCGCGTGAAGAAGGCCCGGTGAACCGAGATGGCCGAAAAGAAAGCGCAGAAGAAACCGGCCACCCCGGCCGCGTCCGCCAAGCCCGTCGGCTCCCCCGCGCGAGACGTTGGAATCGATGTCCCCGTCCCGACCACACCATGCACGGATGCGAAGTGTCCGTTCCACGGCCGACTCCCCGTCCGGGGTCAGATGCTCGAAGGCGTCGTCGTTTCGACCCGGATGCAGAACACGGTCGTGATCGAGCGCCAGTATCTCCGGTTCATCCGGAAGTACCAGCGGTACGAGAAGCGGACGCGCCGCATGAACGTCCACGCGCCGCCGTGCCTTGGACTCCAAGTCGGCCATCGCGTCCTCGCGATGGAATGCCGGCCGCTCGGAAAGACGGTTCATTTCGTCGTCATCCACAACCAGGGGGTCGCCGGATGAAGGGACTTCCCGGACGGCAGACGCGCGGCCTGCCGAAAGGCGCGCGCCTCGATTGCATCGACAACACCGGTGCGAAGATCGTCGAGATCATCGAGGTCATGAAGTACCGCGGCGTCCGCAATCGGATCTCGAGCGCCGGGATCGCGGACCTGCTCGTCGTCACGGTCAAGAAAGGGACGCCGGAGACGCGGAAGCAAGTGATGAACGCGGTCGTCGTCCGCCAGCGCCGACCGTTTCGTCGTCCGGAGGGCATGATGGTCCAGTTCGAGGACAACGCGTGCGTGATCGTGACCCCGGAAGGCGAGGTGAAAGGTTCGGACATCAAAGGCCCCGTCGCTCGCGAGGCGGCGGAACGGTGGCCGCGGGTCGCCGCGACCGCGAGCATGATCGTGTGAGGATTCCCGATGACGAGCACGCAACCCCGGACCCAGCGGAAACGGGCGGCGAATGCGCCGCTCCATACGAAACGGATCATGGCGTCGTCGCATCTCGCGCCGGAAATCCACGACAAATCGAAGGCGCACCTCCCGCGGGCCCTCCCGGTCCGGAAAGGCGACACGGTGCGCATCATGCGGGGCGGCTTCCGCGGGAAAGAGGGAAAGGTCGTCTCGGTGGACCGCGTCCATGGCACGGTCGTCATCGAGGGCATCACGATCGAGAAGGTCGACGAGAAGAAGGTCGCCCGGCCGCTGCACGCGTCGAACCTCCTGATCGTCCGGATGGACGACACGGATCCCTGGCGGCGACGAAAGTTCGAGGAGTGATTCGATCGTGAAGAAGCATCTGAAGCGGTTGCCGGCACCCCGGAGCTGGTCGATCCCGAGGAAGACGGATTTCTGGGTCGTCAAGCCTTCGCCCGGTCCTCACCCGATCGATACGAGCGTCCCGCTCGGGCTGATTCTCCGAGACATGCTGAAGGTGTGCGCGAACGCCCGGGAGGCGCGGCACATCCTGAACGACCGCGGCGTCCTCGTGGACGGGCGCGCGGTCACGGATCCGAAATTCCCAGTCGGCCTCATGGACGTCCTTTCGTTCGCGGCGACGAAGGCTCATTACCGAATGCTCGTCGATACACGCGGCCGGATGGCCCTCGTCCCGATTGACGAAGGAGACGCGAAGTGGAAGCTCTGCCGCGTCGAGGACAAGACCACGGTCCGGCGGGGCAAGACGCAGGTGAATCTCCATGACGGGCGGAACGTCCTCCTCGAGAAGGACGCGTACAAGACCGGGGCCACGCTGAAGCTCCACGTCCCGGAGCAGAAGGTCGTCGAGCACTACGAGCTCGGGAAAGGTGCGCCGGTTCTGGTGACGGGCGGCCAGCACGTCGGCGAGATTGCGCACGTCCTCGAGATTCAGCGAACGCGCAACCCGCGTGCGAACATCGTGACCTTCACCGAAGGCTTCTCGACGGACGCCGGCAAGGTGTTCGTCGTCGGCAAGGAGGCCCCGTCGATCCGAACGCCGGAGGTCTCGGCGATCTAGGTGGGACCATGGCGGGCATGCGCGACATCCGAATCGAGAAAGTCGTCGTCAACGTCGGCGTCGGCGAGGCCGGGGAGAAGCTCGTGAAGGCCCAGAAGGTCCTCGAGCTCGTGACGAAGCAGAAATCCGTGCAGACCCTGAGCCACCAAGCGGTGCGGGACTGGGGCGTCCGCCGGAACATGCCGATCGGGACGCGCGTCACCTTGCGGGGCGATCCGGCGGAGGCGTTCCTCGCGGAGGCCCTCTCGATCCGGAACAATCGCCTCCCCGGGTACAGCTTCGACTCGAACGGGAACTTCTCGTTCGGGATCCAGGACTACACCGACTTCCAGGGGATGAAGTACGACCCGGAGATCGGCGTGTTCGGGATGGACGTCAGCGTGAGCCTTCAGCGGCCCGGATGGCGCGTCGCCCGACGCTCGAACAAGACCCGCCGGATCCCGCGGCGACATCGCGTCTCGCGGGACGAGGGGATGCAATTCATGAAGGATCGCTTCAAGGTCGAGGTGGTCACCTGAACCGCACGAAGGACTTTGGTCGGAAGCGGGGTTGCCTGCGCTGCGGACGCAAGCGCGGCATCGTCCGCCGGTATGGGCTCCACCTCTGCCGGCAATGCTTCCGCGAGATTGCGTACGAGCTCGGCTTCCGGAAGTACAGCTGAGGGGACGCCATGCTGCAAGACGCTCTCAACGACGCCATGGTGACGATGCGGAACGCGGAGGCCGCCGGCAAGACGGACTGCGTCATCCGACCCGCGTCGAAGCTGATCGGCCGCGTGCTCAAGGTGATGCAGGAGCACGAGTACATCCGGTCGTTCGAATTCATCGAGGACGGTCGCGGGAACCTATACCGCGTGGCCCTCGTCGGCAGCATCAACAGCTGCGGCGTGATTAAGCCCCGGTTTGCCGTCAAGCGGACCGAGCTCGAGAAATGGGAAGCCCGGTACCTGCCCGCCCAAGACTTCGGCGTCCTGATCCTGACGACCACGGAAGGCGTGATCTCGCAGACCAAGGCGAAGCAGATCGGCGTGGGCGGCAAGCTCATCGCGTACGTGTACTGAGGTGAGGGATGCCGGTCGCGGGATTGCTGGAAGAGGTCGTCGAGATCCCGGACGGCGTGCAGCTCCGGGTCGACGGCGACTTCGTCGTCGTGACCGGCGGGGGCCACACCCTCCGGCGCCGTCTCTCTCACCCTCGCTTGCGGATCGACGTGAAAGGGGAGCAGGCGACGGTCCGGTGTGAGTACCCCCGACGGAAGGAGGCCGCGCTCCTCGGCACGTTCGCGGCCCATCTGAGGAACATGGTCGTCGGGGTCCGAGAGGGCTTCACGTACGAGATGAAGATCGTGTACAGTCACTTTCCGCTGAAGGCCACCGTGAAGGGTTCGGAGTTCGTCATCGAAAACTTCCTCGGAGAGAAGTTCCCGCGAAAGACGCGGATCGTCGGGGAAACGAAAGTCGAAGTCAACGGGGATCAGGTCCTCCTTACGGGCCCGGACGTCGAGGCGGTCGGCCAGACCGCGGCCAACATCGAGCTGGCGACGCGGATCCGCGGATTCGACCCTCGCATCTTCCAGGACGGCATCTACATCACGAAGAAGGCCGGGGAGGTGTGAGGATGGCGGAAGAGAAAGAACCGAAGACGGATGCCAAGACCGCGAAGAAGGCGAAAAAGACCGTCGTCCCCGAAGTGCCCGAACCCGAGCAGGCGCTCCCCACGGCGACCGAGATTCGCACCGCGAAGAAGGCCGAACTCATCGGCTGGTCCGAACGCTACGGTCTCAGTCAAGAAGGGAAAGCCGACGACCTCCGAAAGCGTCTCCACACGTTCATCGAGAAGGAGGAGGCCAAGAAAGCCGCGCCCGAAGAAGAAAAGCCCGCGCCTCCGAAGGCGGAAAAGAAGCCCAAAGAGAAGCCGAAGGAGAGAGCGAAGCCTCCGAAAGAGAAGAAAGGAAAGAAGGAAAAGGAAGCGGAGGAGGCCGAAGAAGAGGTCCACGAGCCGCGGGCGAAGCCCAAACTCGAACCGCACCTGAAGCGGCTTCTCGCGTTGCGATCCGCAAAGAACGTGGCGCGGCCCAAGTTCCGCCGCCAGGAGTGGTTCCGCTACCGGAAGTTCGGAGACGAGTGGCGAAAACCGCAGGGCGGTCAATCGAAACTCCGCCGCCACTTTGGGTACCGCTGGAACCTTCCGTCGATCGGATACCGCGGGCCGCGCGCCGTTCGCGGGCTCCATCCGAGCGGCTTCCAAGAAGTCCTCGTGCACAACGAACACCAGCTCGAAGGTCTTGATGCAGCGAAGCAGGCCGTGCGGATCGGGCACGCGGTCGGCACCCGAAAGCGCGAGATGATCGAGAAAGCCTGCAATGAAAAAGGCCTTCGCGTGCTGAACCGGATGGTGACCAAATGAGGTTCGACTACCAGAGGCGCCTCGCGGCATCGATCCTCGGCATCGGGATCAACCGGGTCTGGATCACCACGGACCCGAAGGTCCAGGACGACATCCTCGACGCGATCACCCGCGACGGCATTCGCAATCTCATCCGAAAAAACATCATCCAGAAGCGGCCGGTGCAGGGCGTCTCCCGCGGGCGAGCCCGACATCGGGCCGCGCAGCGGGCGAAAGGCCGACGCCGCGGGCATGGGAGCCGTAAGGGAGCCCTCAACGCGCGGACGCCGCAGAAGACCCGCTGGATCCAAATCATTCGGGGCATGCGTCGCCATCTGCGGGAGCTCCGCGACCAGGGACGGATCGATGCGGCGACCTACCGACGGTTCTACGGCCAATCCAAGGGCGGCATGTTCAAATCGAAGTCCCACCTGGACCAGCAGTTGCGCGCGGCCGGCGTGATCAAGGAGGCACCGAAGTGAAACAAGGACCCCATTACCGCGTCCCGTTCCGACGGCGGCGCGAAGGCCGCACGGACTACCGGTCGCGGGCGAAGCTCCTTCGGAGCGGCAAGCCGCGCGTCGTGGTCCGGAAGACGCTCAACCAGACGATCATCCAGTTCATCGTCGCGGACGCCGGCGGGGACCGGGTCGTCGCGACCGCGCAGTCGCTCGAGCTGAAGGAGCGCGGTTGGGCCGCGGGCACGGGCAACCTTCCAGCGGCATACCTGACCGGATACTTGGCCGGCAAGCGGGCGACCGCGAAGGGCGTGTCGGCGGCGATCCTCGACCTGGGGCTGCAACGGCCCTCGAAAGGCGGCCGTCTCTTCGCCGCCCTGCAAGGCCTGCTCGACTCTGGCGTCGCGGTCCCTCACAGCCCGGACGTGTTGCCATCGAAGGAGCGAGTTCGCGGCGCACACATCGGGGAATCGATCCCGACGCAATTCGACGCCGTGAAGGCGAAGCTGGAGGCGCCCTGATGCCGCAGCGGCGCGGGGGGCGCGGCCGCAAGCGGGAGGCCCGGGCCGCGAGGCCGGAGCGGAACCTCAGCGAGTGGGCGCCGAAGACGAAACTCGGCCGGCTCGTCCTCGCGGGCGAACTGACGACGCTCGGGGACGCGATCCGGACGGGCCTGCCGATCCGCGAACCGGAGATTGTGGACATCCTGCTCCCGGAGACCGAGGACGAGGTCCTGGACGTCAACATGGTCCAGCGGATGACCGACTCCGGTCGCCGGGTGAACTTCGTGATCACGTGCATCGTCGGAAACAAGGATGGCTT
>WNGH01011367.1_pt1 | contig 16381 bp, 17 predicted proteins | sample 5400631 | NCBI WGS metagenome assembly WNGH01 (sample SAMN13153373, study PRJNA577476) | soil metagenome | isolation source: 115 cm soil or saprolite under Garry oak tree replicate 1 | place: USA:California | collected 2016-06-15
AGGTCACCAGTATAGTGACGACGACACCTGCACCCAGCAATTCCAGTCTTGAACTAGTACCGCCATCGGGCTGCACCATGTTCACGGCGATGTTGAGCAGGATGGCGAATACTGCTAACAGCAAGGTGCTCAGAATCACCACTGACAGGAAGAGCCGACGCCGTATCGCTTCTTGTAACGTAAAGCGCATAATCAACAATAATCCCATAATCTCCCCCTGCATTTCTTTATTCGCGGCGACGCGATGCGTCGATGGTCTGCAAGAACAGTTGCTCCAGTGAGCGGTGATGCGCTGCTAGACTGTACAAGCGTGCCCCACACTCATGCACCACAGCGGCGACATCGGCAGCACCCTCCTCGTCCCGCACTTCAATCAGCAGAGAGCAAGGAGTGTCTCCATCCTGGCGCACGGCAAGAGCTACCAGGCCAAGTCGATGGAGCAATTCCTGGTTGATAGGGCTAACGCGCAACTCCAGCACCAGTGGTTCGTCGAAGAGCGCACGCGGCGCACCGACCTTCAAAATCCGCCCCTCGTTGATGATCGCCACCCGGTCGCACAGCGTCTCCACATCGGCAAGCTGGTGTGAGTTGAGGAAAATACTCATGCCCTCGGCCTTTAATTGCCGCAGCAGATCGCGCATGTCACGCTGACCTACCGGGTCAAGTCCGGAGACAAGCTCGTCGAGCAGCACCAGGTCTGGCCGGTTGATCAGAGCCTGAGCCAATCCAATGCGCTGCATCATGCCTTTAGAGAACGTTCCCAGCTTCTGGCGATCCCTGCCTGCCAATCCGACCAGGGCCAGCACCTCCCGGCAGCGTTTTTCTAGCACTGTTCCACGTAGACCATAGAGCCGACCATGAAATTCGAGAAACTCCTTTGCCTCTAGCCAGCGATGGAAACTGGGTAGTTCCGGTAAGTAGCCGATGCGCCTGCGGGCCTCTCTAGCGGAGACAGGCTGTCCGAAAATACGCACGCTCCCCTTTGTTGGCGCAACCAGCCCGGTGAGCATCTTCACCACCGTGCTCTTGCCCGCACCGTTCGGGCCCAGAAAGCCAAAAGCTTCGCCGCGATACATGGTGAAGCTCACATCCTCTACCGCCACCAGTTGTTTGTAGACCTTACGTAACCCTTTTACCTCTATTGCAGGCACTAAGTTGTCATTTCCCATACTAACTCATCCTCTTAGCAAGGGTGGGCCATTCCCACCCCCAATATGCATCAACCTAACGGAACGCTCGGCCCCTCGCGTAGGGGCTGACAATGACCAACTAGTACGGGTAGAAGCGGTAGAAGACCCAAGCGGCTTGCCTGTACCGATGACAAGGAGCTTCGGCTTGAGATGGCAGAGGTCTTCTTTCTCAGGAAGCTCAGCTTCTCTGCCTGTTTCTGGCGGTCTTTCCCCTTTCTCCTGTCGTCCCCGAAAGCACCTCAACCGTCATGCCTGTTCATGGGGCGGTGTTGTGCGGGGTAGGGGCCCTTGTGGCTGCCCGCCGTACCCATCGATGTGCCGCCATCGGTGCTCCTCATCCTCAACGGGCGGCCACAAGGGCCAAGACATTTCAAATACAAGACCATCTCGCTTTGTCATCCTGAGCGGAGCGAAGGATCTCTCTCCCGCGAGAGATCCTTCGCTCCGCTCAGGATGACACTCGTGAATCGGCTTCGTTTGACTCGCAAAACGTCTTCTTTGAAATGTCTTGGCCACAAGGGCCCCACACACAATCCCCCGGATTGCGTCCCCACATCCACGCCACTCCCGCCCCTACGCGTTTTCCTATTCGCTCCCAAAAAAACCTCCCTATTGTAAAGGGCCATTCCCACCCCCGCAGTCTTACTCATTATCAACGTAGCGAGTTGGCCGTATCCAGCAATTCTGTCGCGTTGCTCGTCGCCGTGGCTACCACATAGATGATACCATGCGTTTGCCAGAGTACCGCTCCCAGGCTCACAGAGTTATCTGTCAGCAGCACTCCCGGTGCTCCGTGAGCCGTGACATGCTGCGCATTGACCTGCGGCGGAATGGGCAGAGGAACCGTGCCGGTGTTCAGATCAATATCCCGCAGGAGCGTCTGCATCTGCGAAGACTTGCCGGGCAAGGAGATGAAGAAATCGCGCAGTTCTTTCAGCGAAGCATTACCGACTCCCTGCACCACAGGGCTAGAAATTTCTGCTACATAGAATGGAACCCCGCTGCATTGATTCACTGCATCGATTCCCGTGCCCTGAGGACAACTCTTGACGTAGTTGACCACGACACTCGGTTGGATGGTAATCGTATACGTCGCTCCGTTGAGCTGCGCCGGTATAGGCACAGCACCTTCTCCGTTCTGTTTCAGGAAAGCGCGTGCCTTCCCCACCCTGAAGACGAATGTCACCCGGCCACCGCTGTTGAGCGCGAAGCGCACCGTCTGGCCCACGCCCGGCGGCAGGTGGCTGGGCAGCAAGAGCGGAAAGTGAATGGCCTGCCTCACCTGAGCCTCGCTCATAGGTTGCAAGCCGGTATCAAAATCCTGCTGGTCTACATCACCGTATTTGGTGATATCAAGCACTAATGCCTGGGAGAAGTTCTGCGGATTGACATCCACGGGCTGGAACTGTTGCACCTGGAACAGCGCGAGGAATTGATTCGCTAGCGCGGAGGCATTCGGCAGCAGCAACAGGGCAATCAGGGCTGCGGCGACAACTGCTGCCAACCAGCCCACACGCCGCTGCTTTACGAAGTGGAGAGGACGTGCACTGCCCGGCTTCAGTAAGGCAAGCGTTTTTGTTCCGCGCCTGTTTTCACGCAGACCCTCTGCCTCGAGCCTGGCCTGCATTGCCGCCAACGCAGTCACAGTGAGCGGCAGCTCCCTTCCCCAGGGCCTAGCAGGGAGAACAGATTATACACATCTCGACTGCTGGCAGACGCGGCCGGCTCATCGGCGGCGCAGTCAGGGCAGGTCGCAATGTGGCCCAAGGCCTGCTCCCTCTCGTCAGCAGGCAACTCACCATCATGCAGGCTTACCAGTGTACCCATATCTAAACACTCATTATTCTGCTGTTGTTCTTGCTCGTTCATAATATTTCCTCCGAAACTCGCGTTCAGCTCGCGCCAGTAATGAGCCAACGGAAGCCGGGGCCACGCCGGTTGCCTGCGCGATTTCTGCATAACTCAAGCCGATACTCCGTAACAACAGATACGTTTGCTGCCGCTCAGGAAGTCCTGCCAGCACGTCCCGTACCAGTGCCGCTTGCTCAAGCGCGAGCACCTGCTGCTCAGGACTAGATTGTGCCCCATCACCCCCGACCTCCTGGATCGTTGTGTCTGCTGCCCGCTCCTCGTGGTGCGTGCGCCGCTGCTGGGCACGCAGGGCATTCAAACTTAAATTGGTTGCCACCCGGCACAGCCAGGCCCTCAGTTCTCCTGGGCTTGTAGCCTGCGGCGGCACGCGATAGAAGCGTAAAAACACCTCTTGCGCAATATCATCCGCTTCATCACTCCGGCCTGTACAGCGATAGGCCAGCGCATAGACCAGAGGATAATAGCGCGTAAATACGCCTTCAAACGACCCCTCGTCAGCTGAGGCAACGAGAGGCCTATGCTCTATATCTGACAACATCCTCTTTTCCTCAATCAAACCTGGCCCGTTGACCCGGCAGGTTCTTCTTCTCTCTTTCCCATCGATGGCACATATAAGACACCGCCCACTCCAGTTTTGTGACAGAACACCCGGCAATCATTCACAAGCCCATTCTCCCGCTCTTCTCCTCTGGTAGTCAGTACACTATGAACTGACGTGAGAAGGCCACAGGAACGTTCACAATAGCAGGCACTGCCAAAGGCCCCACAATGGCTTACACTGATAGGTTTTTTTGAGAGGGATATTTAGGAAGGCGCGTAGGCTCGTGCCTATCGACTGTGTAGCGAAAGAGGATAGGTTTTTTTGAGAGGGATATTAGGAACTCGCGTAGGGGCAGGGGAGGAGTGGAGCGGTGCGGGGGCCCTTGTGGCTGCCCGTCGTGCCTAGTGGATGGGCGCTCCCTTGGGCCCCTACGCGCTTGCTCCCCTATCTTATCTGACACTTCCCGCCATGAATGACGGGCGCTTTCCCGCGCCGATTAGGTAAGGTCAAGCTCATCCACAAAGGGCGTCAGGCCAACAGCACTTCTATCCCAGCGGGGTGCAGATTAACTTTGCGGTAAAGATATTTCCCGCGCTATCCTTGAGAGACCATGAAGTGTCGGTACAGGGATTGGCGGGCCAAGCGACCGATACTGGTTGGCTCTGACCAGGTGCCATTGTTCCGCTTTGAGGATTGATAAGAATGTCAGACGAATTACCGAAGGCCGTCCAACGTACCAGACCTTCAGAACTTGAAGCCACCTTCAGGACATAAGGACAAACATAATATCCATTGCTCTCCGGGCAACTCACCCCATCCCAGTATATTCCTGGGACCGCGCAGCTCCACCGCACACTTACGGGGTCCTCACCGCCTTTGAAGGTGAAGGTCAAGGTCGCTGATGCCGGACAGACGGTATTGGGAACAGCCATCGTCACCTGCTGCACTTGGCCTGGAGCTACGGCCAGCCCAGAAGCATGCCACGACGCTGCTCCTCTTCCTCTTCCTCTTTCCCTGATCCACCAGTTGACGGCTGCATCATACCTTCAGAATTCATGAGGTTGCTGGAATATGTCGGCGTATCCATCGTGACACTGAGTGCATGTCCACACTGAGCACAAAATCGTGCGTTTTCGGGCAGGGCTGTTCCACAGTTTTGGCAGCGTAGCATGTCGGTTCTCCTTCATCATATCGAGTCCCTAACAAGCTCTAGAAGCATTCTCTGTGTCCAATTGTTTACCTCATAAAGTATACGCAATAGTTCTGCACTTTTCAATCGATTACAGGTTATCTAAAAAGAGGCTTTGAGAGATCCGTCAACATACTGAGGAAGACCATTAAAGAACGAGAAAAGAGACATTTGCTGCCTCTTCAGGCCAGAGAGGACATCTCCAGCCCTTAGCACGGAGACTGGAGATGCCTTGGTAGCCGACTGCATGCCTCATTCCCGGTCCGATGGAACCATACCTTGACTACGCCTGATGTTGGGACTTAATGTAGCTCACTGTCTCATCGAGTTCGCGCAGGAACTGCTCGACACTGTAGTTGATGCCGTGCAGGTACGCGCTAAAGCCGACGACGACGCTGGTCACCGCTGAGGCTTCCTGGATCTGGGTGTCATCCATGCCGCTGAGCCGTAACTGCTCAGTATGGAAGGGGGTTCAATATGGGCAGTGGATGGCTGCCGCCACCCCGAAAGCCACGAGGGCTTTGTCGCGTGCACTCAGCTTGCTGTCACTGAGGACCCACGCGACGAGGCCCCATTGATGCTCCAGCTGCGGGTCCGGTAGTCCACTGAGCCACTGTGGCACCGAGCCGAACGCTTGAGTAATCTGGTTGAGAATCTCCTCTCTCGTCATGTCGTTTTTCTCCTTTCCCCTCTGCACCAGAGGGGGAGAAGTATAATCGGACCAGGACCATGGGGCAGAGAGAATGTACCGCTTTTAGTATAGCCTGCTCAACAAAAAAACGCAACTGTAGAACGGACTCTTCACATGTTGTTGATGGATAATTAGAAAGGCTCACTTACTTGGGGATGAGCCTTTCTAATGGCTCATGTCCCATTGTGGTGCAGCGGATAGTTGAAGAGTTTTTCTAAGCAACTCTCTGAGCCCATCTTTGAAGCGAAATCCATCGGTAAGCTCATCTTGCATCTGAGTTGTACAATAAGCCTAAAGTCAAGAACAATCAGGTCGGACATTCGTTGCAAAGCCAGTCAGGAAAGGACCAATACCCGTGAACGAAGCTCAGATCAGCCGGTACATCACCGAGACGTTTGAGGGTGTGGATGTTGTGGTCGCTTCGGGCGACAGCTTCTTCTTCTACAACCCGGATAGTAACTTACCGCCGGATCACAGGTTTCCGTTTGTGACGATTGTGACAAGCGATATCTATGACCAGTTCTCCAACCTCAACCGCCCGTCGGTCTTTCGATTGAACATCGGCATCGGCAAGCAGACGTTTCGCTCGCTCTTCGGCGAGCCCTCGCTCCCTTCCGGCGGGGACAGCGCGGCTGAAAGCGGCGATAACTCGAGCGACTACGACTTCACCGCCCTGGATCAGCTGATGCCTCACCCCGTGTATGGCCGGATGTACTGGGTGTGCGTGCTCAACCCCAGCGACGAGACTTTTGAAACGAAAGTGCGGCCGAGGCTTACCGAGGCTTATGAACTGGCGGTGAGCAAGTACAAGAGACAGGCAGCCCGCAGATAAGCCCCAACCCCCGTTCGGGAGCTGCACCCACAGGACACGTTATGGTTCAAACAGAGCGCCGCAGTCGCAGATATGCGTCAAAGCCAGAGCGTTACCACGTTCAGGCACAGCTCTCAAACAGCTTTACAGACCAACTTCTGGACAGTTTATGCGCCACCAGGGAGGACAAAACCGTTGTCAAATCACAGATTAGCTCATCAAGCCAGGGAGCAGGAAATAGTAGAGCAGCCCGACGATAATCAACCAGCCTAGCAGCACTAGCGTCCAGCCCATATTGTGGCGAATGACCTGACCTTCGTCGCGTACATACTTGCTGGTTGAGACGCCGACGCTGGCTGTCTGGGGCGCAACTGGTTTGCCGACTTCCGCACCGACCGAGTTCAGCGTTGGGAAAAGCAGCAAAGGGAAACCCAGTAGCTTGCCTACCTGAAACTGCACCAGGCCAAAAAGGCTGTTGGCGGAAGTGTTGCTCCCCGAAAGCGCCACTCCGATCCAGCCCAGGATCGGCGCGAGCAGGATAAACCAGGGCCCTACCTTCGAGAAGCCCGTGGCCAGCGACGCACCCATGCCCGAGTAGTTAAAGACAAAGGCCAGACCGAAGATAAAGACGCCAACCAGCAGCGCACCCCACATCTGGCGGAAGGTCTCGCGGAAGACCGTGCCTAGCAGGGAAAAGCTCGGGCGGATAAACGCCAGCATGATCAACCAGGAAACCAGGATAGAGGTTCCGCCAATGAACGGGGTGAAGGTGAACGCCACATTCGTGGATTTGTGGTTGATGGAAGAAGTGGCCAGCACCTTGAAGCTAAACCAACTCACCTTCGGCAAGGGAGACCACGGGCCAGTCCACAGTACAACGACCACGATCAGGATCAGGAAAGGAAGGAAGGCGGCCCAAATAGAATGCCGCTCCGAGGACTCGCCAATGCTCGCGGTCATTCGGGCTTGCTGCTCCTCTGCGCTGAGTACTTCGCCGCCATAGCCCAGCACTGTTTTGGGCTGCCAGACCTTCAACAACAGAAGCAGCACCGCAAAGCAGACCAGCGCGCCGGCGACATCCGGGAGGTAGGGTCCCAGGAATTGCGACACGGGCAACTGCCCCGCGATATAGGCCAGCGACCCCACCAGAGCCAGCGGCCAGCCCTCGCGAAAGCCCTTCCAACCAGTAACCAGATAGATGAGAATCCAGGGTGGCAGCAGCGCCAGCACAGCGACCTCTCGGCCTACCGAGGCCGAGAGGGTCAACAATCCCAATCCGGTGACAGCAGACAGCGCGATAATCGGCGCTCCCAGCGCGCCGTAGGAGACCGGGGCGTTGTTGGCGATCGCCGCCACACGGATGGCATCCAGCTCAATGACGCCGAGCGCGACCAGAATCGGCGCGATCACGGCCCAGGGATAGCCGAAACCGACCAACCCTTCCAGCAGCGCGCCCAAGGCCCAGGCCAGTAGAATCGCTTGCACGCGTACATCTGCTGTAGCCTGCCTGATCAGCCAGTTTTTGAGGGTATCGAAGAGACCAGCGAGCCTGAGGGTGTTGAAGATAATCAACCCCCAGATTCGCATCATCTCCCCTCTTTCATGTGGTTTCTTTTGCGCTTTGCTTTCTACCCACCTCATTTTCCTACACTTCATACTTGCTTTGCACCCACTCGGTCCAGGTGATTCGCCCACGCACCGGCTGATCAGGGCAGGTATTATAGCCACGACGGAAGCCCTGTGCGACTTTACCTGGCACATGGAAAGGAAGCACACGGCGATGCATCCCGCGGAGTTTCAACCACCTATACACCATCTCACCTGCCGTCAGTACTTCTGGGCCGCCCAGCTCAGCCAGGCGACCACATGGCCCAGCGACCACGATCTCACATAAACGGCTGGCAACCTCACTTTCGGCTATTGACTGGCATCGGAGATCGGTGGGCAGGAGCGTCACCAACGGCACCTTTGTCGCCGCCTGAAAGAAGAGATCGACCAGGTAGTGGAACTGCGTGGCTCTGAGGAGAGACCAGGGGATGCCGCTCTTCTGGACCAACTCTTCGGCGGCAAGCTTTGCGCGGTAGTAATCATAGGGAATGCGATCGATCCCGACAATCGAAATATAGATCACGTGAGCAACGCCAGCGGCACGGGCCTTTTCGAGCAAGAACCGCGTCCCGCCTACGTCGATCTGCCGTGTGTGTTTGAATGGGCTGCTTGCCGCGTGTACCACCACGTCGATCCCAGTCACCGCATCAGCTATCCCTTGACCCGTTTCGAGATCAGCCTGCGCCCATTCCGTCGTGGAGAGCACATTTAGAGGCTGTCGCTTACGACTCATAATACGCACACTATAGCCAGTTGCAGTCAGTTCTTTTGCTACTTGGCGGCCCAGCATCCCAGCGCCACCAGTAACCAGCACTTTCGTCATAGAAGTCTCCACGTTACTTTCATACCCATATGTGTAAACTTTGGAATTAAGCTGTTGATTTCTTTGTAATTACTCTGTTGATGAGGTTTTTTCACATAACGGTATAAGGTAGCGCGGGAGATCCCAAGTGCGGCACACATTTCTGGTATGGAATGACTCTGATCAGCAAACATCCGCCGAGCCAGTGCCACTTTTCCGTTGGTCTTGAGCTTTCTTGGTCGCCCGCCCACACGTCCCCTGGCTCTTGCCGCGGCTAATCCGGCATTGGTACGCTCCCGAATCAAATCACGCTCAAATTCAGCCAGCTCTTCCTTTTGTCTCATGTTTGCCGTCAACGGCCCGACCTTTTGAGATTCTGATGCAAGTTATGTGGAATTTGCAAAATTCTCACATAACTTGCATTATGTGGACTACGAGCGCCTTCCTATTGAAGAGTTTTCAGAGAATAGCGGGAGTATTCCACATAATTATGAGATAAGTTTTGAGATTCGTCAAGGGGAATCTCGCGCTTGTGGAGACGGTGAGTTGCAAGGCGTGAAAAGCTGAGCAATCTGTCTCATGAAACGGCCGTAATTGAGATCCCTTTGCTCGCCTCACGTACTTCGGAGAAGCCGTTCTCAAAGCAGCCATGGGACCCGAGCCGAGAGTTGCATCATCTCGAAACATACGACAAGTACACCAAATAAATGGGAATATCAATGCCTGCATGGAAAATTGCAGGCGCGAGAATGCTCTCAGATTTTTGCATCAGATAGCCCAGGATCAATCCCTGGATCAACGCGACAGCGAGAAAAATCGGCAGACTTCGACTATACTGGACTTGGACATGGAACGAGGTGAAGATGATGGCTGCGAGCAGATTAGAAGAGAATGGCCCCAAAAACCTCCCATACTTTTTCAGGAAGAGCCCTCTGAACCATAATTCCTCTCGGAGACCGTTGCAGAAAGAACACCAGAAAGCCGATGATGCTGACAAGAAGCCACACCCAACTCCTCTGCTTATTGAGAAAGAGAGCATTCAAGCTGCTTCCCGATGCTTTTGTGAGAAGGATGATCGGGAGAACCAGGCTCAGCGTGCCGAACACCTGAGCGAGAACAGTCCCCAGAACGGTGGAAGCGAGTGGATTATTCACGCTGGGAGTCTCGTGCAGAATGTCATGAATGAACCACTGTTGAAGCGGACTGATCGAAACATCCCCCGCAAAACCTGCGACCGTGAAGACAAAAAAGGCGAAGGGAATCTCCCAGTATCTCTGAAGGCTTCGGCTCCTCCTTGTGAGGATGGCGACCGTGAGGAGCAGAGCAGCGAGACCGAACAGAAAGGCATCCTCAAAGATGCCTGGAGGGATCAACGAGACGCTTGCTCGATAGGCAAAGCCCGCAGCTAAACAGAACACGACGAGGACGGAACGCGAGATGAGGCTTGTAGATTCCTTGGTGACAATCCCATTGTTAGTCATCAGACCTCTCCTTTTGTATCGCCGCCATCTCGGCGGCCCGAACAAGCCAGCCGAGGTACTGGCAAGGCATCTGGCAACACAAGCGCAAGGGGCGAGCACGGCCACGATTCGCCCTCATTGTTCACGGACGGCTCGCGTCGGCTGTCTTTCCACTGCTCCGTTCCCTCTTTTCACTCACTCACTCCTGTGTGTTGAGACAGGTGTTTTGTGTCGCAGCAAACGAACGATTTTGACACAGCTCAACCTTACCTGATCGACACCTGATTCGAGATTCTCGATCAATTGAATCCAATGATGAGATTCTCGCGGGCTGTCTCAACCACTTCTTTCGTTACCACGGCAAGCTCGTTCGCTTTTAAAATATGCTCCACCTGCATCATGAGCCGCTCAATCAAGCGAATATTCCCTCTGGTGATGCGAAGAATCGCGGCAACAGCTTCCTGATCGGTAAAATCGTCTGAGTGGGCGCACACACGATGACTCCAACGTTGATCGAGAAAAAAGCGCGTCTCCACCTCAGACAACGGCTCCATCTCATGAGCGAAACCGATCCGCGAGTAGAGTTGCGGTGCTCGCGCCAGGCGCTTCTCCAGTCCGGGCATGCCGAGCAAAATCAAGCCAAACCTCCCTCTATCGTCAATATCGCGTATTTGCTCTAAACCTGCGTCTTTGAGGCGGTTGGCTTCATCGACAATCAAGAGCTCGATAAGATGCGAAAAGCGACGCGTGATCAAAAAGTCTTCTTTGCCCTGGTGGCGCTGATTGGCCGCCTCAACCAGATACGAAAAGGCAGCGAATAAGGTCATCACCTCGCGTTCGATGCGCCCTGGAGAAGCAGAAACCGGGGGCGTATAGAACACCGTTCGACAATCCAGGAGAGGAGCTTCCAATGGGGCAGAAGCGAAGGTAAAAGCGCTCAATCTTGCCACGACCGCGAGGAATACCAACCTGTGAGAAGATGAGCTCGATCGGCAAATCAGCAGCCACCTGTTCCATATGCTTGGAGGTGAAATCTGAGCCGTGGTCGGTGTAGAAGACCGTCGGAAGACCATACGCATGCCAGCGAGGGTCTTCTTTGCGCCAGATCGCTTGACGAAGAGCGAGTGCGGTGGTCAGCGCGGTTGATTCTTGAAAGCTGAGCCGATAGCCGACGATCATTCGGCTGTAGTCATCTTCAATCGCGGTGAGCCAGGGCTTGGCGGGAGTGCCTGTTTCATCAAGCAACAAGACATCCAGTGGGGTATGATCCGCTTGCCACATAGCGTTGGCATGGGTAGCTTCTCGCCGATAGAGGAGGTCAAATTCTTCTTGGTACGCGGCTGCTCCCTGGTGTGCAAAGGTCACCAGGGCCGGATCAAGACCTTTGATGATGTGGCGAACGCGATCATAACTGGGAGGTTTCCACCCTTGTTCCTGGGCGATAGCGGTGACCTGACGATGAATGGCGGCCATCGATCGTGGAGGTTTTTGTAAGGCCAGCCCCTCAATCAACTGGATCGCGGTCTCTGGCAGCTTGCGAGACTTTCCTTTATCTGAGCGTGCGACGTTATTTGCCAGCCCTGCCAGGCCCTTCTCTCGATAGCGTTTGATCCAGAGCTGTACCGTACTGGGTGCAATTTGAGAGGTACGCGCCACCTGCGCCCGAGAGACCCCTTCTTCGAGAGCAGGGCGGATGATGGTAAAACGTTCCAAGGCTTGCGTTCTTTGAGCCTCAGTAAGCGCCGTGAGTGGTAAAAACGGTTCTGCCATGACACGTTCCTTCTCGTACGAAGGGAGCCAACAACACCATCTACCTTTAGTATATCTGATCATCAGAGTAATTGCAAAGAAATCAACAGCTTAATTCCAAAATTTACAGCATGAGACCCCGTTACGTCTGGGCTGAAATAGCTGTCAGATTATACTTTTTCACAGAATAAGTATTTATGTTATAGGCTTGACAAAAACGCAAGTGATGGTTATCCTTTATGAGATGGACAATACAATGCAGTAACGTTTTTTCAATTTTCCTTCCTTGCGACTTCACCGGTAGGACTCCGCTATTTTGACAGATTGTAGTGTACATAAGTAGGCAGTAGTTTATCCCGAACCTGCGCTTCAGAGCAGCATTGTCACAACTGGCTCACGCAGGTGATCTATCTAATGGAAAGCCAGCCATAGTTCTTTCATGCGAGATGGAGTGTGGGAGGGGCAGCGATTCGTCTGCCACACTCCATGTGATCCGCGATGTGAGGCGTTTCATTTTGATCTCAAAAGGAGAAATTCATACTATGAGCACGAGCACAATCACCACAAAAGATGGAACCACGATCTATTACAAGGACTGGGGCACGGGGCAGCCCGTCGTCTTCAGCCATGGTTGGCCGCTCAATGCCGACGCTTGGGATGACCAGTTACTCTTCGTGGCCTCCAATGGCTATCGTGCCATCGCCCATGACCGTCGCGGCCACGGGCGATCCAGCCAGCCCTGGGACGGCAACGACATGGATACCTACGCCGACGATCTCGCGGAACTCATCGAAACGCTCGATCTGAAAGACGCGGTCCTGGTCGGCCATTCCACCGGCGGCGGGGAGGTGGCCCGCTACATCGGACGCCATGGCACCTCACGCCTCGCCAAGGCCGTGCTGGTGGGCGCGGTGCCGCCGCTGATGCTCAAGACAGAGTCCAATCCAGGCGGTCTGCCCATCGAAGCATTCGACCAAATCCGCACCGGCGTCACCGCGGACCGCTCGCAGTTCTACAAGGATCTCAGCGTACCCTTCTTCGGCGCCAATCGGCCGGGCTCCAAGGTCTCCCAAGGCATTCTGGACGCGTTCTGGCTGTGGTCGATGCAGGTCGGTCTCAAAGCCGCATTCGACTGCATCAAGGCCTTCTCCGAGACGGACCAGACCGAAGACCTCAAGCAGTTCGACATCCCGACGCTGATCATCCACGGCGACGACGACCAGATCGTGCCAATCGGCGACTCGGCCTTGCTCTCCTCCAAGCTCGTCAAGGATGCCACCTTGAAGGTCTATCCAGGCGCGCCCCACGGCCTGACCTTCACGCGCAAGGAGCAGTTCAACGCCGACCTGCTGGCCTTCTTGAGGTCTTAGACGTGGGAGCGCGGCGAAGCGTCGTTCCGCTCTGAGAGTATGGACGGGAGCCTTGAAAGCTTCGCTGGGATGCGCGCAGACGTCTTGTTGCTGGGCGGTGCGAAAAGTCCAGCGTTTTTGCGTGACGTCCTCGATGCTCTCAACCACACGTTGCCACATGTCAAGCGGATCGAGTACCCCAATTTCGATCATAGCGTGCCGAATCAGAGCAGGCCAAACCAGAAAGGCCCAGAGCGCATCGCTGGCGACCTGCGAGCATTTTTTAGCCAGTCCTGATGAGGCAGGCAGCGTCTCGCTGGAGAGCAAAGCCGGCCTTTTCACCGTGGCCTCACATACCTCGTCTTTCGCTCGGCCTCCGCGATGGGCAGGGGCAGAAGAGTGGTCACACCCCGTTTTTGGGTGTGATGTACCTCATCCCAAAGAACTCGGGCACCAAGCTGATGAAGAGGATGATCCAGAAGGCATCTGAGTACACATTCCAGCCGAATGAGGTGACGCCCAGCAGATTCAAGACGCCCACCAGACTCAGAAGTGGGAGGAGGATGCCATCAATCTTGCAGTGCGTTCGGCCACAGCTTCGCCCATTCAGATAACACGCCACGCCCATCCATGCGGTGGCCATCGTCAGGATGACTCCGGTAAGAGTGGTTGGAAGCTGATGCCCATTCCACACACTCGTGGCGAAAATGACGACCCCGACGGGCAGGCACCAGATCCACAGCGCTGCTGGTGTGCATACTAAGTCCCGGCTTTTGGGGGTTGAGGAACTATTCCTACCAGACATACCATCCCTCCTTGACACTTGCATGTCTATCGCTTCCTGAATCAGTATTGCTCATCGTTTCGTGCTTGTGGTCTTTCTTCATTCCTCTCATGCGGGCTCTCCTCTGTTGATTGGTTGACCACGATCTTGGAGGTCAACGAGGGTCACGACGACACGCGTCCAGATTCCCTTGTCGTCTGGCTGCTCTTGCACCTGACGCACGAGTTCAAACAAGCGTTCGCGCAGGGCGACGAGATCCGCCTCCGACAAGCGCACCGTAGCCCGCTGGAGCGTGATCTCTCGTCGTTCCCCTGCTTCCTTGGCCATACTTGCCGCGGTAATATCGGCCCGTGTGGCCTCAAGCATGGCACCGAGAAAATCAGCGAACTCAAGAGGGGTAGCCTCGTCGCCGGGTGGCTCAACGGGCGTTGGTCGGTACACCCGTTCGACCTTGCCCCCCGGAAGGCGGCGGTACTCCCCAATCTCAATCAGCCCGGCCTGTTCGAGTTGGGCAAGGTGGTAGTAGAGCCGGTCAGGTGCCATGCCGGCCCACTCTGCCAGTTCTTTGGCGGATTGGGGTCGCCCCCACAGACATTCGAGCAAGCGAATCCGCATGGGGTCCGCCAGTGCTCGATGTACAGATCGCAGTCCAGGATGTTGATGCTTCGTCATATATTGTATTATATTCCAATCGGTGAGAAAAAATCAAGTAGGCAGGATGGGCGAGTTTTATCACAAGGGACAGAAGCGAGCCATCTGAGCGAGGCTATCTGTGGCAGGGGAAGTCGAGTTGAAGCGGTGTATTCGCCCCTGCGACTTTTCGAGCAGCGAGGAATACAGGGGGAACGCATGCCCATCAAACCTTTGCTTTTATTACTTTATCATAAGGATGAGAGTATACGTCTTGCTGCAATAAAGGTATTAGAAACGCAGAGTGAACGGGTACCGCTTGAGCCACTTGTAGAATTGTTAGGCGATGAAGATAAGGATGTGCGTGATGTAGTTCTTCGAATCTTGAAGAAGGTCGCTCCTAGTGTATCTCCTGGTCGCAGATAGGCCAGCGCCTCTGTGAGTCCTTTCCGCTCTGCCTTCGACCCAGTCATCTTGTCCACAAACCATTTGTCACACCCCGCTTCTTTGAGTGCATCAATCTGCAATTCCTCGTTTTGCTCCTGTTTGGAGACACGAACATACCCAATCTTCATAAACTCTTCCTTTTGTCTCAGGTTTCCCGTCAACGGCCCGACCTTTTGAGATTCTGATATATGTTATGTGGAATTTGGAAAATTCTCACATAACTTGCATTATGTGGACTACGAGCGCCTTCCTTTTGAAGAGCTTTCAGGAGACAGCGAGAGTATTCCACATAATTATGAGATAAGTTTTGAGATTCGTCAAGATGAATCTCACGCTTGTGGAGACTGTGAGTTGCGAGGTGTGAAAAACAGAGCAATGTGTCTCAAGAAACGGTCGAATATGATACTCATCACTGTTCCCTGAGTGGGCTTTCGTGAGAGACCGAAACATTCATTTTCAGGAATATGCCTTGACAAGTATATTCCTTTTCGGGTATACTAGAACCATGAAAACACTTTGGACTGCTCTGATGGAGCCAAACCGCCTCCACATTGTCGAACTGTTGCGTGATGGCCCTCTGACCGTAGGCCAGATCACCCAGCGGCTGGGAATACAGCAACCGCAGGTGTCGAAGCACCTCAAGGTTCTGAGCGAGGCTGCCATTGTGGAGGTCCAGCCGCAGGCCAACCGGAGGATTTATCAGCTGAGGCGCGAACCGTTCCAGGAGTTGGAGTCCTGGCTACAATCTTTTCGTCGCCTCTGGGAAGAACGCTTCGATCGTCTGGACGACTACCTCCTGGAAGTGCAGGCCACCGAGCAATACACCAACAACCGAAGTGAGGACACCAATGTTTGATGACCACTCGCTGATCCCTCGTGTTGGGGAACAGGAAGTTATCGTGCAACGGCAATTCAGCGCACCCCGCACGCTGCTGTTTCAGGTGTTCACCCAGCCGGAGCATCTCAAGCGCTGGTGGGCGCCACCGCCGTTCACCGTTCCCGTTTGTACCATCGACTTGCGGCCTGGTGGCATCTGGCACTACTGCTTGCGTTCGCCGGAGGGTCAAGATCAGTGGGCGCGCAGCGTGTACCGCGAGATCGTACCGCCGGAGAAGCTGGTCTACACCACGACCTTCGCCGATGAACATGCCAATCCCATCGAGGGGATGCCCGAGCACCTGACCACCGTGATCCTCACGGAAGAGGCTGGTAAAACGAGAGTGATTGCTCGTGTCCAATTCGCGAGCGCAGCGGCGCT
>WNGH01002882.1_pt1 | contig 16378 bp, 15 predicted proteins | sample 5400631 | NCBI WGS metagenome assembly WNGH01 (sample SAMN13153373, study PRJNA577476) | soil metagenome | isolation source: 115 cm soil or saprolite under Garry oak tree replicate 1 | place: USA:California | collected 2016-06-15
CGCCGAGGTCGAGGCCATCAAGGCGGTCAGCGCCGCGACCGAGCGGGTCTCCAGCGGCAGGCGCGCCCTCGACGTCGCACTGGCGGAGGAGCGGGCCACCGCGCGCGGCCTGGCCCCGTTCGCCGCCCGGGAACTGCTGAACGTGCTGAAGTGCCCGCCCGGCCTGGCCTGGCCCGCGCAGGAGGCGGACTGGTCCGGTGACGGCCTACCCGGTGCGGTCGTCGACGTGCACGAGGCGATCCTCGAGGCTACCCGTGACCTCACGCCGACCGAGACGTCGCTGAAGATGTCCACCACCCGGCTGACCCGGGCGCTGGAGGATCTGCAGGCCCAGCTGACCGCGGCCGGGCAGGACTACCATCCCGAGTGGGACGGCGCCGACGGCGTCATCGTCGTCCGCATCGCCGATGAGCAGGGCCCGCTGCCGGTCGCCGCGTTCTCGGAGCGCATCGCGGCCGCCCGCCGCGACCAGCAACTGCTGCTGACCGAGTCCGAGCAGCGGATCCTCGAAGACGCGCTGCTGGCCAGGCTCGCCCAGCAGATCCACGAGCGGACCGTGGACGCCAGGGACCTGATCGGCCGGATGAACACCGAGATGCGGTCCAGGAAGATGTCCTCGGGCAAGACGGTCGGCGTGCGGTGGCTGCTGGCCGACGGGCTCGACGACGAGCAGCGCGCGGTGTGCGGGCTGCTCGACGCCGACGCCTCCCGGCTCACTCCGGACTCTCTCGCCCGGATGCGCGGCCATTTCGCGGCGCAGATCAAGACCGCTCGGGCCCGGCACCGCGAGCTCCCCTACCGGGAGCTGCTCGCCCAGGTGCTTGACTACCGCCGCTGGCGGCAGTTCGTGTTCCAGATGGTCAGCCCCGAGGGCAGCGAGGAGAAGCTGACCCGCGCCCGGCACAGCCGGCTGTCCGGCGGCGAGCAGTCGGTCTCCTTGCACCTGCCGCTGTTCGCCGCCGCACACGCGATGCTGAACTCGGCGTATCCGCACGCACCGCGCCTGCTCGCCCTCGACGAGGCGTTCGCCGGGGTGGACGACACCGGCCGCGGCGAGCTGATGGGCCTGGCCGCGCAGTTCGATCTGGACCTGTTCATGACGGGCTACGACCTGTGGGCGACGCAGGCCGCCGTTCGCGGCGCCGCCCACTACGACCTGGCCCACTCTCCCATCCAGCACACCGTCAGCGCGCTGCTCATGGTGTGGGACGGAGCGGAGCTCCTCGCCGACGAGGCGGGCGACCTGTCCGCCGCGCTCGGATCGCCCGGCACCCGGCGGCCGGTCACCGCCGCGGTATGAGCAGACCGTGGCCGAGGATCTGACGGCGCTGCCGGACACGAAGTTGTCGGGCACGCCCGGGGCCTAGTCGACCCTATCCGGCTTGCCGACGCGCCGTAGGCATTCTCGCTTCCGCTGCATGCACGCCCGGCGGTTCTATCAGTCAGGTGCGGTATGCGTCTCGCCGGTGCCGGATGGAGTGGATCTCTACGGTGTGCTTGTCCTCGTTGATGCGGTAGATGATCCGGTAGGTCCCGCGCCGTGCGGAGTGGTAGCCGTCGAAGGGTTCATCCAGTGACTTGCCGGCGCGATGCGGGTTGGTAGTCAGCGGCCCGTCGATGGTCTCCATGGCGGCGGCGGCGATGTCGAGCGGCAGATTCTCGTGCAGGTTACGCCGGGCCTGCCGGGAGAAAATGACCGTGTACGGCGGTACGGCCTCTGACCCGGGGATTTGCGGATCGCCGGTCACGATGTTCTGCGACGCCGCTCGAGCTCGGCGCGGACCTGCCCGGCGTCGAAGGTATCGCCGACGGCGAAGTCTTCGCGGGACTGGCGCAGGTCGGCGAGCGTCTCGTCATCGCTGAGGATGTCGAGGGTCTCTTGCATGGACTCGTATTCGGCGACGGAGATGAGCATGACATCGGCGCGGCCGTTGCGGGTGATGGTGAAGTGGTCGTGCTCGCGGGCGACTCGGTCGGCGAGTTCGGCTATCCGGGCCTTGGCTTCCGTGATAGGGATGGTCTCCATAGAAGCCAGTATAGGAACCGGTCATAATCCTGGCCAGTATAGAGGCCTTATATCTCTCTGGTGTGGCTGACATCCCTGGGGCGAGCGGTAGGCCGGCACCGCTCGCCGACGGTAGTTACCCCGGATCTGCCTCGGAGAGTGCTTGTTCGTATGCGCGCACGGTCGCGATGAAGGCGGCTCGCTGCGCCGGGTGTGAGCCAGGCAAGCCGCGTATTAGGGTCCAAAGCCCCTGCCGTCACGATGCCGGACAGCGAGACGATTCGGACCAGCACGGCTTGATAACGCTAGGAGCAGCCACGCAGGCTGCCTTGGACGGGAGCAGACGATGGCAGCATTTGAGGTAGCAGACCTGTCGGCGCTGGAGATCCTGGACTCGCGCGGCCGGCCGACGCTGGCGGTGACCGTGCGGCTGGCGGACGGGACGACGGCGCGGGCCGGGGTACCTTCCGGTGCTTCGACCGGGTCCCGGGAAGCGGTGGAACGCCGTGACGGCGACCCGGCCCGGTACGAGGGGAAGGGCGTGCTCGGGGCGGTAGCGTCCGTCAACACCGAGCTGGCCGACCTGCTCCGCGGCCGTTCCTGGGCCTCGCTGGCCGAAGCGGACCAGGCCATGATCGACCTCGACGGCACTGCGAACAAGAGCAGGCTGGGCGCCAACGCCACTGTGGGCACCTCGATGGCGCTCGCCCGGGGACTGGCGGCCTCGGCCGGAGTGTCGCTGTGGCAGTGGCTCACACCGGAAGGTGTCACGCCGTCCCTGCCGGTCCCGCACTTCAACGTGCTCAACGGCGGCGTGCACGCGCCTAACCAGCTGGACTTCCAGGAGTTCATGGTCGCGCCGGTCGGTGCCCCCTCGATGGCCGAAGCGGTCCGCGCGGGCGCCGAGGTCTACGCCGCGCTGCGCCGCGAGCTGTCGAGCCGCAAGCTATCGACCGGCCTGGGCGATGAGGGCGGCTTCGCCCCCGAGATCACCGAGCCAGAAGAGGTGCTGCGGCTGCTGGTCCGGGCCATCTCCGACGCCGGCTACAAGGCCGGCGCCGACGGGGTGTCCATCGCCCTGGACCCCGCGGCTTCGGAGTTCCGCCAGCCCGACGGCCGCTACCGGGTGGCCGGCGACCTGCTGTCCAGCAGCGACATGATCGGCCGCTACGCGGCCATCACCGAGCAGTTCCCGGTGCACTCGATCGAGGACGGCCTCGGCGAGGACGACGAAGACGGCTGGATCGCGCTCACCACCCGCATCGGCGAGACCACGGAGCTAGTCGGCGACGACATCTTCTGCACCAACCCGGCCATCATCACCCGCGGCATCGCCCGCGGCATCGGCAACGCAGCGCTGATCAAACTCAACCAGATCGGCACGGTGACCGAGACCCTGCAGGCCATGGCCATCTGCCGCCAGGCCGGCTACCGGCAGTTCGTGTCGCACCGGTCCGGAGAAACCGAGGATCACTTCATCGCCGACCTGGCCGTCGGCACCGGCTGCGGCCACCTGAAGACCGGTGCTCCGGCCCGCGGCGAGCGCGTGGCGAAATACAACCGGCTGATGGAAATCGCCGCCAGCACGCCCGGCCTTCGCTACGGCATGCCAGAGAGCTGACAATCGCCAGGATAGCGTGCCTCCGCGGCCGCCAGCAGGACGGCGCTGACGACTCCGGCGGCTGGGTATCCTGATCGGGTCACGCGATGAAGCTGGCGTAGTGCCGGGACACAGGCGTTCCGGGCTGATGGTCTCCTGCCTGCTTCGGCGTCAGGGATGCTGCGCATGCCGGCGGAGGCCGTGCTCGAGTGGGATGATGCCTGGGCTGCGGCGCTAACCAAGCGCATCAGTCATCGCAATGCTCTCCATGGACGCTGCGACCGCTCAGGCCACAGCGAAGCGATGGAGGGACAAGTGATGAGCCTGAGCGCGTGGGAGCAGCGGGCCCTGGACTCGATCAAGGACGGTCTGGCTAGCTCCGACCCCACGCTGGCCGCGCGGCTGACCATGTTCACCCGGCTGGTATCGGGCGAGGAGATGTCGGCGCGTGAGAAGATCCAGGCCGGCTCGCGGCGGGCGGTCCGGCGTTCTCACCTCATGCAGCGACATACCCGCCAGGCGGAGCGCCCGGGCGTGCCGCAGGCCATGCTGCTGTGGCTGGTGATAACCGTTGCGCTGATCGCGGTCGCGCTGGCCTTCAGCCGCGGCGGCAGCCAGGGCAAGTGCACGGGAACGTGGGCAACACTCTGCACCGATACGGCATCCGCACCCAATCCGGTCTCGGGCATTCCCTGATATTGCCCGTGTCCGGGCGGTCAGGCCAGGGCGGTGACCGCGGCGATGATAGCGACCAGGGCGATGAGCATGTACAGCAGGTAGGCGTCCAGGCGGCCGGACTGGAGGCGCCTCGCGGCCGTCACGATCGCCATGAAGAACCCGAGCGCGGGCCGGTAGACGTACGTCTCGACGACCTCGATGACGTCGGAAGCATACCTGAGATGCGCGGCCGTACCCGGCCCGCCCGCGTCAGGGCGATCCGGGACGCCGGAGCCGTCGTCGCGGCCGTTGTCCTCCATCATGACTTCGCGCAGTTCGGCGCGGGTGTGCAGGACGCCGGCCAGCACCCGGCGGGTCGGGTTGGCGTAGCCGAACGCAGTGTCGGAACCGGCGCCCTCGACGCCGGCCGTGGCCGAGCGCCACGCCGGAACCCGGCGCACCCGCAGCAGCCGCCGGCCGGACACCGCCCAGGCGAACAGCCCGACCAGCAGCAGCATCACCGGCATCTCCAGCCACAGCCAGGACGGCGACAGGATGGAGAACCCGTCGAACACCGGCTGCAGGATCCACGGGGACTTCAGCGCGCCCATGGTCAGCGAGGCCGGGACCGCGGGCGACAGCCCCGCGGCGATCACCCGGATCTCCAGCGGGGTCACCGCCGCGATCGCGAGGCAGGCCGCGGCCAGCACCGCCACCGCTGGCGGACGAAAGTGACGCCCGCGAAGCCTGCGGTCAGTGCGACCGCGGCGCCCGCCACGGCAAGGGCCAGGCGGTAGCCGAGGCCGGGCACGCGGAACTGCTGCATCAGGGATTCCAGCAGGAACCACTCGGAGACGAACCCGGCGGTGGGCGGCAGCCCGGCCAGCGTCACGCAGCCCACGGCCAGCCCGAGCCGGCTGCACCGGTCGCGCCGGCCAGGTCCGCGGAGTTGCTCCAGGTCGTCGTCGGCCAGGTCGGCGGCAGCCAGGCCGGCGGGAGGGCAGGCCGGCGGGAGGCCAGGCCGGCGGGAGGCCAGGCCGGCGGGAGGCCAGGCCGGCGGGAGGCCAGGCCGGCGGAGGGCAGGCCGGCGGAGGGCAGGCGGCGTCAGCCAGCCGGGCGCCCGGCCGAGCAGGGCCAGCGTGCGCCACATGCCGTAGAAGGCGACGTTGACGCAGACCCCGGCCATGATCGCGCGGGCCGGACCCGGGGCGGCGGCGTAGCCGCGCGGCAGCCAGACCTGGAACGGCACCAGGCCGGGGTAGAGGCCATCAGCGCGGCTGGCGCCGCACGGTTCATGGCGAGCCTCATCGCCAGGAGCCTTAGGGTAGCGCCGGTGGGTAACGTAGGCGGAGTGGCGGATGCACTTCCCGGCCGGCCGGGCTCCCTGGGCGCGACGCCGCTCGACGGCGGGACCAACTTCGCGGTGGCCTCCAGCGTGGCCGAGGCGGCCGAGGTATGCCTGTTCGACGACGCCGGGACCGAGACCAGGTACCGGCTGCCGGACTACGACGGCGGCGCCTGGCACGGGATCGTCCCCGGGGCCGGCCCGGGGCAGGCCTACGGGTTCCGCGTGCACGGGCCGTACGACGCGGCCCGGGGGCTGCGCTGCAACCCGGCCAAGCTGCTGCTCGACCCGTACGCGCGGGCGGTGCGCGGCGAGGTGGCGTTCGGCCCCGCGGTGTTCGACTACTCCTGGGACGACCACGACGCGCCCAGCGCGCTCGACTCCGCCGGGCACGTGCCGCTCAGCCTGGTCACGGACGCGGCCTTCGACTGGGGATCCGACGCTCCGCTGCGGCGCGACTTCGCGGATACGGTCATCTACGAGGTCCACGTCAAGGGCTTCACCATGCGGCATCCTTCCGTGCCGCCGGAACTGCGCGGGACCTACGCCGGGCTGGCCCACGATGCCGTCCTTTCATACCTCACCGACCTGGGCGTGACCGCGGTGGAGCTGCTGCCGGTGCACCAGTACGTGCCCGACGAGTTCCTGCTGAAGCGGGGGCTGACCAACTACTGGGGCTACAACACCATCGGGTACTTCGCGCCGCACGCCGCGTACTCGGCCGCGGTGCGCGCCGGTGACCGGGCCGGCGGCCAGGTCCGCGAGTTCAAGGCGATGGTGCGCGCGATGCACCGGGCCGGGCTCGAGGTGATCCTCGACGTGGTCTTCAACCACACCGCCGAGGGCGGCGAGGGCGGCCCCTCGCTGTGCTTCCGCGGGCTGGACAACACGGCGTACTACCGGCTGAACCCGGGCCACCCGGACCAGTACTACGACACCACCGGGACCGGCAACTCGCTGAACGCCGGCAACCCGGTGGCGCTGCGGCTGATCATGGACTCGCTGCGGTACTGGCTGACCGAGATGCACGTCGACGGGTTCCGGTTCGACCTAGCCACCACCCTGGCCCGCCAGGACGGCGGGTTCAGCCGCGTCTCGGCGTTCTTCGACCTGGTGGCGCAGGATCCGGTGGTGTCGCAGGCCAAGCTCATCGCCGAGCCGTGGGACGTCGGCCAGATGGACAGCTACGACCTCGGCGAGTTCCCGCCCCTGTGGCGCGAGTGGAACGGCAAGTACCGGGACAGCATGCGCGACTTCTGGCGCAGCCAGAAGACCGGCCTGGGCGAGTTCGCCACCCGGTTCGCCGGGTCGTTCGACCTGTACGGGGACGACCGGCGGCGGCCGACGGCCTCGGTGAACCTGATCACCGTGCACGACGGGTTCACGCTGCGGGACCTGGTGTCCTACGACGGCAAGCACAACGACGCGAACGGGGAGTCGAACCGGGACGGGGCCGACGACAACCGGTCCTGGAACTCCGGTTTCGAGGGCCCCGCGTCCGACCCGCCGGTGCTGGCCCTGCGGGCGCAGCGGTCGCGGGCCATGCTGTGCACGCTGCTGCTGTCGTTCGGCGTGCCGATGCTGCTCGGCGGTGACGAGATCGGCCGCACCCAGGGCGGCAACAACAACGCGTACTGCCAGGACAACGAGATCTCCTGGGTCGACTGGTCCGCGGTGGACACCGGCCTGCTGGCGTTCACGCGCCGCCTGATCGCGTTCCGGCGGTCCCACCCGGTGTTCCGGCGGCACCGGTACCTCACCGGCGTCGAGGCAGCCGAACTCGGCTGGTTCACCCCCGCCGGGACGCCGATGACCCAGGCCGACTGGGCGGACCGCAACGCGCTCGCGCTCGGCGTCTACCTCGACGGCTCGGACGCGCCCGACACCGGCCCTGACGGCCAGCCGCTGTTCGACGACGACTTCCTGGTCCTGGTGAACGCGTGGTGGGAGCCGATCGAGTTCACCATCGGCGACTGCCGGCCCGGGCTGACCTGGGTTACCGAGATCGACAGCTACGACGGGGCTGGGGGCGGCCCGGAGGGCGAGAACGGCGTCGCGGCGCCGCGGCGGGCCGGTGACCGCGTGAGGGTCGGACCTCGTTCGGTCCTGGTGCTGCGCGGCCCGCGTGTGCCCGCGCCGGAGTAAGTCACCACATAGGCTGCCCGCGCGGCTGGTTGCCTGACGGTGACACCAGGCCCGCTTCGTAGGCCATGATGACGAGCTGGACCCGGTCGCGGGCACTGAGCTTCGCCAGCAGGCGAGCCACGTGCGCCTTGGCGGTCGCGGCGCTGATGACCAGCTGGGCGGCGATCTCCGCGTTGGACATGCCGCGTCCCACCAGGGTCAGCACCTCGCGCTCGCGTCCGGTGATCCCCTCGATCACCTGCGGACGGGCATGCGGCCTGGACCGGGCGGCGAACTCCGCGATGAGCCGGCGAGTGACGCTCGGGGCGATCAGCGCGTCCCCGGCGGCGACGACGCGGATCGCGGCGAGAATGTCCTCCAGCGCCATGTCCTTGACCAGGAACCCGCTCGCGCCAGCCCGCAGCGCGGCGTAGACGTAGTCGTCATCGTCGAACGTGGTGAGGACGATCACGCGCGCCGTGTTGTCGTCCGCCGTGATCAGCCGGGTGGCCTCGATGCCGTCCATACCGGGCATCCGGATATCCATCATCACCACGTCGGGCCGCGCCTGCCTGGCGAGCCGCACCGCCTCGGCGCCCGTTCCTGCCTCCCCGGCGACGTCGATGCCGGGGGTGCCGGCGATCAGCACCCGCAGCCCGGCTCGCACCAGCGGCTGGTCGTCGGCCAGCACGACCTGGATCGTCATCCGGGTACCGGCAGTCGCGCCGCCACCCGGAATCCGCCGCCAGGCCGCGGGCCCGCGGCGAGCTGGCCACCCAGCAGGCTGGCCCGCTCCCGCATGCCGGCGATGCCGTATCCGGAAGCGGCGATAGCGCCTCCCCGGCCGTCATCGGATATCACGATGGACAGTTCTTCGTCGTGGTGGTCGATCAGCACCTGGCAGCCGGCGGCGTCGGCATGCCGGACCACGTTCGTGACCGCCTCCTGGATGATGCGGAAGGCGGAGAGGTCGACCTCGGCGGGAAGCGGGCGGCGGGGCCCGCGCCATTGCACGTCGACCCGGACGCCGGCGTCCATCGTGCTGGCGGCAAGCCGGCTCAGGTCGGCCAGGCCAGGCGCGGGTTCCATCGCCTGGCCTGGCTCATCGCGGGGCCCGGCCCGGCGCAGCGCGCCGAGCATCCGCCGCAGCCCGGACAGCGTCTCCCGGCTGGCGGCCTCGATGGCGCTCAGCGCGTCCCTGGCGGCGGCGGGCTGGGTGTCGATGACCCGGCTGCCGGCGCCAGCCTGGATCGCGATGACGCCGATGTTGTGCGCGACCATGTCGTGCAGCTCACGGGCGATCCGCAGCCGCTCGGCGGTGGCCGCCTGCACCTGGGCCTGGGCGCGCAGCGCCTCGGCGTGGACGTGGCTCTGCCGGATCGAATGGCCGGCCAGCCACGCCACGACGGTGGCCAGGGTGACGGACAGCAGCTGCGATACGGCGAGCGGGCTCGTCGGCCGCGTGACGAACGGGACGACCAGGAACGTGCCGCCCTCGATCCGGTAGGCCTGCACGCCGATGGTCAGGACGGCCGCGGCGAGCGAGAGCCGGCGGGACCGGGTGGCGGCGATGAAGCAGACCTCGAGGGCGCTCAGGAGGATCGGAAACGACAGCGCCAGCACCGGGTACCTGATAGCCGGCACCGCCTGCATGGCAACCGAGGCGGCGAGCAGCAGCGCGAGCGCCAGCAGCGGCCTGCGGCGCAGCAGGCCGGCGGACAGCGCCGTGACGACCGCCAACGGCAGGATCGCCCACCAGTTCATGGCCTGATCGTAACCACTGGGTTCCCGCCGGGGTATTGGCCCGCGGGTGTACGCCCGCGGGCTACAGGCGCCGGCGGGAGTGTGCCCCGTGGCCCGATGCGGCTCGGCCGCGGCGCGCGGCACCGTTGGTCAGGTGACATACACCGACGATGCGCTGATCCAGATCAGCGACGTGACCAGGCGCTATCAGAACGGCGGGCCGCCCGCCCTGGACCGGGTGAGCCTGACCGTGGCGGCGGGTGAGGCGGTGGCGGTCATGGGGCCTTCTGGCAGCGGGAAGTCCACGCTGCTGAACCTGATCGCCGGCCTGGACCGGCCCTCCAGCGGCTGTATCACCGTGGCTGGGCAGCGGATCGACACGCTCGGCGAGACCGGGGTCGCCAGGTTCCGCCGCGGTCAGGTCGGGATGATCTTCCAGTTCTTCAACCTGCTCGACGACCTGACTGTCGCTGACAACGTCCTGCTGCCCGCGCAGCTGGCCGGGATGCGCCGGGCGGAAGCCCGGGCCAGGGTGGCTGAGCTGCTGGCCGCGCTGCGGATCGGCCAGCATTCCGATGCCTACCCGGCCCGGCTGTCCGGCGGGGAACGGCAGCGGGTGGCGATCGCGCGCGCACTGGTCAACCGGCCGGCGCTGCTGCTGGCCGACGAGCCGACCGGGGCGGTGGACACGGCCGCCGGCGAGGAGATCGGCGCACTGCTGCTGGACCTCAACTCCTCAGGGCAGACCCTGGTGCTGGTCACGCACAGCAGCGCCCTGGCGGAGCGGTACGCCCGGCGGGTGGTCACGCTGGTGGACGGCCGGATCACCAGCGATACCCGGCGCGAGAGCGCCGGCGGCGCCCAGGCGCGGGTGCCGTCATGAGGGCGGCTCCGGTCGCCCGGGCCGTGGCCGGGGAGCTGACCAGGCGCCGGGTGCAGACGGCCGTGATCGCCGCGGTGCTGCTGATCGCCACCGCCGCGTGCGTGCTGGCCGCCGCCCTGGTGGCGGACTCCAACGGCCCGTTCGACAAGGCGTTCGCTGTCCAGCGCGGCGCGCACGTGACGGTGACCGTCGACGCGGCCAGGACCACGGCGGCCCAGCTGGCCGCCACGACCCGCCTGCCGCAGGTGACCGCGGCGGCCGGCCCGTTCGGCGAAGTGGCCGTGCGGGCCTCGGTGCCGGGCGGCCCGGGTGGCGGTGAGCCCATACCGTTCACCGAGACGCTGGCCGGGCGCTCCTCGCCCGGCGGCCCGGTCGACGACATCACCGTGCAGTCGGGCCACTGGCCGCAGCAGCCCGGGCAGATCGTGCTGGGCAGCACGTGGCCAGGCGACCCCCAGTTCATCCCGCTCGGCGCCACGGTCGCCGTGACCGGCGTCCCTGGCCACCCCACGCTGACCGTCGTCGGCGTCGCCACCTCGATCACCCACTCCGCGGACGCCTGGGTGCTGCCTGCCGAGATCGCGAGGCTGCGCGCCCCGGGCACCGCGGCCAGCGCGCAGCTGCTGTACCGGTTCCGCGGCGCGGCCAGTGCCGGGCAGGTCGCCGCCGACGCCGACGCGGTGAGCTCGGCGCTGCCGGCGGGCGCGGTCACCGGTGCGCAGTCATACCTGGACATCCGGGCCGAGGAGGCCTCGGAGATAGCGCCCTACGTCCCGTTCGTGGTCGCCTTCGGCGTCATCGGCATCGTGCTGTCGGCACTGATCGTGGCCAACGTGGCCAGCGGCGCGGTGACGGCCGGCTACCGCCGGATCGGCATCCTCAAGAGCATCGGCTTCACGCCCGGCCAGATCGTGGCCGCCTACGCCGGCCAGGCCATGGTTCCCGCCGCGGCCGGCTGCCTGGCCGGCGCGGTACTCAGCAACCTGGTGCTGGCACCGCCGCTGCTCAGCCAGACCTCGTCCGCGTTCGGGACGGGGACCCTTCCAGGCGTGCCGGCCTGGGTCGACGTCGCCGCGCCTGCGGCGCTGTGCGCGGTGACCGGGATCGCCGCGCTGCTGCCGTCCCGGCGGGCCAGCCGGCTCAGCGCGGTCGCCGCCATCGCCGCCGGCCGTGCCCCCCGCACGGGTCACGGCTATGCCGCGCACCGGCTGCTCGGCAGGCTGCCACTGCCCCGGCCGGTCACGATCGGGCTCGCCGCCCCGTTCACCCGCCCGGCGCGGACCGTCGTGACGCTGGCGGTGGTCCTGTCCGGCGCGACCGCCGTCACCGTCGCGGCCGGGCTTGAGCCCTCGCTGATCCGGATCGAGGACGGCTCGCGCCTGGTGAGCACCGTGCAGGCGATCGCTGCCTCCCCGCCGCGCGGGAACCCGCATGACCCGCGAGCCCGCCAGGCGCGGCCGCAGTTCTCGGCGGGCACGCAGCAGATAATCGAAACGGCGATCCGCGCACGGCCGAGCACGCTGCACTACGTGGCCGAGGCGGACGTGACGGCCGGGGTGCCCGGGCTGGGACAGGTGCCGGTGACCGCGTTCCGCGGCGACGCGAGCTGGATCGGCTACCCGATGGTCAGCGGGCACTGGTACACCGGCCCGGGCCAGGCCATCGTGCCGCTTGGCTTCCTCGATGCGACCGGCACGAAGGTCGGCGGCACGATCACGATCAGCTACAACGGCCATCGGATCCCGGTGCGTATCGTCGGCGACGTCTTCGATCCCGACAACAACGGGATCGCGATGCTCACCGACTTGCGCACTCTGACCGGCGCTGATCCCGGCCTGGGGCCCGGCCAGTACGACATCGGGCTGCGTCCCGGTACCAACGCGTGGGCTTACGCGCACTCGTTCGGCCTCAAGTCCAGGTCCGGGAACAGCTACGCGACTGGCATCAACGACACAGGCCCGATCTTCCCCGCGGTGATCATCCTGATCGGCACGCTGATGTCCCTGCTGGTGGTCGCGGCCGCCCTCGGCCTGGTCAGCACCGTCGTGCTGCAGACCAGGGACCGGGTGCGGGACCTGGGGGTGTTCAAGGCGGTCGGGATGACGCCATGGCAGGCGATCGTCATGATGGTCTGCTGGGTAGCAGGAACCGGGCTGGTCGCGGGCCTGATCGCCGTCGCCGCCGGGATCACCCTGCATCACCGGCTGATTCCGGTCATGGCGTTCTTCACTGGCAATGGGGTGCCCGCCAGCTTCCTGAATGTCTACGGCGGCTGGGAGATCACCGGACTGGCTTTCGCCGGGCTCGCCATCGCGGTCGCCGGGGCACTGTTCCCGGCAGGCTGGGCGGCCGGCACGAGCGCCGTCTCGGCCCTGCGCGCCGAGTGATGCGCCCCGCCGCATCGCGGAACCGGCGCGGCCGGGCGGCTGCCGTACGGCTGGCTGTGATCCTGGCGGGCCTGGCGGCGCTGGCCTGGTATCTGTTCCCCGGGCTCGGGGATCCCGGGGCCCACTGGCCGATGTGGGATGTCAGCGTCTACTGGTGGGCCGGGCAGCAGGCCGCGCGCGACGCGGCGCTCTACGCTCCCGGGGCGCGGTACAGCTTCACCTACCCGCCGTTCGCCGCGATGCTGTTCGCCACCGCGGCGGATACGCCGCTGAGCGTCCTGAAGGCGGCCATCACCGCGGGAAGCATATGCGCGCTGCCGGCGCTGTCCTGGCTGTCGCTCGGCGCGGCGGGAGTGCGGCGACGCCCGGAGACGGTGTTCGCGGTTTCCGCGCTTGCGCTGCTCGCCGTGCCGGTCAGCTACACGCTGCACCTCGGCGAAGTGAACCTGATACTGGCCGCCCTCACCGGGGCCGACCTGCTCCGGCCCCGCGACGGTGGCAGGTGGCAGGGGATCGCCACCGGCCTCGCGGCCGGGATCAAGCTCACCCCGCTGATCTTCGTCGCCTACCTGGCGATCACCCGGCGCTTGCGGGCGGCGGCGGTCGCGGCCGGGACCTTCGCCGCCACCATCACGGCAGGAGCCGTCCTGCTGCCGGCCCAGTCCCGCGCGTACTGGCTCGGCGGCGTGTTCTGGAACGAGAACCGGATCGGCGACCCGGTCAACCCAGCCAACCAGTCCATGTCCGGGGCGATAGCCCGGCTCGCCGGAAACCTGGACGCGGCCCGAGGATGGTGGCTGACCGCCGAGTTCGTGACCGGGCTGGCCGGGCTCGCGGTCGCCGCGTGGGCGCACCGCCGGGGCCATCGGCTCGCCGGGGTGGTGTGCTGCGCCATGACCGGCCTGCTCCTCTCGCCGATTGCCTGGACCCACCACTGGGTGTGGGTGATCCCGCTGCTGGTCCTGCTGACCGTCAACGCGGCTCGCCGCAAGTCCGGCTGGTACGCCCTGGGCACGGCCATCACCGTCCTCGCTTTCTCCAGCCTCATCCCCATGCCCTGGCCCGGCCATCCGCTCAGCCCCGGGCGGCTCCTCGAAGGTGACCTGTACGTGCTGTGCGGCCTGGGTGTGCTGGCTGGCGCGGCCCTAGCCCTCACCTTGGAGACACACGCTCGGCCCAGATCGGCCTCGTGACGGGAGGCCAGGTTCAGCTTCCAGCCCGGGGCCAGAACTCGGCTCTGGCTCCCATATCTCGGGATGGTGGCGCCGGGCTGGCTGGCGTCGTGCCGGATATGACGGGTTTGCGAAGAAACGGGTATTTCTGCCGGGTGCGGCGCGGTCAGCGGGCAGTTCCGGCCGGACCATGTGTCGCAGCGGCCTGACGATGCGTCATGCGCTGCGCCAGTCACAGGGCGGCCGGGCCCAGCACAATGGGCAGCGCCGGACGGAAGCGACACTGAGGGAGCCGGGATACGCCATGCACAAACGCAGGAAGCGCGCGGACAGCACGCCGGGACCGCAGGACCGGTTCACCGGCCAGGTGTGGATGGACGAGATCGCGGCGCCGGTACCGCCGTCCCGGACCCGGGTGCTCAGCGTGCACTTTGCCCCGGGGGCGCGGACGGCGTGGCACTGGCATCCGTTCGGCCAGATCCTGCACGTGACCGAGGGCGCCGGCCTGGTGCAGAGCCGGGGCGGCGAACCGGAGGCCATCCGGGCCGGCGACACCGTGCAGGCCGCGGCCGGCGAGTGGCACTGGCACGGGGCCGGGCCGGGCACGTTCATGACCCACCTGGCCGTGCAGGAGGCGGGCGGGGACGGCCGGACCAGCGAGTGGGGCGAGCACGTCACCGACGAGGAATACCTGGCCTGACGGCGGCGAGCCCGGCCGTTCGGCTCGATCTAGAAGGCGCCGGCGTGGGCCTGGGCCCACTGCCGGAACGTGCGGGGCGGCCTGCCGGTGACCTCGCGGACATCCGGCCGGGGCTGCGACTCGTCCAGCGTGCCGGTCACGTAGAAGTCGACGAACGCGTCCACGTACGCCGCGGGCATGCTGGCGCTCATCTCCGCCCGGGCCTCGTCGTCCGGCTGCCCCTCGAACCTCAGCTCGCGGCCGAGCACCTCGCCCAGGATGCGCGCCCGGTCGGCGGGCCGCAGGGCTTCCGGGCCGGACACCGTGTAGACGCGGCCCTCGTGGCCGGACGAGGTGAGGGCGGCCGCAGCCACCGCCGCGATGTCGTAGGGGTCGACCACGGCCACCGGCACCCCGGCGAACGGGGCGCGTACCAGGTCGCCGGCCCGGAGCTGCGGGATCCACTGCAAGGTGTTGGACATGAAGCCGAACGACCTGATCATCGTCCAGGCCAGGCCGGATGCCCTGACGGCAGCCTCGGACTCGATCATGTACCGGGAGACGGCGTTGGTCATGTCGCCGCTGGCCGCGGAGCTGCCGGACAGCAGCGCCACCTGACGGACGCCCGCCTGCCTGGCCTCCGCCAGCGTGCCGGCCAGGTCCTGGTAGCCCGGGTAGAGGAACATCGCGCTCGCCCCGGCCAGGGCGGCCCGCAGGCTCTCCGGCTTGTTGAGGTCACCGGTGACCTGCGGCACGCCCGGCGAGAAGGCCTTCGGGGCGCCGTCCCTGGTCAGCGCCCGCACCGGCACGCCGGCCCCGGCCAGCGCCCGGACCAGCTCACCGCCGACGTTGCCGGTGGCCCCAGTCACCAGGATCATCAGGTCTCCTCCGTCAAGGAGGGCACATACGCGTCGGCCCAGGCGCTCTCGGCCAGCGGGCCGGCCAGGCAGGCGCGCACCGTGGCAGAATTGCTCCTCGACGTGAGCTGATGGCACACGTCCGTCGTGACCCGCACGGCGGACGGCTTCGCCGGACCGTGCGCCCGGACCTGCCCGTGGCCGGGTGCCGCCACCACCATCATCACGAAGGCGACCGCCAGCATCAGCACTCCGGCGGCTCCGGTCAGGCACGTCGTCCTGGCCCGCTCCCGGCATACCACGGCCGTCATCTGAGTTACCCCGTTCCCTGGTCAACCCGTGTTCCCCCGTTCCCTTAACGGTAGGAACAGGCGGCAATAAATACGACGGTGCGCGCCCCCGAATGTCATCGGGGGTTTTCCCCCGGATGCTGAAGTTCCCAGGCCAGGGCCGCGATGCCCGGGCCGACCGGGCCGGCCGTCGCTATCACAGGTCACTCAAGCCCCGTCAGTGACGGCGGAGACCCCAGCCGGGGCGTTGATAAGCTATCGGCGACACCATAAAGAGGCCCATTTCCGGCGGATCGGGGGCCGCCGGCGCCGCGAACGGGAGGCGCGCAGTGGGAACCATTCCGTCGGAGAGCGAGGCGACTCCGCCGCCACGGCTCGACACCAGCACCGCGCACTCGGCCCGGGTCTGGAACTACCTGCTGGGCGGCAAGGACAACTTCGCGGCCGACCGCGAGGTCGGCGACATGATCCTGCAACTGTTTCCAGACATCGCCCACATCGCCCGGCTGCAGCGCCGCTTCCTGGCCCGCGCGGTGCGCTACCTGGCCGGCGAGGCCGGGATCCGGCAGTTTCTCGACATCGGCACCGGGCTGCCCACGGCCGACAACACCCACCAGGTCGCCCAGCAGGTGGCGC